>ERZ773170.2082-NODE-2082-length-12959-cov-21.536423_pt1 | contig 12959 bp, 9 predicted proteins | sample MGYA00581002_ERZ773170 | MGnify/ENA primary metagenome ERZ773170 (study PRJEB29015, sample SAMEA2737811) | human gut metagenome | biome: human gut; feature: human-associated habitat; material: faeces | place: China | collected 2012 ... | reverse complement strand
ACCGCCGAAGGACGGTTGTATAATCATAGCCCCAGGTTGGCTTGCCTACCTGGGGGCAGAGCCGATAGATTTAATCTACCGCCGAAGAGCGGTTGTATAAATCACGGAAAATATTTTAGCAAGTTGAGTCAGCCGTCCCGCCATAGGTAGTGGCGTACCTCCGGCACGCGAGATGGGAAGGATGCGCAGAATCCCGGCACGCATCCGCTTCGCTCCGTGTACCGGGTTCCGGAAAAGTGCCGTCGCTCCGCGACGATGTATGTGGCGATGGCATTTCTACAACCGCTCTTCGGCGGTTTTCCTCCACGCAACATCTTTCTACAACCGCACTTCGGCGGTTTTCCTTGGGGATAGCTTGTTTCGTTGGAAAAAATACTTATCTTTGCCTTGAAAAGGAGCTAAAAGATGAACTATGAATTAACACCTTCACTACAGGCAACAGGAGGAGCCGAAAAATGGCGCTAATGCAATTTGTGTTAGGCAGTGCTTCGTGTGCGTTTGCCTTATGTGCTTTTATTCTATGGATGCGCCGGTGCGATGGCGACCGGTCGCGGCTTACCCTCAGTTTTGTATGGATGTTTTTGGCGTTGTTGTTCTCCAGCCGCGCCTTTGTGGACGGGCAGTTGGTGCCGTCGGGAGTACTTCCGCCTGTGAATTTGGTTGGTGGATTGCTTATGGTGACGCTGCTTTGTTTATATCCTATAGAGGTGATTCGTCCGGGATGGCTCAATGCACGGCGTTTGTTCATGCTGTTGTTGCCAGCCATATTAATTGGAGTCATTTTTTATCTGTCAGGAATTAAGCTCCGTCAGTTGCAGACGTTTGGCGATATGCTTGCCCACATCGGCGAGCCGAATGTCTATTGGCGTCTTATTCTTCTTTTCGGAATCATTCTTCCATCCGCTCTGCTGCTCCACGTCATCCCCTATAACTGGATGAAGAGCCGCGTCCGTTTGCGTTGGATAAGGCATTATACGTACACCATTCTGCTGATTTCCGCTCTCTATGCCGTGTTTATGCTGACTCGCAGCGCGTCGGTCAGTGTGGTGCATCTGTTTGTTTGCCTCACGCTGGCTATGATAGTGACTTATGAGGAACTGTTCGCCCGCTTTTGCCTCCCATCGGATTGTCCCACCGAATTGCCAGTAGAACCTGTAAAGTCAAGCTCACCGTCGGAGGAAGAAGAAAATCCTCTTGTCATTCGGCTAAACCATTTGCTTGAAGAGGAGAAAGTGTGGAAAAACCCAGACCTCACCGTTGCCAGTCTGGCTCAGATGTTGGGCACCAACCGCAGTTATCTTGCCCAAGCCATACAGGAGGCAGGCTACGTCAACTTTGCCGATCTGATTAACCGCCACAGAGTGCAGGCTTTCTGTTGCATTGCGGAAGATGGCAAGGTGAAGAGTGTGCAGGACGCTTTCTTCCTCGTTGGCTTCCGGTCGAAAGAAACTGCATTGAGAAGCTTCAAGAAATACACAGGCTCTTTGCCCAGCGAATACCTGATGAAGGTAGCTGCAAACCGTTCGAAAACGTCTGAATTGTAGAATTGACACCTGATTTTGTGGTTTTAGCACGTCTCCGATGCTTTTTTTATATACTTTCACGCACTATTTATCAATACTAAAAAACAGAATTATGCGAATAAAGTATCTGAAAAATTCGGTGGCATCGCTGTCGATTCTAAGTGGACTATTTTGCTTGACTGGATGCCAGGATGATGGAGTCCTGAAAGGAGAGGTAGGAATCGAAGAATATGTGCCGCAAGGGACAAATGATGTGGCAGGCAGTGTGCTGATACATATAATAGAAGAGGGTGACGAGGACAGTCGAGCCTTACCGTTGAGCGTTTTGCGCATGGTGGACATAGAGACAGCGCAGAACGATTACGTTAAATTCAACTGCGAGCAACGCAATGACGGCAAGTGGTGTGCCGTTGCCCAAATACAGAAAGCACTCGACAAGCCATTTGAGGTCATTCCGGTAAAGATTATACCCAAAGAGTTTCCAGAGAAGGCACGCACCGTGTTGATGGTGCTCCGACAGAAAGGAGCCACGACAAAATCCGGAGATGCCATCACCTCCGTTTACAGCGAAGTGTTGGGCAAGGGAACCCGCTGCTACGGTCCGGTAGGCAACACGCTTGGCAGCGTGCTCCTTTATGACCAAATCAGCAAGCTTGGCGAGGAGTATCTGACCGCTAACACCACGCAAAAACAGTTCTCGATGCTTGAATTCTCGGGCGACAGCTACGAGAAGACTATGGAGGACTGGTCGGTCAATGTGGGAGCATCGTTTAAGAAGACACGAAAGAAAGGTCTGACATCTTCAGAAAAAGGCATATTGAAGGATATTAAGGATTTTCTGGGAGACGCGGAATATGAAAGACAATTGACCTCTATGCTGAAAAAGAAGCCCTCCTATGTCTGGACAGGCTCGTTTGACCTTGGAGTGAGCGGAAGCCTCTCCACAAGCGAGTCATACGAATACTATCTGAATCTGTATCGCGTGAAGATGTCGGAGGTGCGCATGAATATGTCGGCCTTCGAGCAGGAGAAGAAAGACCCCGCTTTGCTGGCACTGCTTTCGCCCACCTTTGTCAGAGCTTTGAACGTAGACAACATCAATACGACCGCATTCTACGATGATTGGGGCACCGACATTATCACGCAAGGCTCGTTTGGCGGCTACAACATCTATATCTACGGCCGTCAGGAGAACGTTTATGAATATAGCGTTGGCTTTGACGCGCAGGGCAGCCTCTCGCGCAGCAAACCGACAAGCACCGGCAAGACGTGGAAAGATATCTATGCGAATGCCCATAGCGACTATGCGGAGGGACATTTCGACGTGGCTTACCAAAACGAGAACTACGAGAAAGCCAGCAAGGCAGTATCCCTGCAAACCTCTACCGGAGGCGACCTTGCCATCGACGATCCGCAGAAGTGGCTCGACGGCTTCAATACCGACGGCTCCGACAGTAAGTGGGCGCTCATTGGCTACAACGTGAGCAGCGATGATAAAGACAACACCCTCTGCCGTCTGTATCCTATCGAAGAGCTGGTTGGTCAGATAGCGTTTACCTACGACCAAGTGGTTACGGATAAAACAGAAGCCGACATAGAGGCAGTCACCCGTCTGCTGAACAACTACAGCGAGTTGCTAAACGCCAAAGACGACTACCTCGACTCTAAACAGGTGGTGCAGCGGGCAAAGTCGAGATTGGTGTTGGCAGACATTATGATCAAGAGCGGCTCGAACGGGCATAAGAATGGAGAACCAACCCCCTTTGTCGCGCAAGACCCGAACGATCAGAACAACTACTTGACTTATTATCCCGTCATGGCAAACTCCAACGCTCCGTGTGAAAATGGATATGCATTCGAGCCGACTTGCCATCATTATATAGACGCTACAGACAATGACGACAAGTATATCTATTATGCGTTGGCGCCAAGCGACAAATGCTTAGGCATCGTGGATGCCGTGTTCTGTCAAGAGGGAACAGCCAAAGACTTCAACGGTGGAAAATACTACATTCCGCGAGGCGTGCATGCTGATCATGATATGGATGGAGCGCTCGACAACAACTATCTTTTTGTGAAGTACTATGACGAGGGCGTAGACATCGACCCGTCGAAGAAGATTACCGCCATAGGTTTCGCCAATATCGACAACCACGACGTGATTATCTCATCGACTGGCGGAAGTGAGCTGCGCATGAATGCCACAGAAACGGAAGAAAACAAGTTCAACCAGTTTTGGGATAAGAAGAATTGGAACTGGTATGCCGGCGACCGGTCAGGCAAAAGCTGGGTTTTCTACGAGGGTGGATTGGTAAGGCATAATCGCTTCTATGTGGTTTACACCACTCAAGACCTACCCATCCAGCACTTCCGCGAAGGTTCCGTATGGCAACCGAAAAGGTGGGGAGAGTAACGCATCCACGAAACATATTGCGAGGGGGCATGTCGGTAACCACATGCTCCCTCGCAATGTTTGTTGTGCGTAAGGAATCGCTCTTCGATAGCGGTTTGCCGTGATTCTGTAATTGTTTTTTATATCATTGTCATTGCGTTGTGTCTCAGTGAGATATAAAGAATAGAAAAAGTATGTTTAAAAACATATTTAATGAATTTTAACCAACAAAACATTTGTAAAAGGTGGTTTGTGACTATAAATTTGTAAACGTAGTGGATATTTTGCTTAGACATAATAATCTTTTAAGGATTTCATTTAACACATAGTACAAGTAATTATGATTACCAGTAAGTACCACAGAAGAAGACTATTGCCGGCAATGCTGTTGGCGATGCTGATGTTGTCTTGTTATATGGAGGCAGCAGCTGTAAATCCGAACTCAAAAGAACAAGCAAGTGACTGTGCAGTCGGGAGAATGCAAAAACCGGACGACATGCTGGCTGCGCTTTGTGATAGAGAAGGAAATCAGACAAATGTTGAAGTCACCGGCACAGGAGGCTTGGATGATCCGGTCGATGATGGAGTAATATGTGTTGACGGGATATATTACGTTCTCGACCCTGGAGCCATGGCAGCAAGGGTAGTTGCCAAAAACGAACTTAATTCTACATACCAAGGACGTATAATCATACCGTCGTCTATAAAAGTGGACGGAAGAGAATATACAGTCAAGTCGATAGGAAGGAGAGCGTTTGCCGCCTGCATGGGATTGGACAAGGTGTTTATACCCAAAACCGTTGAAGTGGTAGAAAAAAGAGCATTCGAATCGGCAGTAATTGACGATATTGAAATAGAAGAAGACTCACAATTGAAAGTGATAGAGGATTATGGGTTTATGTTCTTCTGCAAAAATAGAGGACAGGTAGTCCCGGATCATTTCCGGCTGCCTGAAGGTTTGCAGGAAATCGGAGTGAGGGCATTTTGTGGAGCATTTGCAGATCTTGTGATACCGTCGACAGTGTGGCGTATGGGAGATTTGTCACTTGCAACGAATATCAAGGATTTGTTTTTGAAGTGGGAAAGACCAGTCAATACTCCGTTGAATATCTTGGAGTTGTCGGGTTATAACGATGTGGATTATAAAGGCTCCATGTGTCCGACACCTGTAGAGATACACGTGCCGTCAGGCTCCCTCCCCACCTATAGATTGACAAAGCCGTGGTGTTTTTTCTCATTGGATGAGATGCCGGTTGAAGAGGCAACCATTTATGCCGATATTGCAGGACTGCGGTATCGATTGCGCGGCAGCAAAGCCGTTCTGCTACCACCAAGCGAGGGACAATATTCAGGAGATATAGTATTGCCTGAAACGGTTAGTTATAATGGGAAAGAATATAAGTTGGTCAGAACTGAAGGCGCGTTTAACAACTCGAAAGTTGTTTCGGTAGCCTTCCCATCCTCTTTAAAATATGTGGTTGATGATTTTAAATATTGCATGGAACTGCAGACAGTGACATTCCCTGAAAATTCGCGATTGAGATTTTTCAGCGCGATGGAGGGGTGTCCGAAATTGACTGAATTCGTTTTTCCGCCATCATTGCAGGTGCTTTACGGACAGTCTATGATGTATCTTGACGGACTCAAGACCATTGATATCCCAGGTTCGGTTTCTTATATTGGAGCATATACATTTGTGAACGGAGCACTGACAGAAGTGACCGCATATTGGATTTGTCCGCCAAAAATGCTGCCGAATGATGTGTTTATAACAAAAAGCAATCCGCGAATCCGTGTGCCGGTTGGAGCCAAGAAGTATTATGAAGCGTCGGAAGCTTGGAATAAATTTGAGATTGTCGAGGATGAGACAGTGGAGGCTTTTGTGAAAGTGTATACAGAGGGCCGCGAACGAGTGCTTACGCTTCCAGTGGATGAGAGTGCCGACTACTATGAGTTTGAGGCTTTTAAAAATGGAGAAGTAGTTAAGTCGCAGACTCTTTCACTCATAAAGAGTATAAGAACAGCCAGTGCAAATAGAGAGGCAGCAACCAAACGCATAGGTTTTGATGTCTCATCGCTGGATGACGGCAGTTACCGCTATAGAATCCGAGCGGCATCGGATACGGAAGGCTTGATTTCGTTGTTTGAGGGAACGTTTGTTGTCGGTGATGACAGTGGTGTGGAAGATGTCGTTTCTGATGGCGACACAAATTATGATGTCTTTGATATTATGGGCGTCTGCATACGGACGAATATGCAAGAAGCGGAAATCTTTGGTTTGACGCCTGGAATATATATTTTGCGCCCTGTTCTGAACGCTAATCCGTCAAACGTTCGGAAAATCATAGTGGAATAAGGTTAATGCATAGATGAAGAAGGTTGCAGTGCGCCTCTGCCATACAAGCTGGGAATAGGCGCACTGTCAATGAATTTTCTCTTAAAAATTTGGTTTATAAAATAAACCGAATTAAATTTGCACTTGAACCAAGGGCGGACAGGCGAGACCGCTCTTTTTTCAAAGCCAAATGGTTTATTTTATAAACCAAGTATTAACCATCAAATTTTTCATAAAATGGAAGACAGAAAACTCACCGAAAAAGAAAGTCTCGAAGTGATAACTTCGATGATAGCACTCACTAAGCAACGCTATATTGGCGATGGACGCATTTTGCTGCTGTTTGGCTACCTGACAGTTGCCGTTTCTGCGTTGATATGGATACTCCTCGTGATTACACAAAATCCTGTGTGGAACTGGCTATGGTTTCTTGTTTGGATTATTGGAGGCATCGTTGCTCCGATAAAGGCAAAGAAACAACAGATTGAAAAAGGGGTAAAAAATTATTCCGACACACTCACATCCCGCATTTGGTCTACAGTCGGCTTCAGTGCAATCGCCGCCACAGCCATCTGCCTCGCATTTCTGCTTGTCAAAGGAATTGACTCATGGCCTATGATGTTGGCGTTCGCTCTGATAATCGTTCCCTTCGCCGAGGTTGCCCAGGGAATTGTTTTCAAAGAGACAACGCTTATTGTTGGAGGTGCGATAGGATTGTTTGCAGGCTTATTTACGGAGGCATGCATCGCCGGGGATGTAGAGCTTTATGCATCATGGTATATGCCATTGTTTATAATCGCGTTTGTGGCGATGATGATAATTCCCGGCCATATTCTCAACCATAAGGCACGAAAAGAAAAATGAAAGAACTGAATCCGCTTCTGCACTCGCAACTCCGTCTTGCTGTAATTTCCATACTGATGAATGTTGAAGAGGCAGATTTCGTTTATCTCAAGGAGAAAACCGAATCTACAGCCGGCAATCTCAGCGTTCAGCTTGAAAAGCTGTCTACCGCGGGATATATTTCTATTGAAAAGGGAATGTCGGGCAAGCGTCCCAGGACGACATGCTCAATTACTTACGATGGAAGAAAGGCTTTTGAAGAATATGTCGAGGCGTTGAAAACATACCTTGGCTTATGATGAAAACAGCCAGACCTTACGGATAGGGCATCTTGTGTGCATAAGTGTGCGTTAGACAACAAAGCAGGGACTGCCGAAGAGGCTGTCCCTGCTTTGTTGTTTTGTTTTGAGGATATTTTGATGTTCTTCTGAACCTTATTTCTTGAGACGGTTTCCGTAGCGGCTCATGAACTTGTCTACGCGGCCAGCTGTGTCGACCAATTTCTGCTTACCAGTGAAGAAAGGGTGAGAAGAACTCGTGATTTCGAGTTTTACGAGCGGGTAAGTAACGCCGTCGATTTCGATTGTCTCCTTAGCAGCGACAGTCGAGCGAGTGATGAAAGTTTCGCCGTTCGACATATCTTTGAAAACAACCTCGCGATAGTTTGATGGATGAATGTCTTTTTTCATTTCTATATCTTTTTTATTATTACAAAGTTACGCGCCGCTGGTAAAGGCGACTTCTGTAATGGCGTGCAAATGTACGCATATTTTTCCATACGGCAAACATTTACGGAGTTTTTTTGTCGCAACGTTCGCAATATTAAAGGATAAGCGGATGCGAGAGGTGTCGCATCCGCTTGTCTTAGTCAAGCCGTGTTAGGGCTTATTTTTTTGCGTCGAGTTCGCGAAGGAGCTCGTCGACCGCAGCTTTCAGTTGTGCGTCCAAACCATTGGCAGCGTCCTCAGGAGAGTTCAGCACATAGATGTCGGGCTCCAGTTGCGAGTTCTCAAGGTAATTTCCTTCCGCGGTGCGGTATCCGATGACCGGAGTGCCGAAAATCAGCGAAGAGTCCTGCAGACGTTCCCACCAAACGCTTGTCATGGTGCCAGGCACCGGAGCGCCGACAAGTTTGCCGAGACGCATGTGTTTGTATACCCAAGGCGTTCCGTGAGCGTTGGAATAGTTGGCCTCGCCCTGCACCATGATTGAAGGTTTGTTCCATCGGCGGCTCGGCATGTCGCACGCTTCTCTTCCGCGGTACACCTGAGTGAGATATTTTGTTCCGCTGAACAAGATTTCGATATCTTCGTGCAAGCGACCTCCACCATTGAAACGGGTGTCAATCACGATTCCCTCCTTCTTGTTGTATTTACCAAGCACGTCAGAGTACACTGTACGGAAACTGTTGTCGTCCATCGATTCGATATGTACGTATCCCAAGCGGCCGTTTGACCAGCGGTCCACGTCGGCGGCGCGTTGTTTGATCCATCGGCGGTAGAGCAAAGCACCGCAAGCGCCGTCAGAGATAGGTTTCACCACCTCGTCCCACTGCTTGCCGCCATCGGAAAGCGAAATTAGCACCTTCTCTCCGGTCAGCCCGGCGAGCAGCGCATAGAAGTCGGTGTCGGCAGAAATTTCCTGTCCGTTGATTTTCTCGATAATGCATCCCTTCTTCACCTTTGAAGACGCGTTGTCGAAAGGACCTCCGGCAATCACCTCGTCGATTTTCACGCCCTTTCCTTCATACGAAAGGTCGTAGAACAGACCTAAGTTGGCAGTGGCTTCTCCACGGGCACCGGCACGGTATCTGCCACCCGTGTGCGACACGTTTAGCTCACCGAGCATTTCGCTGAGCAGCTCGGCAAAGTCGGCGTTGTTGTTGATGTGAGGCAGGAACTTGCGGTATGCAGCTGTCATCATCGGCCAGTCCACACCGTGCATGTCAGTGCGGTAGAAATGGCGGGCCTCCTGGCGGCAAACGTGGTCAAACATATATTCGCGTTCCTTTGCCAAATCCATCTTCATCTCAGCCTTGTAGCTGATGCGTTCCATCTTGTCGGAAGCCACGGTGAGTTTCTGCATTATGCGTGAGCCGAGAATGAAAATGCACTTGCCGTCTTTCTGCACGTCGAACTGAGCCGACGACGTGTCGAGTTTCTTCAGGCATTCCGTGCTCTTTTTGCGCAAGTCGAGTTTCCAAAGATCGTAACCCTCCTCGAAAGCCGACAGGTAGTACAGGCTTTCTCCATCGGCATCGACGATGGCATCGGCAATTTCGGAAGAGTTTGGCGTGATGCGCACAATACGGTCCTCGATGCCGTCAAGTTGCACGTCAATGTCTTTTTTCTCTTCTTTCTTGTCAGCCTTCTTGTCGTCTTTCTTTTTGCCTTTTTTCTTGTCGGCGTCAGCCTTTTCGGCATTTTTCTTCTGCTCCTTTTCCAATTCCTTCTGCAATTCGTAATCCTCCTTGCTAAGCCGGAATTTGTCGTAGGCATCCTTGTTCATAAACACAAGCATCACGTCGTTGAGCGAACCCCACGAAGCATGGCTGCGCATGCCGTAGCGGTCTGTGAGGAAAAGCACAGCGTTTCCGTCGAGCACCCATCTTGGCTGCGAGCTGAAGTATCCGCTGCCAGTCAGGTTTACCGGCTTCTCCGATCCGTCAGCCTTTACGATAGCCACGTCGGAATAAGGGTCGTGTCCGTTGCCGATGATTTCAAGCGAGAACCATTTTCCATCTGGCGACCAAGCATAGTTGAAGCCACCCATAAACCATTCCGAACCGTCGGTCACCTGCCGCACAGCCTTTGTGGCGACGTTGACCACCATAAGCCGGCATTCATCCTCGATGAAAGCCACCTCTTTTCCGTCGGGCGAGAATTTCGGATTCTGGCGGTCGGCGAGAGAGTCGGCGAGCAGCGGCTGCTCGTCGATTAGAGTTGCATTAGGGAAGTTGAGGTCGTCGGAGCGTTTTATGCGAGCCGTGTAAAGCCCCCAATGCCCGTTGCGTTCGCTGGCATATACGAGCGAACGGTTGTCGGCACCGAAGTCAACGTCGGCCTCGCCCTCCACTGTGTTGGTTATTTGTTTTGTTGTGCCATATTCCACCGATGTCACAAACACATTGCCGCGCACGGTGAAAGCCACCTGCTTGCCATCGGGCGACACGCTTGCCGAAGTAGCGCCGTTTGTGAACGACAGGCTTGACGGCAGGTCAACGTCGTCGCGCACAATGTCGATGTCGACGAGCGCCGGTTTCTCACCGTTTAGCTGAGTGTAGATGGCTCCGTCGTAGGTGTAGCACATCGTGCCGTTGTCGGCAACGCTGAGGAAGCGCACCGGGTGAGTGCTGAAGTCGGAAATCTTTGTCAATGCCGCCGGGTTTGCGAGCGGCATAGAGTATACGTTCATCGAGCCCCCATTGCGCTCACTGAGGAAATACACCGTGCTGCCGTCGGCTGACAAAGCCGGGCACAAATCCTCTCCGGCATGAGCTGTCAGGTTGGTGTGTTTGCCTGTTTTGGTGTCGTATGCCCAGATGTCGCGTGTCACGGACGACGTGTGATGTTTGCGCCAAACGTCTTCATAACCCTTGCGGTCCTGATAGACAAACATACTGCCGTCTTTGGCAAACGACAGGCATTCGGCTGGAGTAGGGAGCACCTGCTCTTGACGTCCGCCAGTGGCTGGCACTTTGTACAGCTCAAGCAACACGTCGGGGAACAGCGCACTTGCCGCAGGTTTCTGATTGTTGGCTGAGAAATAGACATATTTTCCATCGGGCGAGAAAGCCTCAGGCGCTTCACCTCCCGACTTTGTGGTCAGACGCACTGCCGAACCACCGTCGGCATTCATAATAAACACATCGTTGTTGCCGTATCGGTCGCTGGCAAAAGCAATCTGCTTTCCGTCTGGCGACCATACAGGCACCGACTCGTATGAGTCGTGCGATGTTAGCCGCACGGCAGAGCCTCCAGTAGAGGCAACTTTGTAGATGTCGCCCTTGTAGCAGAATGCAATCTGCTTTCCGTCGGGCGAGATTTTCACATCGCGCATCCACAACGGAGTGGCGGCAAAGCCCACCGCAGCCGTTGACGCAACGATGATTGTTGCAAAAAGTTTTTTCATTTCTATTATTTTATTGTTTTGTTTGAATTTTCGCTCTTTCCCAGATGCAGTCGGGAATCATTCTCCATACCGCCACGAGCAAGCGGTATCGCCAGTCGATTGTTGCCACACGTTTTTTACGGCGCAAGGCGTCGACAATCATCCGTGCGGTCTTTTCCGGGCGCATAAGCATCGGGTAGTTGCCCGACCTCAGCAGGTCGGTGTCGACAAATCCCGGACGGATGTCGGTGAACGTGATGTTGGCGCGAGTCATTGCCGACAGTTGCGCCAAGCATTGTATGTAAGTGTTTTGAAAGCGTTTTGTGGCAGAGTATGCCGGGGCGATGCCCAGCCCTTTAGTCCCGGCAATCGAGCTTACGGCGCCGATGTGTCCGCCACCATGGCTTTTCAGATAGTTGAATGCCGCATCGATCATACGGGTGAATCCCACAACGTTTGTTTCTGCCGTTGCGATTTCTATGCCCGGGTCGAGGTCGCGGTTCTGGCTTCCTATCCCAGAAACGAGCAGGATGGTGTCGACGCCGCCCATGCGCTCCGCCAAATCAACGAGCAGCCCGCCTGCGTTTTCGTCGGTCACGTCGATGCGTTGCCACACAACGTTGCCGCCTTCTTCGGCAAACTTGCGCAGCCTGTCCTCTCTGCGGCCAGCCACTCCGATGTTGATGCCTTCGCGCCGCATTATGCGAGCCACCTCAAGCCCGATGCCGGAAGTGGCGCCTACGATTATAGCATTCTTCATATTCATAAGCATTTTAAATAGTAAAATTACAACGTTTCCGGCATAGACCAAGACGCGTGATGCGTAATTAACAATCTTTAATCAGAAGGCGTGGCGAGGTGATGAAACCATTGGGTAAAAGAGTGTTGGATTAGGTAATTTTAACAAAAAAGCACGCTGTAATTGTTGTATGAAATAGATTTGAATTAATATATTTGCAATGTACGATAAATCTAACTCTCAATAAATCCGATAATGAAAAATACTTACAAAACCATTTTGCAGGAAATGAGTGAGCGCACGCTGAAGGCTGACACGCTTGAAGGCGACGCGCAATTGTTTGCTCTTCTTCGACAGACGGCATGTGCTTCGGGCGACCTGCCCGCAATGGCGGATGTGGACAACGCCGTGCTTATGGCTGTGGAAAAATGTCGTGCTGAAAGAGGCGACGATGCCGCCTGCCGCTTATGGACGCTTTATGAGTACAGCAATGCCGGAGCCTCTCTTGGCTGCGACTTTGCAACGGCGATGAGCAACGGTGATACGAGTTTTGCCGAGGCGATTTATTCGAAGGCGAAGCAACTGAGCGAGCAGCTGGCGGAAAAACGCGAGTTGCGCGATGCTTTCGGTGCATTGTTCCGCCAGTTCTCCGCCGTGTCGTAGGATTTCAGTCCTTCAAGCAGGCGGTATGATTTTGACGCCGGTATGTAAGCAATAATATATTTAATGCTATGAATTGATTTGTATTGCAGCTAACTTTTGTGGTGGCCTGCAACTAATTTTTGCGGTGTTTTGTTTGGCGTTTTTGCGGTGATGGGCAATAATCTGGCTTGGATTTATTCGGAGGAGGTCAAGTGATCAAAAGATAGGCTGTGGTTCGGGAAAGAAAATTGAGCAAGCTCTTTTTTTCCACCTTGCGCTATCTTTTGATAAGATAGGCTGCGGTTCGGAAGCGCAAAATCAAATTATTACTGTCCGCTAAACCATAAAGTAGTGAGTCCAACTCCTTGACATGCA
>ERZ773170.2077-NODE-2077-length-12983-cov-14.135288_pt1 | contig 12983 bp, 10 predicted proteins | sample MGYA00581002_ERZ773170 | MGnify/ENA primary metagenome ERZ773170 (study PRJEB29015, sample SAMEA2737811) | human gut metagenome | biome: human gut; feature: human-associated habitat; material: faeces | place: China | collected 2012 ... | reverse complement strand
CCCGCCGTAGAAATACGGCGGGCATTTTCATTTATTAAATGTGTGTAAGGGAGAGATTTATCCCTCCCGGGAACCTTGTTGCAGGCACGCGGCAAAAACAACGCCACTGGGTAGGGGCGGCATATATGCCGCCCGCAGCCTTCCCGCAGGCGACCATCTGCCGCACACGCGCGGGCCGCATATATGCGGCCCCTACAACTCTGCTGCGATTTAACATCGTAATTATGGCGCACGCTGTGGGAGGGATAAATCCTTCCCCTACTTTTTTGTGGTCATACTTCCTGCTCCATCAGCAGTCGTTTCAGCGGCATAATGGCCGCCGGTTCGGCGCTGAAGGTGCGCACACCGAGCTTCAAATACGCAGGCATGGCGCTGACGGCGGCCACGGTGATGCCACATAAGTACACCTGCATCCCACGGGCCTGGGCTTCCTCCAGAATATGCTGCACCAGCCGCAGTACGGCGGGGTTTGCCAGCTGCCTGATGGCTGCGGTGGGGTCCTGCACAAGGCCCAGCGTGTAGCGGGTCAAGTCCTCGATGTCCACGGCCAGCAGCTGTGCACCGTGGTCCATCAGGTCGCCCGCCATCAGGGCGGCGCTGGGCATATCCACCACGCAGCCCATCGTCAGCGGGCCGGTCTCGCAGCCCGCTTCCAGCAACTCATCGCGGCAGTCCTGCACCTCGCGCAGACAGTCGTCCCAGTCGCTCACGTCGGTGATCATCGGGAATACCACCCGCAGATCGCCGTCCGGGGCAGCCTGCAGCATGGCCTTGATCTGCGGCTTGAACAGCCGGTGGCCTTTCATACAAGCCTGCATCTCCCCGGTCCAGAGGGCGTCGTCGTCGGCGCGGGTATCGCAGCTGCGCACCAGCAGGGGGACCCCCTCGGCGTTTTTCAGCAGTTCGCGCAGGCGGGTGGTCTGTGTGGCCGTGCTCTGGTCATACAGCAGCGCCGTCTCGGTGCGCACAATGCCCACGCCCGCCGCGCCGTGGGTGTGGGGCAGGTCGTTATCGCTCAGGTTGCAGGTAGGCATTAAGCGGAACGCTGTGCCGTTTTTCGTCAGGCAGGGCAGGGCATCCGCCGGGTCGGGCGGTGCGCCGTGCAGGCGGCTCAGGGCGATTTTACAGTCAGCCTGGGCGATCTGTGCGCCGTCCGGCTCCACGACCAGCGTGCCGCTGTCGGCGTCCAGAATAGCCCGCCGCCCGGCCGCCATGGCAGAAGCACCCTCGCCCAGCTGCACCACGGCGGGGATGCCCATGCTGCGCGCCATAATGGCGGCGTGGCTGACCGTGCTGTCCTTGTCGCTGGCAAGGCCCAGCACCATGCGGCGATCCAGGCTGAACAAATCGCTGGGGAAGAACCGGTCAGCCACCAGGATGCTGGGCCGCTTTAGATGCAGGCGGCGGCGCGGGCGGCCATCCAGGATATCCACCACGCGGCGGCAGACGTCGCAGACATCGACGCTGCGCTCCTGGATGTACTCATCATCGACATTTTTTAAGCGGCTGGCGAAAATCTGCTCGGCGCGTTCTACGGCGGCGGCACCGCCTGCACCGGCGGCTATGTAATCGCCGATCTCATTGGTGAAGGATTCATCCTCCAACAGCGCGATTTGGAAAAGCAGGATATCCGCGTCGGGGCCTTTGGCGCGCTGGCTCAAACGGCGCAGTTCGTCCTTGGCCAGCACAACGGCCACATCGTAGAGCGCACGTTCCCGGAAGGGGTCGCATACGATGCGGTGCAGGCCGGTGGTGCCGTGGTCGATCTGTTCGACCGGGCCGGCCACAATGCCGGGCGACGCCGGCACGCCGGTGTAGGTGTGCATAGAGTAGGCCTCCTTTATTGAATTTCCTTAGGCAATACCGCACAATTCCCGCCTTACGGCTTAAGCACCGCTCCGGCGGCTGCGGCACGGCATCTGCGTTGCCAAAATGCTCGATAAGACATCCAGTATTATCTGCGCTTTTGGCTTAGCAGCTGCCGCACCTCGCTCGCCGTATCGGCACTTAGAATTATGCGGTACTGCCCTTACAAAATCGGCATCTCGCCCAGCACTTTGCTGACGAGGGCGGTCACAAACTCCTCGGGCACGGCGGCGGCGATGGCACGTTCGGTCACAAGGGTGTTCTCATTACCATCCAGCAGGGCGGGGAAGCGGTCTGCCGGGTCCTTGTCAAAGCTGCCCATAAACGTTGCGGCCAGCAGCTTGGGCGTGTAGGCCATGTCCTCGGGCACACCGACGCGCTCGGCGGCCAGTTCCAGCGGGGCCAGCGCACCGCGGGTGGGGGCGCTGGGGTTCGGCGCGTAGGGCGCAGGGTAGTTGGCCCTCTGGCGGGCGTTCTTCTCGACCAGATCGATTTCCGGGGCACGGGCACAGACCTCGGCGAGCTTTTTCTGGTAGCATTCGGCAAAGTGCGCCAGGTATTCCTCATTGTCGGGCAGGATGGCGTAGGCCGTACCGCCGCAGCGGCCAAACAGCCGCATCGTGTCAAAGTAGCCCAGGGCAATGTTCCGCGCCGCGCGGGCCGGTGCAAAGTCCAGCGTCGGGCCTAAGTTCCAATGGCTGCGCACAATGCGGGTGGGCAGGCCGGTGGTGTTGGGCTTTACGATGCCGATGCCGTCCACATCGACGCCCAGCAGTTCCGCCGCGCCCATCTTGGCAGCCAGGTCCAGCGGCATATTGTCGCGCCAGCCGCCGTCAATGTACTTCACGCCGTCGATTTCCCGCGGGCGCAGGGCAGGGAAGCAGGCGCTGGACGCCAGCATATAGTCTTTTAGCTGGCCCAGGGGGATATCCTCAATGGGGCACTGCACGCTGCGCAGGCTGCCCAGTTCGGTCATGACAAGGCCAAAGTGGATGGGGGATGTGCGCACGGCATCCTCGTCGATGAGGCGGTCAATGGTCTCGGTCAGTGGTTCCACGTTCAGCCCGCCGCTGCGGATGATATCCAGGAAGAAAGGGCGCAGTTCGTCCGGCTTGAGCGTTTCGGGAATTTCCAGCACGTCATGAATCTCCAGCCCGCGCCACAGATCCTCGGCCTCCTGAATTTTGCCCATTGTGAAAAGACAGCCGTTCAGCGTACCGACGCTGGCACCGGTGATGATATCGGGCGTCCAGTCCAGCGCCTGCAAGGCACGCCAGACGCCGATCTGGTAGCTGCCCTTGGCCCCGCCGCCAGCCAGCACCAGGGCGCGTTTTCCGGTATGTTCCATCTTGTTTTTCCCTCCCGGTCATGGTTTTTCCTCATTATAGCATCTTCTGTGCAAAGTTGCCATAGCAAACCGCGTCACAATCTGCGGTTTTTGTATGGAATTTTTGTGTTTTGCCAGGGGTTGCAACGGAAGGGGAAAAGGAGTAAACTGAAAAGTAAGTTCGTAGGGGAAGGATTTATCCCTCCCGGCTCGTTTGCCGCTGCTGCGGCGCTAAAACACGGCAGAGATGTAGGGGGCGGCATATATGCGGCCCGCAAGTTTCCCATTATCGGCCCTCTGCCGGAAAGCCGCGGGCGGCATATATGCCGCCCCTACATGGCAGCGCTGTTTTTTCGGGCATCTACCCGCCAAGTCCCCGGGAGGGATAAATCCTTCCCCTATAAAACAAGAGGAGCAAATTTCTATGTCTACCAAACCCATCTTAGTTGTCATGGCTGCCGGAATGGGCAGCCGCTACGGCGGATTGAAGCAGATCGACCCGGTCGGGCCGTCGGGCGAGGCCATCCTGGATTACAGCCTGTACGATGCCCGCCGCGCCGGGTTCAAGACCGTCGTGTTCATCATCAAGCATGAGATCGAGCAGGCCTTCAAGGAGGCCGTCGGTGCCCGCGCCCTGCGCGCCGGGTTCGAAGTGCGCTATGCCTACCAGCAGCTGGACAAACTGCCCGCAGGCTTCACCGTGCCGGAAGGCCGCGTCAAGCCCTGGGGCACGGCCCACGCCATCCTGGTGGCCGAGGAAGCCATCGGCGACGCGCCGTTTGCGGTCATCAACGCCGACGACTACTACGGCCCGCAGGGCTTTAAGCTCATCTACGACTACCTGAGCACCCACGCCGACGGCAACCGCTACGCCTGGGCCATGGTGGGCTTTCTGCTGGGCAACACGGTCAGCGCCAACGGCAGCGTCAGCCGCGGTGTCTGCGTGACCGATGCCGACCACAATCTGGTCAGCGTGACCGAGCGCACCTGCATCGCCCCCTACGACGGCGGCATCCATTACAGCGAGGACGGCGGCAGTACCTGGACCGACCTGCCTGCCGACAGCGTTGTATCAATGAACCTGTGGGGCTTCACCCCCGCCTATGTGCAGGAGGCCAAGGCCGGGTTTGCGGCGTTTTTGAAGGAAAGCCTTCTTGTCAACCCGATGAAGTGCGAATATTACCTGCCCACCGTCGTGACCGGCGCATTGGAGCGCGGTGAGGCGGACGTCCACGTCCTGACCAGCGCCGACAAATGGCACGGCATAACCTACCGCGAGGATAAACCCGAGCTGGTAGCCGCGCTGAAAAAGATGAGCGAGGACGGGCTGTACCCGGTGGATAAGTTGTTCTAAAATGACACAAAAATGCGGCCTCCCGCGCGGAGGCCGCATTTTTGTGTTGCAGGGGCGGGATAAATTTTCCCCCACGGCATTATCCCTTTCCCCCAAACGAGCCTTTGCGCTTCAGCACCGTATACATCACCAGGCAAACGATAACCGACAGCAGCGAACCGCAGGCCGTCGCCAGGCCCATGGGCAGCAGGTTGTCCGGGAAGAGCTTCGACGTCAGGTACGCCCCCGGCACGCGAACGAGCACGATGGACAAAATGTTATGGATGAACGACAGCTCGCTGCGGCCATAGGCGCAGAAATACCCGCTGAAACTGAAATGCACCCCCGCAAAGAAGCAGTCGAAAATATACCCGCGCAGATACCACGCGCCCGCCGCAATGACGGCGGCGTCGGCGGTAAACAGCCCCACGACATTCGGCGCGATGAACTGCACCAGCACGGCCGCCACCGCACCAAAGCCCAGTGTAATGCCGATGCCGTACCGCAGCGTAGCCGATGCACGGTCGTGGCGGCCTGCGCCGACTTCCTGTGCGCCCAGCGCCGACACGGTGGAGAGCATCGACGACGGCACCAGGAACACAAAGCTGATGAACTTTTCCACCACGCCCACAGCAGCTGCGTCCGTCAGGCCGCGCCGGTTGGCAATGACGGTAATGATCAAAAACGAAATCTGGATCAAGCCATCCTGCATGGCCACCGGTACGCCGACGCGCAGGATGCGCCCGATGATGGCACGCCGGGGGCGGAAGTCGCTTTTCTGCAGCTGCACGCCGTCCAGCCCGCGCTTTAAGATTGCCGCCAGCGAGACCACGACGCTGATGGCCTGGGACAGCGTTGTGCCCAGCGCCGCGCCCACAGGCCCCATGCCCAGCGCCCCCATAAAGACGAGGTCGAGCACAATGTTGGCCGCGCAGGCCACCGCGATAAAGTACATCGGGCTTTTAGAGTCTCCCAGCCCGCGGTAGATGGCCGCAATGATGTTGTACGCCGTGATGCAGGGGATGCCGATAAAACAGATGGTCAGGTACGCCCGGGTGCCCGCAACGGCCTCGGCCGGGGTGGACATGATGGCCGTGATGGGTCCCACCAGCCCCGCCAGCAGCGCCGCCAGCGCCGCCGAGAGCACCAGGAACAGCACTGCGCCGTTTCCGATGGTGCTGCCCGCGCGGCGGTTTTCGCCCGCACCGACGGCGTGGCCGATGCCCACCGTGATACCCATAGCCAGCCCCACCAGCATGACCGTGACCATGTGCATGACCTGGCTGCCGATGGACACCGCCGTCGTGCCCGCCACACCGTCAAATTGGCCGATGATGAGCAGGTCCGCCATGCCGTAAAGCGTCTGCAAAAAGTAGGAGAGCAGGTACGGCAGCGAGAACCGCAGTACATTTTTTAGTACACTCTCCCTGGCAAAGGTGTTTTGCATAGGGGATTATCCTCTTTTCCGATTTAAAGTACTAATATAGTAAACCGCATTCGGGGCCGCTTGTCAAGGCGGGGCAGAGCCGGGCGGCATCACATTTCCGGCAAAAAGCGGCGCAAAAATCCAGGAATATTTTACAAATTGCAGTGTTGTATTTGCCCGCCGCGTCGGGTATAATAGAATCAGCAAATCATCCATTTCTGTATGCGTTTCCAAAACTCACGCATCTGTGCAGTTTTTATGTAAAGGAGAACCCATTATGATGAAGAAATCTACCTTCGGTGCCGTTCTGGCCTTCCTGTTTGCCGCTGCCGGTGCGCTGACCGCCGCCGCGCTGTACCTGTACCACCGCGAGAAGGAGCTGGACGAGTACGAGCGCCTGCTGTTCAGCGACGATTACGATGATTTTGACGACGAGGACGACGAAGACACCACCACCTACGAGAAGATCCCCGACGCACCGACGGAGGAGTAATTTCCTTCCCGCGCAAAACACCTTCCGGCCGGGCGCTGGCGGCGTCCGGTCTTTTGGTAATGGAGAATATGAATTATGCGTAAACTGCTGCTTTGGCTGGTGATGGTCGCCGTGATGGTTGCCGCGATCCTGGGCGGAACAGCGGCATTCCTGTACAACCGCACCGGCGAGGACGCCCTCCCGCAGGAGCCTGTGCAATTCGGCGATATCACGCTGGAATCCAACGGCTGGGACTGGACTGTCCCGGTGCTGGGTGATAAAGTCACAAAAACATACGAAAGCCCCACAAATTTGACCGTGCAGAAGCTGGGCACTTTCACCGATACCATCCCCCAGCTGACGCTGCCCGCATGGGTCACATCGGTCACGGTGCAGATTACCGCGCCCGACGGCACGGCCTGGAGCGGCGATAAATCCAGCTGCAACACCTATACCTATGCCCAGAACGGTGATTATCAGATCATCGTAACGGCTTACCACAACGACGCCGACGCCCCCGGCGACCCGGCGGGCTGGTACGCCTACCGCGCCGGGTTCACGATGGCCATGAACCCCAAAGTGACCCTGAGCACCGAGCGTGCGGCCCAGGGCAGCATCGTTGCCATCCAGCTGTCCGGCATTCTGGACGGCGAGCCCAGTGTCGAAAGCGACTTGGGCACGGTCTGGTTCCGCAAAACGTCCAGCGGGTACATGGGCTACCTGCCCGTGACCTACAACGCCGAGGGCGGTGACCACACGCTGCACCTGACCTGCGGCACGCTGGAAAAAGATATCACCCTCACCGTGACCCGCACGATGTACGATACCCAGGCTGTCCCTGCCGAGGAGGACGTGGGCGGCGGCGAGGAATTCCGCAATGCCATCTGGCCGCTGTACACCACCGGCAGTTCTGCCAAGCTGTGGAACGGTCGCTTTGAGGCCCCCAGCGCGGGCGCTGTCACGATGGAATACGGCACGACCCAGATGGTGGACGGCCAGCGCAGCGGCCAGGCCACCGGCCTGACCTACGACGCCCCAGACGGCGAGACCGTCACCGCGCCCCAGGCGGGCAACGTGGTCTTTGCGGGCACGCTGACCCTGACCGGCGGCACGGTGGTCATCGATCACGGCTGCGGCGTCAAGAGCTACCTCTACGGCCTGGAAACCGTGGATGTGGAGCGCGGGCAGTCGGTTTCCACCGGAGACCCGCTGGGCACTGCCGGGACGACCCACAATTTGATTTATGAGCTGCGCATTGGCAGCAAATCCACCGACCCGCAGATCGCCCTGAACGGCAACAGTGGTCTGCAATTCAGAGAGTCGGAATAAATATTATACGGCGGGCCCCACACGAAGGGCAAACGACCACCCGCCCAAAAGCTGCGGGGCGTCGAGGATACCGCCCCCTACATCCTAGGGAATCGAGTTATTAGAAGAGTGGGAGAAACCATGGAAGAAGAGAAGAACACCGCGGCTGCCGTGGATTGGGAGGAAGCACCCAACCCGAAGCACCGCAAACGCAGCCGCAAAAAGGAATCGGCTGCCAATGCCCCCAGGCCCGCCGAGACGGCTGTCCCTGCGGCTGACTCGGCCCCGGCTGCCGAACCTGACACGGCATCCGATACCCCCGAGCAGCCCGAACCCGCCGAACCGGCGGAGACCCCCGCTGCCCCGGAGACCGTAGGGCGGGATGTCCCCATTCCGCCGCAGCCTGCCGACGCCCCGGCGGAAGAAGCTGCACCTGTGGATACCCCCGAAGATACGCCCGAGGCATCTGCGAAGTCTGCCGATCCAGCCGAAGCCGAATCCGCCCCTGCCGAACCGGACGATGCTCCCACCGAAGAAGAATCTGCCAGCGTCCCAGACGCTGACGATGCTCCTGCCGACGAGAACGTGAGCGGTGACACCCCCGCCGACGAGGCCAAGGACACCCCTGCGGACGACATCGACCCCGACGACACCCCCGAAGAAAAAGCGCGTGCTGCCACCATTTCCCGCACGGCGCAGCTCTCGATTTCCCAGATCATGGCCGGGTTGGATGAGAACATTCCCGACGTCCCGGCAGAGGAAAACGCAGCCCCCGCGCCGGACGCTGACGACACCGCCGACGAGGACGACGAACCCGACGACACCATCCCGCAAAAGCTGGGCCGCGCCGGGTTCGGCATGATCAAATGGCTGCTGCTGGTCATCATCTTTGTGCTCATCATCGCAGGGGCGGGCGTAGCTTGGCTCTACCGCAGCGCCACGCCCGATATGCTCCCCACCATCAAGGCGACCTTCGACGGACAGGAGATAAGCCCCACGGCGTACAGCTGGCACGTCCCGGTTGTGGGCAACCTGTTTAAGCGCACCTACGCCGAAACCTTGAGTTCCGCACCCTATGTGCTGGACACGCCGGTCTCCGGCGCGTCGCCCGATGTGGTCGTCACTCCGTCCGGCTACACGGCCACGCTGACTGTCACCGATACCGACAAGAACACCCTGTACGACGGCGGCGTCACCGGCTTCCGCAGCTATCTGTTTGAAGAAAACGGCACCTACGACGCCAAGCTCGTCGTCAAGGTCGATGGAAGCTCGTCCGACCGCGATTCCAGCGTCACCGGTACCGAGACCTGGCAGTTCCAGTTCACGGTCAACATCAAGCCCACCATGCAGCTCTGCACGCCGTCCGTGCAGCAGGGCAGCGTGGCGGCGGTGCGCGTCGGCCCGACGCTGAGCGGCGAAGCCCCCGCCATCAAAACGGCCTTGCAGACCCCCGGCTTTGTCCAGGCGGCCAACGGCTGGATCTGCTATCTGCCCATTCCCTGGAACGAGAGCACCGGCAACGTGACCCTGACCGTCACCGCCGACGGCTACACCGAGGATATGACGCTGTCCATCCGCGCGGCGTCCTACACCTATAAGGATTACAGCAAAACGTCCCAGATGCTCTCGCCCTACATCGGCGAGAGCGACGCCCCCGCCGCCGTCACCAAGGTGCTTTCCACCACGGATGACAGCATCGAGTGGGCCGTGGGCGGTTTTGTGCAGCCGTTCCTGGATTCCTTCGATACACCGCTGATTTACGGCATGACCGAGTACGCAGGCCGCGCCCGCAGCGAACGCAGCACCAACTACGGCTACGGCGGCCGCACCGCGACAAATGTCGTCATCAAGCCGAAGAAGTCCAACGATTCGATGATCGTGCCCGCCAGCGGCCGCGTGCTGCTGGCCGAGGACCTGGGCGGCATCTACGGCAATACCGTCGTTATCGAGCACGGCGCGGGCCTCAAGAGCATTTTCTACGGCCTGGGTGCGCTGAACGTCAAGGCTGGCGAGAACGTCAAGCAAGGCCAGCTTTTGGGCGTTTGCAGTAAGACCGTCGTCGCCGAAATGCGCATCGGCACCGTACCCATCAACCCGCTGCTTGTCTGGCGCGGGCAATGCGATGGGTTGAAGAATTATTGATATTGTATAACGGCACCCGCTGAAAACGGCGGGTGCTGTTTTTTTGTTGTACAAGGCTTCCCCCCGAGGGGGAAGCCTTAGGCAATTCACACCTCCCGCCGCCCCGGCATACTATATCCCAAAACCAACCGAGGTGAGCGCTTATGCCGAAAACATTTTGCGTAGTGGGGCACGATGCCCGCCAGCAGGCGGCGGCCCATGTGCTGCGCCGTGCGGGCTACGGCGTGACCGCAGCCGACAATGCCGCCGCAGCCGATTACATCTTATTGCCCATGTCCCAGGGCCGCGTCAGCGACGAAGTTGCCCGCGCCTTGCAGGGGGCCGGGCAGGGCACATGGATTTTTGCGGGCCGTCCCGGTATGCCGGTGCGCACCGCCGTGCGGCAGGCCAATCTGCCGCTGGTGGATTACTTCCTGCGGCCCGAACTGGAATCTCTGAACGCCGTGCCCACCGCCGAAGGCTGCCTGGAACTGCTGCTGCGCCTGCGTCAGCGCACGATTTGGGAGAGTGACTTTCTTGTGCTGGGCTATGGCCGGGTAGGCCGCGCCGTGGCCCGGCGGCTGGGGCTTCTGGGCGGGCGCGTCACTGTGGCTGCCCGCAGTGCCGAGCAGCGCGCCAACGCCCGGTGTGCGGGCTGCCGCGCCGCGCCGCTGACCGCCCTGCCCGGGCTGCTGCCGGAGTTTGACGCCGTCATCAACACGATCCCCGCGCCGGTGCTGCCCCGGGCACTGCTGCAAAAACTGCCGGGCGGGGCGCTGATCATCGATCTTGCCAGCCTGCCGGGCGGCACCGATTTTGCCGCCGCCGAGGAACTGGGTCTGCACGCTGAGCACGCCCTGGCCCTGCCGGGCCGCTGTGCGCCCCAAACAGCCGGGGCACTGATTGCGCAGACCGTTCTGACAATTTTAGAGGAACGCGGCGAATACGCAGAAAGGAGCATCCCATGACCACCCAACCGAAACGCACGGTTGCTTTTGCGCTGTGCGGCAGCTTTTGCAGCTTTTCCGCCGTGCTGCCCCAGGTGCGGCTGCTCGCCGCGCGGGGGTGGGATGTCCTACCCATTTTAAGCGCCAGCGCTGCCGGGCAGGACACCCGCTTCGGTACGGCCGCCGCCCTGCGGCAGACCTTGTACGAAGTCACCGGCCGCAAACCGCTGACCACCTTGCAGGGCGTCGAGCCGCTGGGCCCGCAGAAATTGGCCGACGCCCTCGTCATTGCCCCGGCCACCGGCACAACGATGGCCCTGCTGGCGGCAGGGATCAGTTCGACCCCGGTCACACTGGCCGCCAAGAGCCTTTTGCGCGGCGGGCGGCCCATCGTCATCGCACCGTCCACGAACGATGGGCTTTCGGGCAGTGCCCCGGCGCTGGGCCAGCTTTTGCAGCGGCGGCACTACTATTTTGTGCCCTTCGGCCAGGACGACAGCTACAAAAAGCCGTGCAGCTTAAAGAGCGATTTTACCCTTCTGCCCGACACCCTGGAAGCCGCCCTGCGCGGCGTGCAGATACAACCGATGCTGTTGTAATATGTGGCCGGGCAGGCGGCATATAACAAGGTAGAACACATTCAGGGAGGCCCGCTCATGCAGACGATCACGATTCACGGCAGGCAGCCCCTGCACGGCAGCATCCGCCCGGCAGCGGCCAAAAACAGCGCCCTGCCGCTGTTGGCGGCGTCACTGCTCTGCGGCGGGCCGTGCCGTCTGCGCGGCGTGCCCGCCCTGGCCGATGTGGACACCAGCTTGGCCCTTTTGCAGGCTGTGGGGGCCGACGCGCAGCGCTGCGGCGCGGATATCTGCACCCGCCCCGCCGATGCTCTCTGCGGCGAGATTCCCGACTACCTGGCCGGGGCCATGCGCAGCTCGGTGTTCTATTTGGCGCCGCTGCTCTGCCGGGCGGGGTATGTGCGGCTGCCCCTGCCGGGCGGCTGCCGCCTGGGGCCGCGTCCTGTGGATATCCACCTGGCCGGGTTGGCCTCCATGGGGGCCGAGGTAGAATTAGAAGGCATCGCCGTAACGCTGCGGCGCAAAGGGCCGCTGCATGGGGTGGATTTCACGCTGCGGCTGCCCAGCGTCGGTGCTACAATGACACTGCTGATGGCCGCCTGCTGCGCCCAGGGCCGTACCGTACTGCGAGGCGCGGCGCGGGAGCCAGAAATCGGCGATATGATTGCCTTTCTGTGCACCTGCGGGGCTGACATTTCCGGCTACGGCACGTCAATTTTGACGGTGCAGGGCGGGCGGCCCCTGGGCGGGGCGGTGCACGCCCCGCTGCCCGACCGCATTGCCGCCGCCACCTACGCCGCCGCGCTGGCGGCCGCGGGCGGAGACATACGCATTACCAGCTGTAACCCAGCCCTGTATGGCGCATTTCTGCAATTTTTGGCGCAGACCGGCGTGCAGATCGAGAACGGACCGGACTGGGCCGGACTGGCCCGCGACCCCGCTGTGCCGCTGCGGGGCGGGGTGCAGCTTTGTGCCGACGCCTGGCCCGCCTTTGCCACCGACACCGCGCCCCTGGCAGCCGCCGTACTGCTGGCGGCAGAAGGGAAGAGCGAAATTTTTGACCGCCTGTTCCCCAACCGCTTTGCCTGCGCCGCCGGTTTTGCCGCTATGGGCGCGGAGGTAACGGCCAAAGGGCGGCGGCTGATGATTGCAGGCGGGTCACGGCTGCGCGGTGCCGCCGTGACCGCCCCCGACCTGCGCGGCGGGGCCGCCCTGCTGGTGGCCGCCCTCGGCGCAGACGGCACGACCACCCTGCGCGACCCGGGGCATATCCGCAGGGGGTATGCCGATTTGCCGGGGGAGATAAGGCGACTGGGGGCGGAAATTGGATAAGAGATAAGAGAAAAAAGAGCAGCGTATGCCGTATCCCTACCACTTTTTTTATGAATTTGCCCTTGGGGTATTGAAATTGTCTGTAAAATTTGATATTCTAATAATCAGTTATATGTAAAAAATCGCGGATCAGTGTGCCCATATGCGGGCAAAACCCATAGGATCCGGTTAAACAACTTCACTTTTAGGGGGATACACTCATGGCATTCGTTCTCGATGAAGAAATGCAAAATGTAACCAATATCAAGGTTATCGGCGTAGGTGGCGGCGGCG
>ERZ773170.2068-NODE-2068-length-13037-cov-2.930827_pt1 | contig 13037 bp, 10 predicted proteins | sample MGYA00581002_ERZ773170 | MGnify/ENA primary metagenome ERZ773170 (study PRJEB29015, sample SAMEA2737811) | human gut metagenome | biome: human gut; feature: human-associated habitat; material: faeces | place: China | collected 2012 ... | reverse complement strand
TTATTAAATGATAAAATCCCATCTACTCCATATGACAGAAGCGATTTAAAGGACCACTTGCTGTTTCCTCCTGCACGCTCCTGATTCTCGTATTCGATGTAGATCTGATTAAAGCCGACCCACGAAAATAATCCCTTTGAAAACCGGTTATTCTCCTTCAGTTCCAACAACGCATGAATCGTGCGTCTGGATAAAAGCCTGAAATCACCTGCTCCATCGACCATTTCTACATTCACCAGTTTGTTCGCCAGCTTATAATACAATTTTGCAAAAACAATTGATAATCTCGAATCGCCTTTTCTGTTCCTTTTCGCAATGACCTGGTCATATCCCTCCTGATATTTCTCGTACATCTGCACGATCAGCTCCGGCGGATGCTGCAGATCCGCATCCATGATCACTGCACAACTTCCCTTGCAATGTTCCAACCCGGAAAGCATTGCTGCCTCTTTTCCAAAGTTCCTGCTAAAAGAAATGTATTTTATTTTTTCTGACCTTCCGGCAAGTTTTTTCAGGAAAGCTAACGTATCATCCTTACTTCCATCATTTACAAAAATAATTTCAAAATCAAATGCCCTGCCCGTACACGTATCCACGATTGCCTTTGCAGTCCGCTCAATCACTGCTCCTTCATTATAGCATGGAACAATCACTGACAATAATTCTCTCATCGCCTGATTCCTTCCTTTTTGCAGATCTTCTTTACAGATATCTCTTGACAGCTACTCTCCAGGTTCCTCTGTCCCATTTTTCATAATAATCCACGTCATGAATAATAGTTCCGTATTTTGGACTTAATGCATGGATGATCTGGTTATTCCCTATATATAATGCCATATGAGAGACTCCACTTCCTTCTGTATAGCATACCAGATCTCCCGGCTTCCACTGACTTATATCCCATGGATCGATCCAGGTTCCTCCCTGTGCCTGCTCATGAGCGAGTCTCGGAACTGACACACCAAGCTGAGCCATAGCCCACTGCGTAAATCCACTACAGTCCCATCCACCGGTTGTTGCTCCGCCCCAGCGGTATGGAACCCATGTATAAGTACAAATTTCCGCTATTTTAGCCGGAACATCATTAAGCAGTCTTCCGGAAGTATCAAATCGGCAATTCACTCCATCAATTATCACTGTATCATTTGTAATCAAATATCCATAACTGTTATAATAGTAGCGATTACCATCCTTCTCTCTCCAGCCTGTATACATTTTTCCACTATCTGCAAAATAATACCAGATACCATCAATCTCCAGACCCTTATTTCTTGCAAGTTTTCCATCCGCCTGATAATAGTATTTTTCACCCGCTTTTGTACGCCAGTAATCTTTCTTCATATCACCTGAAGCATCAAAATAATACCAGTCAGTTCCATCTTGCACACTATCATCAAATGCCTGTCGACCCATCGGCGTAAAGCCGATCACTTTTTCATTCTCTGTCTTCAATCCACGATATGCTGCTCCGTTGCTCTGGAAAATATACCGGTATCCTCCAATCTTCAAATCCCGATCCATCACCAAATGACCTTCCTCATCATAATAGTACCAGTCTGCACCTTTCTGACGGAACTGAGATTCATAACGTCTTCCACTTCCATCCAGATAATACCAGTAACCATTAAATTGTATCCCTGCATTCAGGATCAGATGCCCCCGATCATCATAATAATAATATCCGGTATCTTTCTCTCTCCAGTCAGAATACAGCATTTTTCCATCTTTCTGGAAATAATACCAGTAACCATCTATCTGGCTTCCCATGTCGGTCAGGCAGGATCCCTGCTGATCATAATAATATGCTCCGTCTTCACCGACAGACCAGCCTGTATAAACTGCACCACTTCCTGTAAACTTATAGTGCTTTCCATTGATATCCAGCTCTCTGTTCAGCACAAGATATCCATTTTCATCATAATAGTACCACGTATCGTCTTTCTGGCGGAACTGAGACACATACTTTTTCCCGTTTTCATCCACATAATACCAGTGTCCGTTTATCCCAATTCCACGATTCATCACCAAATGGGCTGCTTCATCATAATAATAGTAATTTCCTGCTTTTTCTCTCCAGCCAGAACTTAGTATCTTTCCATCCTTCTGGAAATAATACCAGTAACCATCTATCTGCTTTCCGGTATCTTCTGAACGGCTTCCATTTGTCTCATAATAGTAAGTATCTGTTCCATCTGTATACCATCCTCTATAAATTGCACCATTTTCTGTAAATTTATAATGTCTTCCATTAATATCCATCTCCTGGTTCATTACCAGATGCCCATTCGCATCATAATAATACCATTCCCCATTTTTTTCTCTCCAGTAATTTTTCTGCATTGCACCTGTTGCATCAAAATAGTACCAGTAACCGTCAATTTCACATCCGGCATCATAAAGCTTTATTCCGTCAATATAAAAAAATGTGTCATTGTCACCTGTTACCCAGCCATTCGCATACTCAGAAACTCCTTGTCCATTTTCTGCAAGATCCTTGTTCTCCGAAATCTCTGTATCTGCATGGGCTGGCACTGCACTCCCCATCGCAAGTACCATCGACATCATAAAAATTACTGCCTTATTTTTCATTTTGATTTATCTCCTTTTTATTTTCCTCACAATCATCCCTGATAAATTTATTCCTATATTCTTTAAGTAGACAAATTCCGCACTTCTTCCATAAATTAAAAGAAAAATTCCATTAAAAATTATCACATTAAAAATTCCGTTTACAATAAGATCGATCCAACTGTTCCGGATCATCAGCATATTTCTGAATTCAATACATATCAGGCAGCTTACTGCTGTACTTGCAGTATATATCGTAATCTGCCTCAGATAATGCGAAAATGAATGTTTAAATACATATTTATAGATCAGATACGGATCATACCATATCTGAGTCAGCAGTCTGGATATTACAGTTCCCAAAATCACTCCTGTAATTCCAATTTTTTTCACAAGAAACACCGACACTACAATATTGATGATCGACATGATCAATGGACGATACTGTCCCTGTACGAACAGACCATTGGACGTTCTGAAATGGCTGACTGTACTCATCATCCCGGTTAGATAAAAATCAATAATAAGAACCAGTACTGTAGCTGTTCCAAATAAATTTTCTTTTCCTGCCCAGATTTTCATAAATGTATTTACATTTACATATAATACTGTAGTGCATAACCCAAAAATCCAGAAGCACATCAACTGCATGGCGTTAAAGACTTTAAACTGCTTCTTTCCATCCTCTGTTGCTGCAAGATTTCCGATACTGGCAGAAGTAGAAGTAAATACCTGAAGCACAAGATTATATATATTCTTTACGATCATATTATAATTGGCTAATATACCGACCATTCCGGTTCCAAGAAATGAAGACACGATCACACTGTCTGTTCCATTCAGAACTACATTTGAAACTTTATACAGAAAAAGTGCCTTGATATCCTTAAAAAGCTTTTTGATCTCAGCTTTGCTTAGTCTCCCACTACTCTTCTGAAAAGCATTTGGATATAATTTTTCTGCCTTTCTCGAAATCCAGATATTCTGACTGACAGAAAATAAAATTTCCAGCAGCAGATAGAAAATAAAATTCTTAAAAACTACCAGTAAAATACTTTCAATCGTACACTTGATCATCGAAATGCAGATTGAAATTTTTGATATTTCATATTGCTTCTGGCTCGCAGATAAAATTGTAGAACGATAGATCAGTAAATACGAACAGACCGTATTAGATAAATAAAGAATATAAATAATCGTAATACTTTCTTTAATATCCGGCACATTGGTAACAATTTTCGATAAAAATGGAACAACAAGCAGACCGCAGATCAGAATCACCAGTGCAACGATCCGGTATGCCCATTTGTAAAAATGCATCAATTTGCCGAGCTTCTCTTCATCATTCTCTGCCAGTGGTTTATATAACGCATAAGTGATCGCACTGCCTATCCCCAGCTCAACGAAAGACAAAACTGATAAAATATCCGTAAACAGGCCCGACACTCCTACATATTGCATTCCGAGTGTATAAATAAATACTGTACGTAATACAAATTTTATTCCAAAATCAAATAATTTTACTGAAAAATTAAATATCGTATTAACTGCTGAATTTACTACCCTAGACTTAGACATCCTCTATCCTTTCCAGTCTCCTCTGATTGCATGAATCACCTTTCTTACAGGTAATGTATAATGATAGGCTTTTGCTATCATTGGAATTTTCATTTTTTCCCTTTTTATATATTCATAAATATCCTTTGCGAAAAAATCCTGATCTTTTTTATCTAAAATCCAGACATATTTTTTCCATCCTTTTTTTTCATAGGCGGATGTATCCTTGAAGCTTTCCTTAAATTCCGGCTGCTTTCCAATCAGTTCCAAGATAAGCAGCGTCCTGAAACATTTCCCACATTTACCACAGTTCTCTGTCTCATCGCAGCAGACATGCAATCTTTTTCTTCCTGTCTCATGCTGCGATATATGCTGTATTTTTTCAATTCTTGTCACATTTTCACGTGCCAGATAGAATTGGAGACTTTCCGTCGAAAAGAACTGCACATTATCCGATGCATCTTCTTCAACTCCCCATCTGGCTTTCTCAGGTTCACCTGCAGATGAATAATAATAATGGGAAAACAGCTTCTGAACTGCAAGTACAGCCGAGCTATTTGAATAGCCGTGTAACTCCAGAAAAACTCCCTGATAAAGACTGTTAATATTAGAATTTACTGCAATAAAATCTGTTCCAAGTTCCTTTGCTATCTGCCTGCCCTTCTCAACATCATGGGAGAAAAATTTTTCTGCTTTTTCGTTATATTCATCAAGCGTCATCATCCCGGTTTTTCTCGCCCGCAGATCTGGCATATTATTGTAGGATCCCACATTAAAGACAGTAAGGCAGTTTAATCTGTGCTCTGCATCCATGTTCTCAGCAAGATAGGTGAAAATCGTATCAAATGAATCAACCCCGCGACTTACACCTGTACCATTTTTATCAAGACTTTCTATTTTCCTGCTTTCTGTTCTCCCGATGATCCGAATCGGTTTCAACCCACTTCTTTCATTGCAATGCATCGGGATCAGATTCGTATTCAGATTATGATATAACTCATTCGATAAAACACCTTCATATTCAATGTCCTCACCTGTTACCATCGCAAAATACAACACTGCAACTACAAATGCATCTGTTCGTTCCTGGCAGAGGATCTGCTCTGACCGGTCTTCTACTTCATACCATAATTGAAATTTATCTTTCCCGTAACTGTACGCTTTTTCATATCCCGCATATTCTCTGCGGCTTCCAATCTGCTTTTTCCACTTTTCATAAATCTCCGGAGCAATTGCAATCTCTGCACACAAACGACTTTTTCCATTTTCATTTTCAATATAAGGTCGCTTTATACTGATCATTTATCTGAATCTCCTTTTTATTTTTCCCAAAATCCGGTAAAATAAATTATCTTTGACTTTTGCCTCTTCTATCGCCTTTTGTACACCTGGCGTCTTTACAGCAGACATAAAGCCTTTTTCCTTGTAAACTTCAATGAATTTCATCCGATCCTTCGGAAGTGCGGCCGGTCTTTGAAGTGGGACATTCCCTTTGACAGCCTCTTCAAGCGAACGCTCTTCGTAAATAAATTCATCTTTTACAAGATCCCAAAACTTTCTGCCCTTTTCACTGTTCACCAGCACGACTGAAATTTTTCCCTTATATGGAACTTTTAAAGATTTTCTGTCAATCCCCCAAAAATCACCAATTGTCAGATCCGAAACTCTCCTTTTGTCTGCATATTCACATTTATAACAATTTTCTCTGTGGATAATTCCCTGCAAGTATGCCGTATAATACAAATCCTTACGGAAACGTTGCGAATACACTACTCGATCCTGACTATAAAAAACCATATGGTAATCTTTTTCGCCACGAAATGAGACACGATCCACTTTTTCTGCTCCTGCTATCTCCTTAATATACTCTTCCAGATAACTCATCGGAGGAGTCCCGTGACAGATCAGATCTATCGTCACCAGTGCCTCTGAAGCTTTGCCCAGATAAGCTTTTAATCCGGCAATCTGGCAGGGTGTTCCGATAAAAAGTACTTTTTTCCCTTTTTTCAGTTCTTTTCCTATCTCAGAATAACTGAATCCATTGTAACTCTGTACATATTTTGAACCTCTGAATTTTCTTGCCTCTTCCAGGGTCTCTGCTTTCTGCTGGGTTAGGATCCCTTTTTCATTAAAGGCAGCACCATACACAATCCCTGCATTCTGTATCCATCTTTTATAAAAACCGAATGCAATTCCTCCTGATGCACTGTACTTTCTTTCTTTCCTGTCTTTTTGCCATGCAGCGTAACATTGCCTTGGCTCATGCTTTTCTTTCACATGATTCTCCGGGCATCCCTGGACACAACGATGGCACTCTATGCATTTTTCAGGATCAATCTGCGGAATTACATTTCCATCTTCTCTTTCCTGACAGGTTATTGCCCCACACGGGCAAAGATTCATACACGCAAGGCACCCTGTGCATTTTGATTCTTCACATATCTGAGCTATCATAATTCTCCAATGCATTTTTTAAAAATTCCAGAGATGACTGTCGCATCTTCTGAATTTTTTTTCCTATTTTTTCATAATCCATATTCTGATGTTCCAGGATTGCTTCCATAGTTTCCCCTGACAGATCATCTAACTCCAGGATTCTGTCCTGCAATCCAAAATTACAGATCAAATCTCTCACCTTTTCAGATAAAGGAATTGTGATAAACCTTTTTCTGTTCTGTATTGCAAATACATTTCCATGAAATGTCCCTGTGATCACATACTCCGCTCTTCTTACTATATCATTATATTGTGTCGGTCTGCACGTTACATGATAATCACACCAGTCATTATACAATGCAGCTGAGACTACTTTCAGTCCTTTCGCATGAGCATACTCACGAATCTTTTTCTTTATTTCCACAGAAATGGAACCATTATAAAAGTAGACCAGTATATAACGGTTCTCTTTCAGATAAATGTCCTCATAAGGCTCTGTATATGCCTCTGTGTCCAGTAAAAATGTAGGATCACATACTTTTTCCGGGTATTTTCCGGTTATTCTTTTCACTGCTTCACAGCTTTTTTCATCCCTCACTGACAGAAATTCTATTTTTCTGATGCACTCTGTCACCTCATGAAAAGGAAGAAAATCCTTTCCTTCTGAGTCTCCGACACTGACCGCATAGGAAATGACCGGAGAAAGATCTTTTCCATAATAAATCGGATTCTGAAAAATTTTTCTTTGAACATTCCAGATTTCGTCACTGCCCAAAATAAAAAGATCTAATTTTTCTTTTTTATCCCAGGTCTTTAATTTTTTATGATCCTGAGCAAAGAGCTTATATTTTTTTAATCCGTCCAGATTTCTTTTGATGAATTTGACTGGATATTTCAAATTTCCTCTCTTAGGTATAAACCAGCAATATTCTCTTTTAAAAAAGCTTTCCTGCCCTGCTGATACGAAATACACCTCATGCCCCCATGCTTCCAGTACCTTTTGCAGGGCATACGCCTGCAGAAAAGACCCTACATTCGCTGATTTTTCTACTGTCACAATTCCTATTTTCATAGTCAGATTACCTTTCCGCTACTGGAAAATCTATAAGTAACACCATTAATCACCATCGTCCTGTTCGTTACCAGATGACCATTAGCATCATAATAGTATCTGTCTCCATCTTTCTTTCTCCAGAAATTTGCCTTCATTATGCCATCGTTGTCAAAATAATACCAGTAACCGCCAATCTCAACGCCCTGATTCTGATACATATGTCCATCTGCATCATAATAATACCGCTGTCCATTTTTCTGACGCCAGTAATTTATCTTCATAACTCCATTCTGATCAAAATAATGCCAGTAACCATGGAGCAGCAATCCTATATTCATGCTTAAGTGTCCATCTGCATCATAATAGTACTGTAAGCCATCCTTCTCTCTCCAGGAATTTCTTTTCATGACTCCATTGGCATCAAAATAGTACCAATAGCCATCGAGCTGTGCTCCGGCATTCTGATACATATGTCCGTCTGCATCATAATAATACAACTGACCATCCTTCTGTCTCCAATAATTCTGCTTCATTACTCCACTGGCATCAAAATAATACCAGTAGCCATCGATCTTTATCCCCAAATTGCAGACTTTGAAACCATTCTGATAATAATACCTTTTCCCTCCTTCCATCTGCCAGCCATTCAGTTTACTTTCGCTGCTATTATTTCCGCTGTTATTTCCGCTGTTATTTCCGCTGTTATTTCCGCTGTTATTTCCGCTATTGTTCCAGGAACTTTTCATCAGAAAATTGATATCCACATTTGTGCCAATTCCATTCACTCTTCCGTTATCCGCACACTGCCACATCATATATTCTTTTGCATAAGTACACTTACTGTTGTACTGGGCTACCCATTTTGGCAGGGTATCATAATAAGAATCTGTCAGCTTTGATGTAAACCAGTACTTGTTCGCATAAACCCCCACATTATATCCGGCATTTTGAATTGCCGTGCAGAACGTCCTGGTCATATTCAGTATTTCCTGATTCGTATGCTTTCCGGTTGTCGGTTCATCTTCCAGATCATAAAAAACCGGATAACTTAATTTATGTCCTCTGATCAGACGCAGTACATGGTCTGCCTCACTTTGTGCCTGTGCAACATTCTCGGCATAGGAATAAATATAGACACCGTACGGAATTCCTCTGCTCTCACATGCCTGTACATTCTCCAGCCACTTCTTATCATCCTGACTGGTATAATTATCCCCATATCCACAACGGATGATCACAAAATCTACATCCGAATTTTTTACTTTATCCCAATTGATCGTTCCATTGTGATAACTGATGTCAATTCCTTTTGCAATCGCATTCGGAATGATTTCACCTGAAGAACTGATAAAATTGCCGTTCACTTTTGTCCACGCATTCGCAGCTGCTCTTTCATTACTGTAAGCTGACACGGAATTACTGATCAGCTCACCATTCTGATACCGCCAGCTGTTCTCTCTCAGATTCTCCTGCGATCCTGCTGTCTCTTCCAGAATTTCTTCCTGATCTGCAGGTTCTTCTATCTCTTGTGTCCCCGCTTTCGAGGAACTCTCCTCTGTATCTGTTGAAGCTTCTTCTGGCTTCTCATTCACGCCATCATAGCTTATAGTATCTGTTAATTCACCTTGGATTGCAGTATCATTTTCCATTGCAATGACCGGAAAACCATTCAATGTTGCCACCAGACATACCATTACTAATAAGCAGGTAATCTTTTTGTATTTCATTCTTTATGCCTCATTTTTCCTATAATCATACATTGTAACAAAACTTCATTAATCTTTATAATACCATATATCCTCTTTTAATGCAATCTGGCCTGATCCTTAATAATACCTGGAAGTTTTTTCCAGTTTTCCCCTGATCAGACACATATTTTGAAATGATAGTACATCCACAGGCGGAATTTCCGTTTAGGTTTCTTTATTTTCCATATATATTTTCTATAATCTTTTCGGAATTTTTTATCATAATATCTTCCCAGCCTGATTTCTTCTTCATCTCCGCTTTTCACCGCATCTGAAGCATAGCGGCGGACCATGCTGAGATCTCCAGATACGCTGACAATACGGTATCCCGGCATTGTGCCATTTACCGCCACTCCGCTGCAGATAAGTTCTTATTGCAATCAGGAACAGGTAATACCAGCAAGTATGCTTCCAGTACAGCCGGACTGATCTTTCGCTGTTCCTTTCCCATAATTCCATCCTCACGCTGGAAATAAAAATAATAGGCCCGGTTTATATATACGACAGACTCACTCTGATACAGAAGTTTATAAGAAGTAAATTCATCTTCATGAAGCTTTCCTTTGGGAAACCGTATCTCTTCAAATAATTCTTTTTTATACAGTTTATTCCATGCAACCACACTTTTCAGATACATTTGTGCATCATACAGATTTGCCGTTGCCTCTCTTCCGCTGTAAACTGTTCTCTGAATTGGCTGCTGTTCTTTCTCTTCGATCTTTTCTGTCTTACAGACTTTCTTCACATCGCATCCTTCAATATCCGCTCCTTCTTCTTTCAGAGCCTGAAGCAGCAATTCATAAAATCGTGGATGCACATAGTCATCTGAATCAACAAATCCGAGAAATTTTCCTTTTGCAGCATCAATTCCCGCATTTCTGGCATCCGAAAGTCCTCCATTTTCTTTATGAATCACCCGGACTCTCCTGTCCTCTCTGGCATATTCATCACAGATTGCCGGACATCCATCCGGTGAACCATCATCTACCAGAATCACTTCCAGACAGGGATAGGTCTGTGCAAGGATCGAATCCACACAACGCTTTAAGTATTTTTCTACTTTATATACCGGGACAATAACACTGATCAAATCCTGCATTTTCTACCTGCTCCTTTTAATTTTTCTTTTGTTCTTTCATTTTCTGCAGCAGATACAATCCCTGATACAATCTGAATTTCATACAGAAAAGAACTACCTGCTGTTTTTTTTTGAATATACTTCTGTCAAATTTCTGCGTAATTCCTGCTCTTACCCAGGGATTATCTGCAAATCTTCTGATCTGTAAAATCCGTTCTCGGTACCCTGCCGGATTTTCCCGATGGACAAACTTTTTTTCCAAAGCACGTGCCATACAGTCATACACAAGTCCTGTATAACAGGTGTCTTTCCCGGAAAGGGACGTATCCTGCTCAAGGAACTCATAAGTGTGCTTCAGCAGATTTTCAAATGTCTCTTCTATATCCGGGCGGAATCTTCGGTCTGCCGAAGAACTCACTTTCCGGTAATTATACAGATATTCATTCAGAAATGCGGCTTTTTCTGCTCTCTGATATGCCATTGCACAGAAAAGAGCATCTTCACCAATTTTAACATCTTCACAGAATCTCAATCCCTTTATCACAAAAGTACGGAACATCCGCGTCCACAACGTCCTCATTGAACCGTGCTTTCTTTCCCGCTTCTCTGCATACCCATAAAATAAAATTTCACGGATCAACGCTTCATCCACAGTTTCAACAAATCGCTCCGGTCTGATTGCTGATGCTTTCGTACTGCATCCTTCCTCTTTCAGATAATAATTCCAACTGACAATATCCACACTTTCCAGTTCCCGGTACTCCATAATGGTCTTAAAACACTCCGGATCCAGCCAGTCATCCGCATCCATGAAATAGATCCATTCTCCTGCCGTTTCCTGCAGCCCCCGGTTTCTCGCTGAGGATACTCCTCCATTTTCTTTTCTGATATAGCGGATTTTTTCTTCTTTCTCAGCATATGCTTTACAGATCTTTGAACTTTCGTCCGTTGATCCGTCATCAATCAGCAGCAGTTCCCATTCTCCGTAACTTTGCTGCCTCACGCTTTCGATTGCCTCTGCGACATAATCTTCCACATTATAAACCGGCATGATCACACTTATCATAGATTCAGATCCCTTTCTCTCAGCTTTTTTCAGTTCCCGATTATTCTCTCAACTTTTTATTCAGCTCCTGATACCATTCTCTCAGCTTTTCTGCATCTTCCCAGATATCAAATCCTGCTGACTTAAGCTTCTGCTGCCACAAAGTGCAATTACGCTCATCACTTTTCTGACGGATCTCTTTTAACTTTTCAACCCACACTTTTCTGTCAGCTTTCAAAGATACTCTGCACACCAGTTCTGTTACATCACACTCATCCGTGATCGTATCGGACACAATACACGGCAGTCCTGCTGCCTGCCATTCCAGCACAACCAGCGGCATTCCCTCATACATGCTTGGAAAGATCATTGCATCCATAGCTGAGAGCATTTCAGGAATATTCTTCACACTTCCTGTAAACGTCACATTCTCCGCTACTCCCAGTCTGACTGCCCGTGCTTTCACTTCTTCCAGTAAAGCACCGTCTCCCATAAATACAAGATGACTTTCCGGTTCTTCCTTCAGCAGCTCTGCAAAAACTTCCAGGGCAAATTTCTGATTCTTCGGTCCATTGAATCTTCCCACATGACCAATCGTAAATGTCTCTCCCAACTGATAAGTCTCTCTTATCTTTCTTCTTATATCTTTCCTGAACCTATATGCCTCCAGTTCTCTTCCATTTGGAAGAATCCTGAATTTTCTCCCAGCATACAGCCATTCTCCCACCTTTTTCCCACAGGCAGCCGCCTGCGTATACGAATGATAAAAGAAGGGTCTCAAAAGTCTGTCCAGTTTCTGATTTCCGCAACTGGTACTATGTCCATGTGCGATCCTGATCCTGCAGTCCCCCAGCTTTGCACCTGCCATATCAAAAAACATCGTCGCACTGTTCCCATGTGCATGCACGATATCGAATTTTTCCCTTCTGACCAGTTTCGCCAGTCTGAACATATATCTGAGCGGATGCTCTTTTCTTATTTCTATCCGTTCCATCCTGCATCCAAGCTCCTGAAATAATTTGTCAAAATCAGGATGTACTGTTACCGTAGAAAGGATCGTAAATTCTATTCCTTCACGATTCATATGCTTTAAATACTGAACAATACAATCTGTTACACCGTTATAATCGATTGCCATTGTATTAATGATCAGGATCTTCATTATTTTAATTTCCCTTTCAAAAATATCGTCACTTTTTTTGGCAGCAGAGCCTTGATCCTTTCTGATAACCGCAGCCCTACCTTTAACTTTTCTATATACCCATTTTCATTGATTCCCTGATAAAAGGTATCCCGCAGCTTTGGTCTTCTGGTCGGATGTACCAGATTTCCCTGAAATGGAAGGATCTCTTCCGGTTTCACTTCCAGCACAACCGCCTGTTCTTTTATTTTTTCAAAAAAGGCTTTTCCTTTTTCACTGTTGACTAAAACCACTGAGACTCCTCTGGTATCCAGAAACTGAGGCTGCACTTTCTCCACTCCCCAGAAATCTCCGCAGGTAAGATCTCCTACGCGATCCGTACTGGCATACCTGCACTGATAACAGCTTTC
>ERZ773170.2061-NODE-2061-length-13065-cov-3.230899_pt1 | contig 13065 bp, 11 predicted proteins | sample MGYA00581002_ERZ773170 | MGnify/ENA primary metagenome ERZ773170 (study PRJEB29015, sample SAMEA2737811) | human gut metagenome | biome: human gut; feature: human-associated habitat; material: faeces | place: China | collected 2012 ... | reverse complement strand
CATCTCCACCTCGAAGATTGAGGAACTGGCCATGGAGCTCAAAGAGCACTATACCATCGTCATCGTCACCCACAATATGCAGCAGGCCACCCGTGTTTCGGATACGACTGCATTCTTCCTCCTCGGCGACATGATCGAAGCGGACGATACGGAGAAGCTGTTCTCCACGCCGCGCGACAAGCGTACCGAGGACTACATCACGGGGAGGTTCGGCTGATATGAGAAACCGTTTCGACAACCAGCTTGCAGAGCTGAACAATGAACTGATCTCGATGGGTGCACTGTGTGAGAACGCGATCGCGAGCGCGGTGAAATCCCTGATCGACGGCGACACCAAGCTCGCCGCCGCCGCGATCCGCATCGACCACGAGATCGACCGCAAGGAGCGCGAGATCGAGTCGCTGTGCCTAAAGCTTCTTTTGCAGCAGCAGCCCGTGGCAAAGGACCTGCGCCAGATCTCGGCGGCGCTCAAGATGATCACGGACATGGAGCGCATCGGCGACCAGGCCGAGGATATTGCCGAGATCATCACGTTCCTCGGCGGGCGCGGTGCGGAAAACAGTAATCTCCTGCGCGAGATGGCGCGCTCGACCATCAAGATGGTGACCGAGAGCGTGGACGCCTATGTCAAGCACGACACGGCGCTTGCCGATCAGGTCATCGCTGAGGACGACACCGTGGACGACTATTTCGCGCGCGTGAAGAAGGACCTCATCAAGCGCATCGCGCAGGACCCTGATGATGGTGAATTCGCACTCGACCTGCTGATGATCGCCAAGTATTTTGAGCGCATCGGCGACCATGCGACGAACATCGCCGAATGGGTCATTTTCTCTGTGACAGGAGAGCATAAGGAGGGGTAAAGTATGATCTGGTGCGTGGAAGACGATGCCAGTATCCGCGATATCGAGGTATATGCCCTGCAATCGACCGGCTTTGAGGCCAAGGGCTTTGAAGACGGTACCTCGTTCTGGGAGACGCTGCGCACGGGAAGACCCGAGCTTGTCGTGCTCGATGTGATGCTCCCCGGCATCGACGGGATGGAGCTGCTGCGCCGCATGCGCGCGGACGCGGCGCTTTCCGATATCCCTGTCGTCATGGCGACGGCCAAGGGCGCGGAATACGACAAGATCCGCGGTCTCGACCTCGGTGCAGACTACTATCTGACAAAGCCGTTCGGCGTGATGGAGCTCGTCTCCTGCGTCAAAGCGGTGCTGCGCCGCTGTGGCACAAAGAGCGCATCCCAGTTCCGCTGCGGCGGTCTGGTGCTCGACGAAGAGAGCCACACCGTCACGGCGGATGGAGAGAGCGTCGCGCTGACATACAAGGAATTCGAACTGCTGCGCCTGTTCCTCTCGCATCCCGGCACGGCGTTTTCGCGCGACCAGCTCATGGCGGACGTGTGGGGCACGGACTACTGCGGCGAGACGCGCACGGTGGACATGCACATCCGCACGCTGCGGCAGAAGCTCGGCGCGTACGGCGAGAAGATCGAGACCGTGCGCGGCGTGGGCTACCGGATGGAGGGCAAGGCATGACAAAAAAGATCTTTCACTCCATCCTGCTTGTGGCGGGCACGGTGCTGCTGGCGAGCCTGCTCGTCATCATGGGCTGCCTGTACGAATACTTCGGGAGCGTCGAAAAAAAGCAGCTGCGCGACGAGCTGGAGCTTGCCGCCGTCGCCGTGAAGGAAAACGGGACGGAGTATCTCTCTCAGCTCTCCTCCGAGCGCTACCGCCTGACGTGGATCGAAAACGACGGTACGGTGCTCTACGACACCGTGACCGACGCCGAAAGCCTTGAAAATCACGCCGACCGCGTGGAGGTCAAGCAAGCGCTGGAATACGGCGAGGGCGAGAGCACGCGCTATTCCTCGACGCTGCTGCAAAAGACGATGTACTGCGCGGAAAGGCTCGCGGACGGGAGCGTGCTGCGCATTTCGATGAGCCGCGCGACGGCGGGTGTGCTGCTCGTCGGCATGGGGCAGCCCATTTTAGTGGTGCTGATCGTGGCGCTGATCCTGTCCTCTGTTTTAGCCAAGAGCCTGTCGCACCGCATCGTCCAGCCGCTCAACAAGCTGGACCTTGAGCATCCGCTTGAAAATGACGCCTATGAAGAGCTCGCCCCGCTGCTCGGGCGCATCAACCGCCAGCACTTGCAGATCGACGAGCAGATGGACGAACTTCAGCGCCAGCAGACGGAATTTTCGCAGATCACAAGCAGCATGCGCGAAGGGCTTGTGCTGCTCGATGAAAAAGAGCATGTGCTGAGTATCAACCCCGCGGCGGAAAAGCTCTTCGGCACGGACGAGAGCTGCGTCGGGCAGGACTTTTTGACCATCGACCGCAGCCACGACATGAGCCTTGCCATCGAGCGCGCCATGGACGAGGGGCACAGTGAGGCGCGCGTGGAGCGCGGCGGCCGTATCTGGCAGTTTGACGTCAGCCGCATCGGCGCAAGCGGCGCGGCGGTCGGCGCTGTGTTGCTGGCTTTCGACATCACCGAGCGCGAGACAGCGGAGCAGACGCGCCGTGAATTCACGGCGAACGTGTCGCACGAGCTCAAAACGCCGCTGCAAGGCATCATCGGCAGCGCGGAGCTGCTGGAAAACGGCATGGTGAAGCAGGAGGACGTCCCCCGCTTCGTCGGCCACATCCGAAAAGAAGCGCAGCGCCTTGTCACGCTGATCGGCGACATCATCCGCCTGTCCCAGCTCGACGAGGGCGACGAAATGCCGCGCGAGACGGTCGACCTGCTCACGCTTTCACAGGAGGCGGCGGACGATCTCAAGACCGCGGCGGCGGAGAAGCACATCGCGATTGCCGTCGAGGGCGGGAGCGAGACCATCGGAGGCGTACGGCGGCTTTTGTACGAGGTCATCTATAACCTCTGCGACAACGCCATCAAGTACAACGTCGAGGGTGGCAGCGTGACCATGAGCGTCGGTGAACGGGACGGCAAGGTGTTCGTCTCCGTGGCCGATACGGGCATCGGCATCGCGCCGGAGCACCAGAGCCGCATCTTCGAGCGCTTCTACCGCGTGGACAAGAGCCACTCGAAGGCAAGCGGCGGCACGGGCCTCGGCCTTTCCATCGTCAAGCACGCCGTGCAGTACCATCACGGTACAGTCGAGCTTCATAGCGAAGAGGGCAAGGGCACGACGATCTGCATCCTGCTGCCGAAGGAGTAAGTGAATAGTAAGAGAGCCGCAGGCACAGCCTGCGGCTCTCGGTTTAGTTGACGATTCTCAATAATTCTCCGCGTGGACTTCGAAGTAGCTCTGGGGGTGGTTGCAGGTGGGGCAGACGTCGGGGGCCTTGGTGCCGACGACGATGTGGCCGCAGTTGCGGCACTCCCAGACCTTGACCTCGCTCTTTTCAAAGACCTTGGCGGTCTCGACGTTGCGCAGCAACACGCGGTAGCGCTCTTCGTGATGGCGCTCGATCTCGCCGACGAGGCGGAACTTCTGCGCCAGCTCGGGAAAGCCCTCTTCCTCTGCGGTCTTGGCGAAAGAATCGTACATGTCGGTCCACTCGTAGTTTTCGCCCTCAGCGGCGGAGAGCAGATTGTCGGCGGTGGAGCCGATGCCCTGGAGCTCTTTGAACCACATCTTGGCGTGCTCCTTTTCGTTGTCCGCGGTCTTCTGGAAGAGCGCGGCGATCTGCTCATAGCCCTCTTTCTTGGCCGTGGAGGCGAAGAAGGTGTACTTGTTGCGCGCCTCGGATTCGCCCGAGAAGGCGGTGCGCAGGTTCTGCTCGGTTTTGGTGCCGGAATACTTGTTGGTCTTCATGGTGAAATTCTCCTTTTTCTCTCAAAATTTAATGCTCTTCCTGCGCTTTGCGGCAGGCGGGGCAGAGATAGTGAATGCGAAGGTCGTAGGACTGGATGCGCGCGCCGAGCGCGGCTTCGATGTTGTGCGTCAGGTCGGTGAACTTGAAGTCTGCGAGCGCGCCGCAGCGGGTGCAGATCAGGTGATCGTGGCGCGTGGTGTTGTCGTAGCGGTCGGGCGCGCCGGGCTGCGACAGGCGGATGAGTTTGCCGTCCGCTACAAGCGCGTTGAGGTTGTTATACACCGTAGCTTGCGCGATTTTGGAATTTTCCTGCTTCATTTGCAGAAAAATTTGCTCGGCGGTCGGGTGCTCGGTGGAGCACAGGACGAGATCGAGAATCTGCTGGGCGTACTTGGTCATGTGTTTCTCCTAAATAAGAATTAGAATAATTCTTATTATGGCGATAAAAATAGAGTTGTCAAGCAAAGAATCAAAAATAGTTTGCGTCATGCGCGCACGCGCTGCGGCATACCCTTTATGGAAAAGGGGGAATGAGATGGACCAGACGATAGCATTCCTGGGCGGCGACGCACGCATGCGCCTGCTTGCCCAGATGATGGCTGCGGAGGGATACGACGTCTGCTCGTGGGAGCTGACCGGTGCGCCGAATAAACGGGCGCTGTGCGACGCGCTGAAAGCGGACATCATCGTCCTGCCGCTGCCGGCGGAGAAAAACGGCTATTTGAGCGGCACAGAGCTCACGATGGAGAGCCTGCTGCGCTCGCTGCGGCGCGAGCACCGCATTTTCGCGGGCAATGTGGGAAACGACGCGTCAACGCTCGCGCAGTCGTTGGGGCTTACGATCACGGACTACTTTGCCTCGGAAGAGCTGAGCGTGCGCAACGCGATCCCGACGGCGGAGGGGGCCATCGAGGCGGCGATGAAGCACACGAGTGTCACGCTGCACGGCACGCCATGCCTCGTGCTCGGCTTTGGCCGCATCGGAAAGGTGCTCGCGCACGATCTGAGCGCGCTGGGAGCGAAGGTCAGCGTCAGCGCGCGCAAGCGGTCGGACCTTGCGTGGATCGACGCGTTCGGCTACGCGCCGCTGCACACGAACCGCCTCTCCGGCACGCTGGGGGAATTCCGCGTGGTGTTCAACACCGTGCCGCATCAGGTATTGGACGAAACGCTCCTTGCCGAGCTGCCGCCGGACTGCCTGCTCATCGAGCTTGCGAGCGCGAGCGGCTTTGACATGGACGCGGTCGAAACGCTGCGCCTTTCGTATCTCAAGGCAGGGGGACTGCCCGGGCGCGTCGCGCCGGAGACGGCGGCGCGGGCCATCAAAAAGACGTTATGTCGACTCATCAAGGAGGAAGCATGAAGATCGGATTTGCCTTTTGCGGCTCGTTCTGCAACCATCCCGAGCTGCTGAAACTCTACGAGGACATCGCGCGCGAGCATGAGATCGTCCCGATTTTGTCGGAAAACGCGGCGAAGTATTCCACGCGCTTCGGCACGGCGGAGGACTTCGTCACCCGCGTGGAGGCGCTGGCGGGGCGGAAGGCCGTGCGCAATATCGTCGAAGCCGAGCCCCTCGGCCCGCAGGGGGCGATGGAAGTGCTCGTCATCGCGCCCTGCACGGGAAACACGCTTGCCAAGCTCGCCCACGGCATCACGGACGGCGCGGTGACGATGGCGGCGAAGGGGCACCTGCGCAACGGCAAGCCCGTTGTGCTTGCCATTGCGACGAATGACGGCTTATCCGCGAGCGCGCCGAACATCGCGGCGCTGCTGAACCGCAAGAACTACTATTTTGTCCCCTTCGGGCAGGACAACGCCGAGGCGAAGCCCACGTCGCTGATCGCGGACTTTCGCAAAATTATCCCGACGGCCGAGGCGGCGCTGGAGGGAAGACAAATTCAGCCGATTTTGCTGTGAAACGAAAAAAGGCAGGAATTTCCTGCCTTTTTTGCGATGTAACAATAAACTTGCGCGCGATTTTTGTCAATGCTCGCTGAACTTGCTTGAAAAATCCCCCTCGCTTCTTTATACTTTGCCATAGAGAGAAGAGAGGAGGGAGCGCGAATGGACGAAAACCTGCGCGAGACAACAGAGCTTCCAGAGAGCGGAGGGACTGCGCCGAACGAAGAGAATGAGCCCGAGACGAAGAGCATCCGCTTTGTGCCCAGCGCCTATGACCCGCGCGGCATCGAGCAGTGGCTTTCTGAGCGCGCGGCGGAGGGGAAGCTCCTGCTCCGCTACGACGATTTTGTGATCGGCGAGCCGCGCGACTGCCGCTATCACCTGGAACCCGCCGCGGACGATGACGACCCCGACGAGCTGTTGCGCGAAAAGCGCGCCCGCCTGGGCTGGGAGTACGTCTGCCGGACGAAGGACGGCATCTTCTATATCTGGCGCGGTGACAGAACTGCGCACGTCCCCACGCCGAAGGACTGTACGGATTCCTACGGCTACCGAAGACTGTGTAAAAAGCTGCGCCGCAGCTATTTCCTGCCGATGATCTTCCTGGTGGTGGACATCTGGCTCGTCTATTTCCTTTTTAGTGCCTTGAGTCTCCCGGTGATGTCGTTCCTCACGATGGAAAAGAGCGAGGTCATTCAGTTTGTGTCCATTATCTTAGGCAGTATCCTCGGTATCCTGAGCGAGGCAAAGGAGAGAAACGAGATGTGGACGCTCAAGCGCGCGATGGAGGCGTGCGAGCGCGTGGAGAAGATGCCGCGCAACCGCTGGGCGAAAGCGGACCGCGCGCTTACGATCATTGCCGGTGTATTGGCGCTCGCGCTGATTTTCTGGCGAGTGAACGATACGGCCTACGGCGACAGCTATGACGAGCCGCCGCTGCCGTATATCGGGACCGAGATGCTCGGCGGCGAAAGGAGATCGGACTGGTATGGTGTGCGCGATCTCTCGACGCTGCTCGGCGGGCACGTGTACTCTGTCGGCGAAACGCCGTATGCGGGAACGATCGACACTTGGATGCAGTACAGCACGGAGCTCGACTTCTACGTCCCGCGCATTTCCGCGCTGGCCGTTCCGCTGACGCATGAGCTGCGCGACTACTTCATGGGAAGCGATGCGCAGACGCTTTTCATCGACGGCTTTGACGAGGCGTACTACGCAGAATTTATCAAACCAAATACCCGGCTTACCAATGAACCGGACGAAGTCAGCCAGTTTCTTATCCTGCGCCGCGGGGGAGAGGTGCTTTACTTCCGCACCGAGGCGCCCGACAGCCTGCGCGAGCATCTGGACGAATTTGCAGATATCTTTGATCAGTACAGCGAATTAGCATAAAAAGAAGTGCGTTCCTAACGGGAACGCACTTCTTTTTTGCTATCTTGTCACTGCTCTAACTTTTTGAGCTCGTCGAGCTGGCCCTCCAGCGTGGTGAACGCCTCGGGCAGCTGTGCGACGGCAGCGTCCGCGCGCTTGAGCTCGTTCGACACGCTCTCGCAAGTCGCGCCGAGCGTCGAGAGCACCTGCTCGCAGTGCCCTCTGCATGCCGCGATCATTGCCTGCAAACGCTCCCGCGTGGCGGCGTCGAGCGCGTCGGCGCGCTCACGGGCGGAGAGCTCAATGTCGGCGATGTGCGCCTTGACGCGGCCGTATTCCTCGACCTGCGGGCGGAGCTCGTCAAGCTCGCTTAAAAGGCGCTTGCGCTCCTGCTCGGCGGCGGAAAGGCGTTCGGCGTGCTGCGCTTCCAGCTCGGCGATGCGCTGCTCGGCAGCCTCCTCGTTGGCTTTCAGCTGGCGGTCGCAGTCGGCCTTGGCGCTCGCGAGCTTCTGCGCGCCCTCTTCGATCTGCGCGCGCAGCTCGGAGATCGTCTCCTGCGCGGCGGTCAGACCCTTTTTGAGCGCGTCCTGCGCGCTGGACGCGGTCGAATAGGACTCGGCAAACTTGTCGCGCTCACGCTCGGCGGCGGCGAGCTTGTCGCGCAGCTCTGCATTCTCGCGGCAGAGGCCGTCGCTCTCCTGCTCGAGCGCTTCGATCTGCTGCTTGCTCTCGAGCGAGGTTTTTTCGATATAACGAATGACGTCATCGCGGTTGAAGCCGCCGAAGACGGAACTCTTGAAGGTATTTTCCATGTTTCTCCCACCTTTTCCTTTGTCAAAGTTATGGTAACACAAACCCGCCGCGATGACAAGGAAAAAAGCGCGACCTCTTAAGGCCGCGCTTTTACGGTTTTATCGGAGAGGGAAGGAAAAGCTCTTGCCCTTCTTGGTGAAAGTAAAGCTCTCCTGCTCTTCGCCGCCGGCTTTGGTGCAGCGCACGCGCTCGGCGCTCACGCTGCCGCTGATGTCGCCGCAGGTGACGCTGTCGCTTGCGCGGACGTTGCCCTTGACCTCGCCGCAGCGGACGCTGTCGCTCGCGGACACATCGCCGCCGACGTCAGCGCAGGTCACGCCGTCACCGGCTCTGACGCTGCCGGAGATCGTCGAATCGGTGCAGACGACGGAAAAATCGCTGTAAATATCCTGCGCCGTGCCGGAAAAGTGCAGCTCGACGGTTTTACGGATCTCGTCATATTTGTCGTGGCGGAACAGGCTCCCCTGTTTCGGCTGGAGCAGCCGGTGCCCCTGGAAGAGCACGGCGTGGATGGCGTCGTCATCCTCCCACGGCAGCTCTGCCGCGATGGGCAAGATCTGGCTGTCCGCTTCCGCTTTTTGGGCGGTTTTTGCCATGCTTTCGCGTCCAAAGAGCTCGTCGAGGCTGAGCTCCAGCGTGTCGGCCAGCAGCGGCAAAAGCTGCAGGTCGGGGCAGCAGACATCGCCCTCCCACTTTGACACGGCCTGATTGCTCACACCGAGCTTGTTTGCCAGCGCCTCCTGTGTCAGTCCCTTTTCTTTACGGCGGCGCAGAATGCGCGCGCCCATTGTCGATTCTTCCAAGTTGTCTATCCTCCTGCACTGCATTATAATAGTAAAGTGAGCGTTGGAAACGCGATGAGCGGGTGTCCCGCGTCGAACGGGAAGCCAGGCGCCGACGTTTCCCTCATATTCAGGCAGCACATCGCGTGCAAACGCCTGATCGCCGATCGTAACATGTTGGTCCTTCCTTGCCCCGTGCTGCAGCCGCGGCTTTGAATCACCGGTTATGGACTCAGTATAGGGGGCATGGGGAGGATTGACAATGGCGCGGTGGTTGAATCGGGGAAAATCCTTTCCAACCGCCGGTTGGAAAATGAAATTTTCCCTGATTTTTCAAGAAAAACTCAGTGCCGGATGACGGTGATCTCGCCCATATCCTTGGTGTAGTCGACCACATGCTGGAGGAAAAGCTGCGTGATCGTGGAGGGGAGAAAGCCCTTTTTCACGGCGATGCCGATCTCGCGCGACTGCTTGACGTTGAGCGGCAGCACGGCGACGCGGTAGCGTCCGGGCTTGATGAGCAGGCTGTGCACGATGCTGATGCCAAGTCCCGCCTCGACCATGGACAAGAGCGCGAAGTCGCTCGTCGTGTCATAGGTGACCTCGGGATGGATGTTGTAATGGTCGAGCAGACGGTTGAATTCGTAGTCTTCGATCTCCATCAGGCGCACGAAGTTCTCGTGCGGCAGCTGCTCGAGCGGGAAGACGGACGCGTCCGCCATTGGGTGATCCTTTGGGAGAATGGCGACCATCGTGTCGTGCAGGATGGTCGTCGTCTCAAAGTCGTTGGAGGCGGGGATGGCAAGAAAGCCGCAGTCGATCGCGCCGCGGCGCAGCCATTCGGAAATTTCATAATACTCGCCAGTCATCAGCTGGATCTGAATGTTGGGGTACGTCTGGTGGAAGTCCTTCAGAATTTCCGGCAGCAGGCTGATGGCAAGGCTTGTAAAGCACCCGAGGCGCAGCGTGCCGGACTGCACGCCATGCAGCTCGGACACGGCAAAGTTGAGGTCCTCATAGTCCTTGACGATCTCGCGGATCGTGGGCAGGAGCACCATGCCGTCGGAGGAGATCTCGATGCCGGAGTGGTTGCGCGTTAAGAGCTTGACCTGCCAGTCCTGCTCAAGATCGGAGATCATCTTGCTCACGGCGGACTGCGTATAGCCCAATTCGTTCGCCGCCTGGGTGATGCTGCCGGTCTCCACAGTGCGGAGATAGGCAATATATTTACGAATACTCATTATAAATGCCCTCAATAATCAACAATACCTCAAAGATTCCATTTTGGAATGCGCATATAAAAATATATTCGCTTTTCAAAACTGCTTTTGGATTATACAATATCAACAAAGAAAATTCAATGCCTACACACGGGATTTTCCAAGCAGTACAAAATTGTCAGACAAAATGTCGAATCAACAAGGAGGAAAACAGACATGATCCATTATTCCTGCATCGGTGCTACCGGTTATGTTTGCGGCGAAGTGCTCCGCATGATGGTCAACCACCACGAGGGAGAGCTTGTCAACGTGCTCGATACCTACGGTGTCGGCGATGCCATCTCTACGCATCATCCCGCTCTGCGCGGCTTCTATGATCAGGTCATCATGGACCTCACGGAGGAGAACGTCCGCGAGACCGCGAAGAAGAGCGATGTCATCATGATCCAGGTCCCCTCTGGCGACGTGGCCAAGTGGGCGGAGATCGTGCTCGCTGAGGACTGCGCCATCATCGATATCGGCGCTGACATCCGCTTCCGCGATGTCGACGTCTGGGAGAAGTGGTACGGCCAGAAGCACCCCGACGCCAAGATGACCCACGACGCTGTTTACTGCATCCCTGAGGTCATGCGCGACCTTGCCAAGGGCAAGAAGCTCATCGCCAACCCCGGCTGCTATCCCACCGCTTCCACCCTCGGCCTCCAGCCCATGCTCAAGGCCGGTCACATCGTTGACAACACCATCGTCATCGACGCCAAGAGCGGCTACACCGGCGCAGGCCGCCGTCCCGCCCTCAACAAGCTCCTCACTGAGGCGGAGAACAACTTCTGCGCTTACGCCCTCGGCGGCGGCCACCGCCACACGCCCGAGATCGAGCAGAACATCGCCTACATCACCGGCAAGGATCTGATGAAGCCCGAGACCTGGCAGTACATCAACTTCCAGCCGCACCTCCTGCCCCAGGTCCGCGGTATCGAGGTCACCATCTACGCTACCTGCGACAGAGACTTCACCAACGAGGAAGTTTACGAGCTCTACAAGGACTTCTACAAGAATGAGCCCTTCGTCAAGGTCTTCCCGGCGAGCCTGCCCGTTCAGACCAAGTGGGTCTACGGCACGAACTTCTGCGAGATGACCCCGACCTTCGACGCGCGTACCCACCGCCTGATCGTCTCCTCCGTGATCGACAACATCGGCAAGGGCGCAGCCGGCCAGGCCATCCAGAACATGAACCTCATCATGGGCCTGCCCGAGACCACCGGCCTCATGATGCCCCCGATGTATCCGTAATTTTCGGTTCGACGAGTTTCGACCCGATTTAGGCAAGAATGCTGTTAAACTAACGTTAAGAGAGGAGATCCCCCCACATGTCCAATCTGAAAAAGATCGAGGGCGGCGTTACCACGCCGCAGGGCTTCACCGCCGGCGCGGTCTACACCGCCATCAAAAAGCGCGAGAACAAGAAGCCCGACGTCGCTGTTCTCTACTCCGACCTGCCCTGCTCCTGCGCGGCCTGCTTCACCACGAACAAGTTCTGCGCAGCTCCGGTCATCCTTGACCGCGAGATCCTGAAAAAGGGCAAGGCCCGCGCCGTCGTCATCAATTCCGGCAATGCCAACGCCGCCACCGGCAAGCAGGGCATCGAAGACGCCCGCACCGTTGAGCGCGAGGCGGAAAAGCTGCTCGGCCTCGGCGAGGACGAAGTGTTCGTCTGCTCCACCGGCGTCATCGGCCAGAGACTTCCGGTCGACAAGGTGCTTCAGGGCATCCGCGAGATCATTCCCGCAAAGCTTGCCAAGGAGAACGGCTCCGAGGCTGCCTACGCCATCATGACCACCGATACCGTCCGCAAGGAGTGCGCCTATGAGCTGCAGCTCTCCACCGGCACCGTGAAGATCGGCGCGATGGCCAAGGGCTCTGGCATGATCCACCCCAATATGGCGACGATGCTCGTCTACGTGACGACCGACGCCAAGGCGGATCCCGCAGACCTGCAGAAGATGCTCTCCGCGGCTGTGGATAAGAGCTTCAACATGTGCACCGTCGACGGCGACACCTCCACGAACGACTCGATCTTCCTGCTCGCCAACGGCGCTTCCGGCGTTGAGATCAAGACCGAAGAAGACAAGAAGGCGATGGCTGACCTCGTGCTCGCCATCTGCACCGATATGGCCCGCCGCGTCGCTTCCGACGGTGAAGGCGCGACCCACCTCATCGAGGTCGAGGCCTACGGCCTGCCCACCGAGCACGACGCGCGCCTGGTCGCCAAGTCCATCGCGGGCTCCATGCTCTTCAAGGCTGCCGTCTTCGGCCGCGACGCCAACTGGGGCCGCATCATGGCCGCTGCCGGTTACTCGGGCGCTGACGTTGACCCGACCCGTGCCGACTGCATCATCAAGAGCGCTGCCGGCGAAGTGCAGGTCATGAAGGACGGCTTCGGCGCGGACTTCAGCGAAGAGCTCGCCAAGAAGGTCCTCACCGAGCATGACATTACCGTCATCGTCCGCTTCTATCAGGGCGACGGCGAGGCCAAGGCCTGGGGCTGTGACCTCACTTACGATTACGTCAAGATCAACGGCGACTACCGTACCTGAGCGGCGATAAATCGCGTGATCCTTCGTCAGCAGCGCGCTTGCGTACATGTGTACGCGGCGTGCGCTTCTTCCTCGGCTGACACGATTTCTCTTGCTCAGGAGGCGGAGCGAGCTGCGCGAATGCAGACGAGGTTTCTCTTGCGCAGGGGACACAGAGCAGATTGCGTGAGTACGCATCTATCTGATAAAAACATATCCGAAAAAGGAACGAAAAAGCATGGATACTCCCATCACAGAACAGAAAACAGACAATATGGATGCGGAGCTGAGAGCCAACATTCTGGTCGAGGCTCTTCCGTATATCCAGGAATATTATGGTCAGACCGTTGTCGTCAAGTACGGCGGCAACGCGATGATAAATGACGAGCTGAAGGACGCGGTCATCCACGACCTCGTTCTGCTCAATCTGGTCGGCGTCAAGGTCGTTATCGTGCATGGCGGCGGTCCGGAGATCAATGACATGCTGACCAGGATCGGCAAGGAAAGCAAATTCGTCAACGGTCTGCGCTATACCGACCGTGAGACCATGGACATTGTGCAGATGGTGCTGTGCGGCAAGGTCAACAAGGATCTGGTCACCCTGCTTGAA
>ERZ773170.2053-NODE-2053-length-13113-cov-2.881222_pt1 | contig 13113 bp, 10 predicted proteins | sample MGYA00581002_ERZ773170 | MGnify/ENA primary metagenome ERZ773170 (study PRJEB29015, sample SAMEA2737811) | human gut metagenome | biome: human gut; feature: human-associated habitat; material: faeces | place: China | collected 2012 ... | reverse complement strand
TATTGTGTTAGAACGCAAGCAGGAACGCGCGGTATTACGAATCAGCAATCAGGTGATACATTCGGAGCAGATCGATATAGAACATGTCTTTGACAGATTTTATAAAGCGGATGTGGCAAGGAGCAAAACATCTACCGGATTGGGACTATCTATTGCAAAGGAACTTGTGAAACGTATGAATGGAGAAATCAGCGCAAAGACAGAGAAAAATGAGTTTATTATTGAGATGAGCTTTCCGCTTTCTATCTAAAAAATCAGTAAAAATTGCACTTTATTGAGTTACAATGCTGAATTGCGAAAATTTAGATTTACCGAAACACTCAAATATGTTAATATGGTAGCAGTTATTTCAAAACTATAGATCAGATTGAAGGAGGTCTTTACATGATTAAATTGTACGAGAATGGCGTATATCTTCTCAATGGAACAGAGATAGTAGAAGACACAGGAAATGTGCAGGTTCCGCTGACGAAGGAAGAAGCCGCTCAGAACACAATGGCATATGGTATTTTAAAGGCACACAATACATCCGAGAACATGGAGCGTCTGCAGATCCGTTTTGATAAGCTGACATCCCATGATATCACATTTGTTGGAATTATCCAGACAGCACGTGCGTCAGGACTTGAGAAGTTCCCGATGCCGTATGTACTTACAAATTGTCATAACAGTCTTTGTGCAGTTGGTGGAACAATCAACGAAGATGATCATATGTTTGGACTAACTTGTGCGAAGAAGTACGGCGGTATGTATGTACCACCGCATCAGGCAGTTATCCATCAGTTTGCCCGTGAGATGCTTGCAGGCGGAGGAAAGATGATCCTTGGATCTGACAGCCATACACGTTACGGAGCACTCGGAACGATGGCTATGGGTGAAGGTGGACCGGAGCTTGTGAAACAGCTTCTGAACAAGACTTATGATATTAAGATGCCGGGCGTGATCGGAATCTACTTAGACGGAGAGCCGATGAAAGGTGTAGGACCGCAGGACGTTGCTCTTGCAATCATCGGAGCTACATTCAAGAACGGCTATGTGAATAACAAGGTTATGGAGTTTGTTGGACCTGGAGTCAGCAAGCTTAGTGCAGATTTCCGTATCGGAATCGACGTTATGACAACAGAGACAACTTGTCTGTCTTCTATCTGGAAAACAGATGAGAAGATTCAGGAGTTCTATGATATTCACGGAAGAAGTGAAGATTACAAAGAACTGAATCCTGGAGCAGTTACATATTATGACGGTATGGTTTATGTGAACTTAAGCGAGATCAAGCCAATGATCGCAATGCCGTTCCACCCAAGTAACGTTTATACAATTGATGAACTGAATGCAAATCTGGCTGACATCCTTCATGATGTAGAGCAGAAAGCACTTGTAAGTCTTGACGGTGCAGTTAATTACTCTCTGCAGGATAAGATCAGAAACGGTAAGTTCTATGTAGAGCAGGGAATCATCGCAGGATGTGCAGGTGGTGGATTTGAAAATATCTGTGCAGCTGCAGATATCATCAAAGGAAAGAACATCGGAGCAGATGAATTTACATTCAGCGTTTACCCGGCAAGTACACCGATTTATATGGAACTTGTTAAGAATGGTGCAATTGCAGATCTTATGGAAGCAGGAACTGTTGTGAAGACAGCATTCTGTGGACCGTGTTTCGGAGCAGGAGATACACCGGCGAATAACGCATTCTCTATCCGTCATACAACAAGAAACTTCCCGAACCGTGAAGGAAGTAAGCTGCAGAATGGACAGATCTCTTCTGTAGCACTGATGGATGCTCGTTCTATTGCAGCAACAGCAGCAAACAAGGGATTCTTAACACCGGCAACAGCAATGGATGTAGAATACAAAGGACAGAAATATCACTTTGATAAGAATATTTATGCAAACCGTGTATTTGACAGCAAGGGCGTTGCAGATCCGAGCGTTGAGATCAAATTTGGACCAAACATTAAGGACTGGCCGGCAATGTCAGCACTTCCGCAGAATCTGCTTGTGAAGGTCGTATCCGAGATCCATGACCCTGTTACAACAACAGATGAGCTGATTCCGTCCGGAGAGACATCTTCCTACCGTTCTAACCCGCTGGGACTTGCAGAGTTCGCTCTTTCAAGAAAAGATCCTGCATATGTCGGACGTGCAAAAGAAGTACAGAAAGCTCAGAAAGCAATTGAAGCAGATGAATGTCCGGTAGATGCACTTGCAGAACTGAAACCGGTAATGGATAAGATCCACGAGACATATCCGGAAGTTGGCAAGGATAACCTCGGTGTCGGAAGTACAATCTTCGCAGTAAAACCGGGAGACGGATCTGCTCGTGAGCAGGCAGCTTCCTGTCAGAAAGTACTTGGCGGATGGGCAAATATCGCAACAGAGTATGCGACAAAGCGTTACCGTTCTAACCTGATCAACTGGGGAATGCTTCCGTTCCTGACAGAAGAAGATCATGAAGCACTTTCCTTCAAGAACGGAGATTACATCTTTGTTCCTAATGTGAGAAAAGCAGTAGAAGAGAAAGCGGATGTGATCAAAGCTTATGTTGTAGGTGATGAGCTCAAAGAGCTGAACCTTAAGCTGGGAGATCTGACAGACGCAGAGCGTGAGATCATTCTTGACGGATGTCTGATCAATTACTATAGAAATCATTAATCATCATTGAAAATCATGAATCAATTATTGGATATGATAAAATGAAATAAAAGCGGCGAGATATGGGAAATGACTTGTATCTCGCTGTTTTTATCTTGCTAATTAAATTTTCACATGCTAGTATTAAAACGAAATAAAATGTAGCACGTTAAGGTATAAGAACGGAAAGATATGAAGATAGAAAATAGCATAGATATCGTGATCACCTGGGTAGATGGAAATGATCCGGAGTGGAGAAGCGAAAAGAATAAAACAAGATACGGAAAAGAGCAATTGTCGGAGACAGATGACAGAGAAGAACGTTTCCGGGATTGGGAGAATCTAAGATACTGGTTCCGCGGAATTGAAAACTGCGCGCCATGGGTAAGGAAAATCCATTTTGTGACATGGGGACATATACCGGAATGGCTGAATACAAAGCATCCAAAGTTAAACATCGTGCGGCATACAGATTATATCCCGCCAGAGTTTTTACCAACATTTAATTCTCATACAATAGAATGGAACATGCATAGAATCCCGGGCTTATCTGAGCAGTTCGTATATTTTAATGATGATATGTTCCTGCTGAAAAGAACCGATGAAACAGATTTTTTTAGAAATGGGCGCCCTGTTGATATGTTGGCATTACAGCCGGATGTGGCTAATGTTGGCAATCCGGTAATGCCATATATCTATTTGAACAATGCAATGGTTCTTGCCAGATATTTTGATAAATATAAAAATATGAAACAACAGCCCGGAGCATACTTCCATTTCGGATATCCACTGAAATATTTCGTCTACAATATGCTGGAAACGGCATTTCCGCGTTATACCGGTTTTTATACAGTTCACGGTCCGTCGTCACTTCGAAAGGACACATTTGAGAAATTATGGGAACTTGAGCCGGAACTTTTGACGAAAGTATGTGGGCATCCGTTCCGGCATAAAGAAGATATCAGTCAGTATGTTCTTCGGGAGTATCAGAAGCTGAGTGGTGAGTTTATCCCTAAAAACGTAGAAAAAACATGCCGTTATTATGAACTTGCAACGAATAACGATAAACTTTACAGAACAGTTGCTGAAAGAAGAGAAAAGATAATCTGTATCAATGATGCCAATTGTGAAATTGATTTTGACAAAATAAAAAGAGAATTGAACAATGCATTTGAGATTGCTTTTCCAGAAAAATCTGCTTATGAAAATTTTTAAAAAAAATCAGAAAATATATGCGAAAACAAAAGAAGTATTTGGAAATCCGCTTATGGGATATGCTCCATGTGCGTGGAATGAAAGTGTTCGGGAAGATGTGACGCTTCTGTATATGGATATTACATGGGCGGAACTCGAGCCGGTGGAAGGAAAATTTGCCTGGAACGCGATCGATGCGGAAAATCAGGTGGCAAGATGGCAGGCAGAAGGAAAGCACATGGTACTCCGGTTCGTGTGTGATATTCCGGGAAACAGCAGACACATGGATATTCCCAGGTGGCTGTATGAGAAAACAGGGCACGCAGGAAAGTGGTATGATACTGCTTTTGGAAAGGGGTTTTCACCGGATTATAGTAACGAACAGTTTCTGGTTGCTCATAAAAAGGCAGTGAAAGCTTTGGGGGAACACTATGGAAAGTCTGATCTGGTTAGTTATGTGGAACTTGGAAGCCTTGGACATTGGGGGGAATGGCATGTAGCCTATTATATAGGTATCAGGCGGCTGCCATCAAGAACTGTAAGAGAGCAGTATGTTCTTCCATGGCTGGAAGCTTTCCCAAAAGCAAAACATCTTATGAGAAGACCCTTTTCGATAGCAAAAAAACAATGCATGGGGCTATATAATGATATGACAGGAGATGCGGATGCTACAGAAAAATGGATTTCTGAGATTACGCATGGCGGAGATTATGATCAGACGAATGAAAAAGGGGAACTTCAGTCAATGCCAGATTTCTGGAATTACGCACCATCCGGTGGTGAATTCACAAGTGCAGTTCCAATGAAGAAACTATTGGAAACGGAACTTTCACAGACGATAAATCTTATTCAAAAGGCTCATACTACATTCCTTGGTCCGATGACAGCCGATGCAGCTTATGAGTGCGGATACAATAAAGTGTTGCAAAATCTGGGATATCGGTTATACATTTCAAAGGCTGTATTGAAACCTAAGATTCATGGGACAAGTCTTGAAATTACATGGGGAAATGATGGAGTGGCACCATTTTATCAGGATTGGCCGGTATGGATAGCTGTCGAAAATGAACAGAGCGAACAGATAGAAAAAAAGCAGCTGGATTTACAACTGAATAATATAACTCCGGGAATAGAGAAAAAGGTTAAGGTAACCCTTTATACACCGGGATTAGTAGAAAAAGCAGAAAACGGATGTCGTATCAGCGTGGGCATCGAAGATCCGATGACAGGAAAAGAAAGTGTCCGTCTGGCGATGGATATATTATATGAAGACGGGAAGAATTATTTGTGGTAAAATAAAGCACAAGATTAGAAATATTGAAAACAGGCGGTAAATAAAATGATATTTGATACACATGCGCATTATGATGATGAGCAGTTTGACACAGACAGAGATGATCTACTAAGCAGTATGGCAGCAGGCGGCGTTGGAACAATTGTGGATGCAGCGGCGACAGTAGAGTCCTGGGATAAGATAGTAGAACTCGCAGAGAAGTATTCATTTATATATGGATCAGTAGGTGTACATCCGGACGAAGTCGGTGCACTGAATGAAGAGAATTTTGCTCGAATGAGAGAATTATTAAAGAAAGAAAAGATCGTTGCGGTTGGCGAGATCGGACTTGATTATTATTGGGATAAAGAAGGGCATGATCTGCAGAAACATTGGTTCATCAGACAGCTAGATCTTGCGCGGGAGATGAACAAACCTGTGATGATCCATAGCCGTGAGGCGGCAGCTGATACGATGGAAATTATGAAAGAACATGGAAAAGGACTCAAAGGTGTGATACACTGTTATTCTTACAGCCTTGAGATGGCGCGAGAATATGTAAAGATGGGATATTAGATCGGAGTCGGCGGTGTTGTGACATTCAAGAACTCAAAGAAGTTAAAAGAGATTGTAGAAGAAATTCCACTGGAGTCAATTGTTCTTGAGACAGACTGTCCGTATCTGGCACCGACACCGTTCAGAGGGAAGAGAAATTCGTCCTTGTACCTGCCATATGTTGTAGAAGCAATCGCAGAGTTAAAAGGCATTTCTGCGGAGCAGGTGATCGAACAGACAGAGAAGAATGCAAGGGAGTTATATCAATTATAAGAAATGGAGAGATGAGATGAAAGAACCAACACTTGGAAATCCACAGAATACGATAGAAGTATTACAGAAATATAATTTCGTATTCCAAAAAAAGTTCGGTCAGAACTTTCTGATCGATACACATGTACTGGACAAAATTATTGCGGCAGCAGAGATTACAAAAGATGATTTTGTGCTGGAAATCGGACCGGGAATCGGAACAATGACACAGTATCTGGCATGTGCAGCGAGAAAAGTTGTTGCAGTTGAGATTGACAAGGCATTGATTCCGATTCTGGAAGATACGCTTTCAGATTATGACAATGCCCGTGTTATTAACAATGACGTCCTGAAAGTAGATATTGCAAAGCTTGCAGAAGAGGAAAATGGAGGAAAGCCGATCAAGGTTGTGGCCAACCTGCCATATTACATTACAACACCAATCATCATGGGACTTTTTGAGAATCATGTTCCGATCAAGAGTATTACAGTTATGGTTCAGAAAGAAGTCGCAGACCGTATGCAGGTGGGACCGGGAACGAAGGACTATGGTGCACTGTCTCTTGCTGTGCAATATTATGCGAAACCATATATTGTTGCAAATGTACCACCGAACTGCTTTATGCCTCGTCCGAAGGTTGGATCTGCGGTAATCCGTCTGGAACGTTATGAAGAACCACCGGTAAAGGTGAAGGATGAAAAGCTTATGTTCCGTATTATCCGTGCCTCCTTTAACCAGAGAAGAAAGACTTTGGCAAATGGACTGAAGAATTCGGCAGAACTTGACTACACGAAGGAAGAAATCGAGGCAGCGATTGAAGCACTCGGAAGAGGTGCATCTATTCGAGGGGAGGCCCTTACGCTGGAAGAATTTGCAAAGCTGGCAGATTTTCTTTATGATTGCAGATAAAAGAATAGTAAGGGAATTTACAAAGTTGCTGTTTACAAAAATGTAGTAGACAGCAACTTTATTCTTCTTCACTTTTTTGATTCATAAAGATTTAATATTCAGTTAATTGTTTCATAGACGGATATCTAGTATAATTAAAAGATAAAAGACATTAGAAGAAACAAGAGAAGGAGGAAGAGCCCATGGCCAAAGATATTAACAGCATATTTTTTGACATCACTCCGGAGATTGAAGAACTTGCTCTGAAATGTGAAACGAACAATGCAATTGACAAAGAACTCTATACCAAATACGAGGTGAAAAGAGGACTTCGAGATCTGAACGGTAAAGGTGTACTTGCCGGATTGACGAATATATCCGATGTGTGTGCAACAAAGATTGTAGACGGTGTATCCGTACCGTGTGCAGGTAATCTTTATTACAGAGGTTACAATATTAAAGATCTTGTAAGCGGATTCCTTGAGGCGAAACATTTTGGATTTGAGGAGATTGCATATCTGCTTCTTTTTGGAGAGCTTCCGAATCAGAAGGAACTTGAGAATTTTAAGGATATGATAGCTGACCGCCGGATGCTTCCACCGAATTTTGTACGTGACGTGATCATGAAGGCTCCGAGCCGTGATATGATGAACAGTATTACAAGAAGTATTCTTCAGCTTTATTCTTACGATGACAAAGCGGATGATACAAGCATTCCGAATGTACTGCGTCAGAGTCTGAACCTGATCAGCCAGTTCCCAATGCTTATGGTTTACAGCTACCTTGCTTACAATTATAGAATGGGTGAAGACCTGTATATTTATGCACCGAAGAAAGAACTGTCTATGGCAGAGAATATTCTGATGATGCTCAGAGAAGATCGTCAGTATACAGAACTTGAGGCGAAGATCCTTGATATGGCTCTTGTTCTTCATATGGATCACGGCGGTGGTAACAACTCAACATTTACAACGCATGTTGTTACATCTTCAGGAACAGATACTTATTCTACAATTGCAGCAGCTATGGCGTCATTGAAAGGGCCAAAACATGGTGGTGCGAACGTGAAAGTAACACAGATGTTTGAAGATATGAAGACGCAGCTGACAGACTGGCAGGATGATGATCAGATCAGAGCTTACCTTGAGGCACTGCTGGAGAAGAGAGCGTTTGATAAGAGAGGTCTGATCTATGGAATGGGACATGCGATTTATTCTGTATCCGACCCAAGAGCGGAGATCTTCAAGAAGTTTGTAAAGCAGCTTGCATATGAAAAGGGCCACGAGGCAGAATATGCACTGTATGAGAAAGTAGAGAAGATGGCACCGGAGATCATTAGCGAGAGACGTAAGATGTATAAAGGTGTTAATGCGAACGTAGATTTCTACAGTGGACTTGTTTATAGCATGCTTGATCTTCCACCGGCATTATATACTCCAATTTTTGCGGCAGCACGTATCGTTGGATGGAGTGCACACAGACTGGAAGAGCTGAAGAATGTAGATAAGATCATACGTCCGGCTTATAAGCCACTTGCACCATATCGTGATTATATCAAATTAGATGACAGGTAGTGAATGAACGATGAGAGATGAGTTTTATTTCCCTTCAAAGGATGGCAATACGGAGATCCACACGATTGAGTGGAAACCGGAAGGAGAAGTGAAAGCTGTCCTGCAGTTAAGCCATGGAATGGTGGAATATATTAAGAGATACGATGAATTTGCAGAATTCATGTGTAGTCATGGATATTATGTCGTTGGAAACGATCATTTAGGACATGGAAAATCTGTGCAGAGCAAGTCGGAGTATGGATTTTTTAACGAAAAATATGGAAATGCATGCGTGATCGGAGATATGCATACACTTCGTCAGCGGACGATGAAGAAATATCCGGATGTACCTTACTTTATGTTAGGACATAGCATGGGCTCAAGTCTTTTGCGCCAGTATGTACAGATGTATGGAAATGGGCTGGCGGGAGCAATGTTTATCGGAGTTGTAGCAGATCAGCAGAGAGCGACACTTCAGTTTGGAAGAAGATTGTGTAGGACACTGGCGATGTTCCGTGGCTGGCATTATAAAAGTAAACTGGTGGATAGAATGGCAGTCGGTGCCTATAATAGGAAATTCAAGAATCCAAAGACACGCGCGGACTGGGTAACCAGTGATGAAGAACATCTGGAAAAATATATTTCAGATCCACTGTGCTCCTTTGTCTTTACAGTGAACGCGTATTATAGCATGTTTACCGGGATGCTTATAATGGAGAAAAAAGAAAGTATCTATATGATTCCGAAGCAGCTTCCAGTCCTTTTCGCAGCCGGTGCCGAAGATCCGGTTGGAGGATTCGGAAAAGGCGTAAGGAAGGTTTATGAGAAATACAAAGCGGCCGGAATCCAGGACATCAGTCTAAGACTGTATGCCGGTGATCGTCATGAACTGCTTAACGAGACAGATCGGGAGCAGGTATATGAAGATCTTCTCGAGTGGATGGAAGAACGTAGAAAAATAAATTATTAGTTTATATTTTTTCATAATCTGTTTATATTTTTTCGTATTCTTTAAGAAAGCACTCATACTTTTGACACATTTTCCGGATATACTAATATCAAGATAGTTGATAAGAGAAAATCAATTATCTTCCCCCCTCATAAAGTTGTGACACAGGAAAGTGTCAACACTTTACTCTCATTCCTTTAGATAAATATAAACACAACGAAGCCCGTTAGCCGAAAGGTTAGCGGGCTTTCGCGTTGCAGTGATAACTTAGATGATGCCAGAATATAGGTGGTGTTATATATAAAACAATCCTGCACGACATCATATGAAAACACAAAAAGTAAGACCCGAGCACCTCACTGCTTCAGCAGATTGGCAATCGGGTCTTCTTTTTATTATCTAAAGGAATGAGAGTAAAGTCGACATCCCGGCACACCGGGATGCCATTACTTTATGAGGGGGGAGATAGTTGTTTATCAACTATCTGAGTCTTAGTATAGACAGAAAATGTGTCAAAATTATGTTCAAACATTAAAAGAAAAATAAATAAAATAAAATAAACTTAATCCTGAACGCTTACAAACACTTCATAGACCTTCTTGAGTGATTTATGAAGATAAGGTTTGTACTCTTCCATAGAAACAGGTTTCTCATGAAGGATACAGTTGTAACTTGTTGAACTGATCAATTCAATTAGTGTAAAAAGTAAGAGATCCGGATTCTCACAGTTTACATTATATTTTACAAGTGAATTTCTGTAGTGATCATAAAATTGCCTGGACACTACAGAACCTGTTCCGACAGCATCCTGGAAAACTCCCCAGGAGAGATTCTTTGACAAAAATTTTAACAAGGACTGCTGTTTCTGGAAACGGTCAATAATATAGTCTGTTAAAAAAAGAATCTCTTCTTCTAAAGAATTAATCTCAGTCCCTTCAAGCTGCTTGTGTGCATCATCAAAAAGCTGACAGGCTTTGTATGCGATCAATTTATCTCTTAAATCATACTTGTCTTTGAAATAAAGATAGAATGTCCCCTTTGCCAGACCGGCCTGATTCACGATGTCGGATACAGTTGTTTTGGCAAAGCCTTTTCCGGTGAACAGGTCAAATGCAGTCTGGAGCAGAGTATTCATTTTCAGCTTTTTATTATCATCTACTTTTCCCATAATCTCAATGACCTCCTTTGTGTGTCTTTAGTGATTGTAATATATAATACAAACTTTGCCAATAAGAGGTTTTCATAAAAATACATTCTGTGAAAAATTCCTATTGTCTTTTTACTAGTATGGCACAAAATTCCCAAAAGTCAATAAAAATGACCATTTTTCATTTTTTAACAAAAAAATATTGACTAATGGTCACTTTGCGCTATACTATAAGAGACTTGAGTAGTGAGACAATATAGGAGATGATACAAATGGTCAAAGTTGGCAAATGGATTGCCAGGCACAGGGTTCTGATGCTGATCGTCGGATTCCTGCTGATTATTCCGTCAGTGATCGGAATGGCAAAGACGAGAGTAAATTATGATTTGCTCAGTTATCTTCCAGAGCATCTGGAGACAGTAAAAGGTCAGGATATTCTGGTGGATGAATACGGGATGGGAGCATTTTCCATGGTCGTGGTCGAGAACATGGATCTGAAAGATGTTCAAAAACTGGAAGAAAAATTTGAGAATGTTTCTCATGTAAAGGATGTTTTATGGTATGATGATGTTGCGGACATCAGCCTTCCGGTAGAGATGATCCCAAGCAACCTGCGAGAAGCCTTTTTCAAGGGTGATGCAACGATGATGCTTGTATTATTTGATAATACGACATCTTCAGATGACTCCATGGATGCAGTCGGTGAGATGAGAAAGATCGCAAATGAGCAGTGCTTTATCAGTGGAATGACAGGTGTTGTAGCAGATATCAAGAATCTGGCACTGAAAGAACTTCCGATCTATGTTGTGATCGCAGCACTTTTAAGTCTGATTGTTCTGGAACTGACTTCGGGTTCCTTCGTTGTTCCGATCCTGTTCCTTCTGAGTATCGGACTGGCGATTCTCTATAATCTAGGAAGTAATGTTTTTCTGGGAGAGACTTCCTATATTACGAAAGCACTGACAGCGGTTCTGCAATTAGGAGTTACGATGGACTATTCCATTTTCCTGTTAAACAGTTATGAGGAGAATAAAAAGCGGTTTCCGGGAGAGAAGGAGCGTGCCATGGGGCATGCGATCGCCAATACATTTAAGTCTGTTGCAGGAAGTTCTGTGACGACGGTTGCCGGATTTGTTGCCCTGTGCGTGATGACTTTCGCACTTGGACGGGATCTCGGAATCGTTATGGCGAAAGGTGTACTGATCGGAGTGGTCTGCTGTGTAACAGTTCTTCCGTCACTGGTACTGGTTTTTGACAAACCGATTGAAAAGACGCAGCATAAACTGCTTTTAAGCAACATGGATAAGCCTTCTGCATTTATTACAAAGCATTATAAGGCATGGATCATTATTTTCCTGATCCTTCTGTTCCCTGCGATTTACGGAAATAATCATACTAAGATTTACTATAATATTGCAGAGTCTCTTCCGGAGACATTGGACAGTAATGTGGCGAATGCAGAACTGAATAAAGATTTCAATATGAGCAATCTGCACATGGTCATGATGGATAAGAACATGGATGCAAAGCAGAAAAAGAAGATGCTTGAAGAGATTGATGAAGTAAAGGGTGTCAAATGGACAATCAGCATGAATTCTCTGATCGGTCCGACCGTACCGGATTCCATGATCCCGGATGACATGAAAGAGATGCTTCAGAGCGATGATTGTGAACTTGCCTTTGTATGCTCAGAGTATGAGTCGGCAACAGATGAGGTCAATACGCAGATTTCAGCCATTGATAAGATCGTGAAGTCTTATGACAAAAGTGGAATGGTCATTGGAGAAGCTCCACTGATGAAGGATCTGCAGGATGTAACAGATGTGGACTTAGTGAATGTAAATGCTATTTCCATTGCAGCGATTTTCCTTATTATCATGATCATATTCAAGTCGATCTCCCTGCCGATTATTCTGGTAGCGGTAATTGAGTTTGCAATCATGGTTAATATGGCAATCCCGTTCTATCAGGGAACCAGCCTTCCGTTTGTGGCAAGCATTGTAATCGGAGCAATCCAGTTGGGAGCAACGGTAGATTATGCGATTCTGATGACAACCCGTTATCAGAAAGAACGTCAGCGTGGAAGAGAGAAGATGGAAGCAATCAGTATTGCACATAAGACCAGTATGCCGTCTATTATCAGCAGTGGACTGAGCTTTTTTGCAGCAACATTCGGAGTGGCCTGCTACTCACAGGTAGAGATGATCGGTTCGATCTGTACCCTCCTTGCAAGGGGAGCGATCATCAGTATGATCGTAGTTATCATGATCCTGCCTGCAATGTTTATGATATTTGACAAGGTAATATGCAAGACCTCGATTGGTTTCCTCGGGGCAAAAAAGAAACCCGCAGAGGTTAAATAGAAGGGAGTTAAATTATGAACAAGAACAGAAAAATCAAACATAGCCTTACAACTTCGCTTGCTGTTGGAATGTCAGTCATGATGGGAGCGGTTCCGGTTTATGCGGCAGGCAGCACAGATACGCAGAATGTATATAAGGAAGAAACGGTTTATGTCAATGCAGATGCGACAGGAAATAGTGATGAGGTGACGGTATCTGACTGGCTGAAAAATTCTGCATCAGCAGGAGATTTAAGTGATGAATCTGATCTGAAAGATATCAAGAATGTCAAAGGTGAAGAGACTTTTGAACAGGATGGTTCCAA
>ERZ773170.2038-NODE-2038-length-13235-cov-2.974355_pt1 | contig 13235 bp, 9 predicted proteins | sample MGYA00581002_ERZ773170 | MGnify/ENA primary metagenome ERZ773170 (study PRJEB29015, sample SAMEA2737811) | human gut metagenome | biome: human gut; feature: human-associated habitat; material: faeces | place: China | collected 2012 ... | reverse complement strand
AACCAGATTGCCGTTGCCGTCGTAGACATAAACGGTACTGTCGCCAAGCGCGTTGATCTCCTTCGTGACCAGATTCCGACCATCGTACTCATACAGCGTGATCTCGTGGGAGTCCACGCCGTTGAGGGCATCCACACGGTGGAGGTCGGTGGAAATGAGCTGGTCATTCTTATTGTAGGTAAATACGGACTCCGTGCCCAGCGCATCGATGGTCTTTACAATGTTTCCATTGCCATCATAGACATACCGGGTGGCATTGCCGTTGCGGTCCTTGACCTGCACGATGCGGTCTGTGGCATCATAGGTGAAGAACTGCGTATTGCCACGGCGGTCTTTCACGCTGGTAACCCGATTCAGAGCATAATAGGTATAGGTCACGGTGCCGGCAGCATCCGTCATGGAGGTGAGGTTGCCATTGGCATCGTAGGCATAGCTGGTCACAACGCCCTTGGCATTGGTCTCGCTCTTGACATTGCCTGCCAGATCATAGGTGAATGTGGTCGCATTACCCTTGGCATCGGTGACCTTGATGACCCGATCCCTGCTGTCGTACTCAAAGCTGGTAACATTACCCAGAGCATCCGTCATGGAAATCAGGCGGCCATCCGCGTCATAGGCATAGGCGGTCTCCGCACCCTCTTCATTCACAGACTTTACCATACGGCCATCTGCGTCATAGGTGTTGTATGCGGTATTGCCTTCGGCATTGGTGCTGGAGATTGCTCGGTTCAGTCCATCGTAGGTATAGCGGGTGGTATTGCCGTTACCGTCAGTAGAGGCAACCGTATTTCCCTCGTTATCATACTGGAAGGAGAAGGTATAAACGCGGCGTACTGCGCCATGATCGTGTCAATGCACCAAAGATGCTGCTCCACCACAGCGTTGCGCTGCGTGATCGTAAATCCGTTTTTCATGTTCTCTATAACTTCCTTTCCTTCGTTCAAATGTGTTGTGCTGCGGCTTAGGCCGCAGTTTCCATGAGATCCGACACCAGAACATCCACCAACCGCTGACCGGCAAGGTCGCCGGTATGGATACGGATGTCATCCTGTCGCAGCTGCTCGAATTCCTGCAGGCGAAGGACCTTGCTCTTTTCCGCTTTTTCCCGGTCGCTCTCTGTCAAGCGCTCGGAGACAACCTTCTGCCATTCCTTCAGGAACTGCTCCGCGTCCTTGAGGTCATCGTTCTGTCGGTCAAAGTAGGTCCGTTTCTGCCGTATCGTGCCGTTTGGCTCCACCTCAAGGGTGTAGTATGGCTTGTCGATCTCCGCAGTCTTGCGCAGGAACAGGATATATGCCTCCTGCTGCTCGATGCGCTCCCAATAGCGGTCTGACTTGCCGACACAGTGGGAAAGCGCATCGCCCTCGCGCATAACATCGCGCACACCTGACGGAACGACGATGGAATACATCTCTCCGGTGTATTCGTATTTCGGTTTGATCGAGCGGCAGATGCCTGCAATTTTCCGATATTTTCTTGCTGTTGCGGCAGCTTCCATGTCCCGTTCTCTTTTCCGCAGCTGCTCCACCAGTTCATCGTGACGCTGGCGCAGCAGCTTGACACGGTACACGATCTCATCATGGGTGTTGATTCCCAGCTTGTCCGCCATGGAAAGGTAATCCCGCCATGTGGAAATAATCTGCCGCAGGGAATCCCGCGTGCCGCTTTTCTGACGCTGAAGATAGTTGCAGACCTGCTGCTCCGACATTCGATCCAGAATGAAGGCGATATCGGAAACATGGATCTTCTCCTGCTCCAGCCAGCGCAGCGCATGATCCGGGATGATTCTGCCGCTGCATTTCTCCCGCTGCAGCCAGTCGAGCATAATGGCGCCGCCGTTGAGTGTCCGGAGCCGCGAAAGCCGGTGCGTATCAAGTGCCAATGCCTTGACGAGACTGGTTTCAGACTCCTGCCGGATACAGCTTTTTAGGGCATTGACATTTTCCATACATTCCACCGTCAGCCTGGATAGGCCCGCCTTGCATATCTGTTCAATGCGCGGAAGACTCTCCCACGCGGCCAGATACCAGTTAGGACTTACGTGCCCCCTGCAAAGTCTTACATACTCACTCAATCCGGTCCTTACAAGAAATGGGGCAATGCTGGAAAGCGTTTTTCCATAGATGCTCCCCGGCTGATAACAATACTCGTTGTAGGAATAGCCCATACCTGTGTTGATGTACTCATCGATGCCCTCTACCCACCGGACGCGGCGCTGCTTATACCAGCCCCAGTAATACGGGTGTGAGGTCAGATCCGCACGGTAGAAAATGCGCTGCTTCTCAAAGCAGGAGGTTTTCGATACGATGGCGTTCTCTTCCTTTCGGTACTGCCTGTTCACCTGAAATTGGCGAACCACAAACCCGTCTCCACACTTCTGCGCCAGGTATGCGCATTCTGTTGGGGAGTGCAGATAGTCCGCCATCTTTCCCCTTGCTTTGAAGGTTACTCTGTGACCGCATTCAGGGCATGTTCCAGTTCTGTTATGATAGGGCCGCTGTTTCAGTGCGACTTCCTTCTCACAGTAGGTACAGTAGCCGTGTTTTGCGCCGCCTCTGTGGTAATCGTAGAAGATGTAGTTTTCCTGAATACCCACCTTATTGACCCACCGCTCCCAGTCCTTCGGCAGCGGCGGTGTCTGAGAGAGCTCCGCATCCCACGGATCGGTTTCCTTTCTGTGCCGGCGTTCCAGTTCAGCATCACGAACGGCGCGCTGAAATTTCAGAATAGCCCGATATACGCTTTTTTCATCCGACGCCAGATATTGCCGGATCTGTGCATCATCTACGGCGCTGATCCACACGTTATTGGATCCCTTCGCCTGCCATTCCAAGTAGTCGATCTTTGCCGTCCGCCATTTGTCACGGGCACGGTCATAGGTGAGAAACTGCTGCTTTTCTTTCTCCATGAAAATCTCATAGACCGGCAGCGTTCCGCCAAGGCGCATTGCATCCGGGTCATACAGGGTGACTTTCAAAATGCCGCCCTCTACCGCGCTTCGCACAAAACCGCTGTATCGGCATCGATAGGAAGTGTTCCAGCCCGAACCGACCTTGACCGGCACATCCTCACGGGCAACCGCAAGCATTTCTTCAGTCGCAGGCAAATTCTTCATTTTCAGCAAACTGCTTTTTTTCATTTCTGCACCGCCTCTCTTTTCACAAAATCAATGTCATACCATACATCAGGCAGAATTTTTTCTCCATCGACCTCAACGACCGCAATCTGACAGATTACTTCGGTTTCACGCCGCTCTCTGGCAAATGCGAGAATATCGCCCAGCTTTCCACACGCAGTGGGTGTCTTGCCTCGAACGATGGCATAGCCGTTGCGGCTGGTGCTGTGCTCACGCTGTACCTTGTCACTCACCTTGCGGCCTGGGTGATCCACCATGTAGGCAAGTGCATGAAGAAAGAATTCTTTCCTCGTCAGCCGCCGCAGGATTGTCAGTTCCGTGCAGGCAATTTTGGAGTCACGATCGTCCTCGTCAATATCCCCGCCGGGCTGCACCAAGCAGTAAATGGAGCGATTCATGTCGCCATAGTAGGAAAGACAATCCAGCGGGTCCTCCGCACAGTGAAAGCCGTTGCTGGCGCAGTTTGCCTCCGGGGTGACATTCTTTCCCATGACGAACCGATAGCCACGGCAGGAGAGATCCGGCTCAAAGCCTTTATAAGCGTACATCAGGCGGCCTCCCCAAAGGAGGAGAGATCGCCCAGCGAGATCTGCCCATCATCGGCTTCCGCTTTTTTCGGCGGTTCCTTCTTCTCCGGCTCTTTCTTCTTTTCTTCCTTTTTCTTCTTGGAAACGGACTTGGAAGCTGTTTTCCCACGATAGGGCTGCGGGACAAACTCCTCTTCATCCCCCTGATCCTCCTTGGCATCGGGGTCACGGAAATAGTCCTCCGCCCACTGATAGCAGAGATCATCTGGAATATCGCAGCCGTATGCCTGCTGACCGAGTCCCGGCTGAACGCCGTTTGCCTTCAGCTCGTCCTGCACATAATCCCATGCCTTCCGGCTGATGTACTGGAAACAGTGGATCATGCTTTTGCGCGGGTGCATGGTGAGCCGGGCAAAGCCGAGGTCATCAATGCACTTGGTCTGGATAAACTCGGCAACGCTCTCTTTCATGTTGCGCCGCGTCAGCTTCTCCGTATCTGCGGACACACGCTTTGCGGCAGCCTTGAGCAGTTCAGCCGGGCTCATGGCATCCAACCTTTCCAGCGCGGCCTGTTCCGCCCGCCGCTTTTCCGCCTGTTTGGCGTCCCACTCTGCTTTGCGCTTGGCTTCGGCCGCTTCGTGCGCACGGCGGGCCTCATCCTCACTTTGGGTATTGGGGGCGGTTGCCGGTTCGCTGGCCGCCGCTGCCGGAGTCGGAGCTGCAGTCGGAGAACTTGCTGTCGCCGGTTCCACAGGAGCCGCCTGCGGCATATCCATAGCATCATCTTCCGTAAAGGCGTCGGAAACGGTAGCCTCGCTGTTTTGAAGCTCATAATCCATATTTGAAAAAGCGCCCATTCGTACATTCCTCCTAAATAAAAATGAGAAAAGGACGCTCCTGTGCCAATGGCACAAGGCGTCCCTTCTTACATACTGCGCTCAAACCGTATAGACCAGTGTGCTGAATGGGTCGAAGCAATAGCACACGACGGCCGGGTACTGAGCGGCTGTTCTTTGAATTTTCTGTTGGACAGCAAGGGCCTCTCCCATTCCGCAGGGCGTATCCCATCCAGTCCAGACCATAGCTGTGAAATAACGGTGTTCCGGATGATACCGTGTCTCCGCCCCAAGTCTTTGACAGATTCCCAGCATGGCTTTCAGCTGCTTTGTCTTCTGCTCGTCCATTTCTAAATGGATCGTCTGCGGTAAAGCCTGCATTCAAGCCTTCTTTGCCAGCGCGGGAGAGAATTTCACCTGCGGAAAACCAGCCATATCGCAGTAAAAGTATCTGCGCTCGCTTTCATCATACAACTCCAGCACATCGGATGGGGCAATGCTGCGGCCGTGATAGTCCGGGGGGAACGCCTGATTATAGCGTGCAAAAATGCGCTCCAGAATATCACGTTCATCTTGCCCGACCGGGCAGGTTAGCTCACCGTCGTAAACGAGTGTGTATTCCGCCGCCGGCGGCTGCTGAAAGCCGGCCTTGTGCAGCGCGTCAATGCCGCCAAAGGCGAATGCGCGCGTCTCGCCATGCTCCAGCTCCAGCTGATAAACACGAAACCGCTGCGTTTTGCGCTGACTGTCCAACAGCTCCTGAAAAGAAACGCCGGGGGCGGTCTGTAAGTACGCATCGTATTCCTGCTCCGTCAGCCCCAGATACTCCCGCAGGGAAATACTGTCCACCTTCATCGCATGCCATTTTTCCGTACAGGCTTCCAGCATTTCCAGCCCGCATAGGCCATTAAGATATTGCTCCTTAAATGTCATTCCTGGATCCTCCTTCATTTTCTGTTCTTTCCGGCGCAGCGCAAGCTGCCAGTCATCAATGCCCTTGTAATTGGGATTCCATGTGAGCCTGCGGCAGCGCATCCCGTGCCTGGCCGCCAGCGCATAGATCTTCGATGCGCCTTTCTCCACCATTTCATTACTGTACTTATCCATGTCCTCCGCCTCGATGATCTCCTCCGTTCCGTTTCGGTGCAGGAACGCAAACAGTTCATCCAGCTTGGCGGTGTTGTTGGCTCCCAGCGTGGCAACAAAGGTCCTGTGCATCAGCGCGTGAGCGACATCCGCCTTGAGACAGCCTTCCGTCACATATACAACGCGGGAGCAGGGGTCGCCCACAAAATGAATGGGGCTCCCCGAGGTCGTTCCCATGCGCTTTCCCGTGGAGGACAGCGTCAGATATTTCACGCCCGTTTTCTCCGGTGGATCGTCTTTATCCTTGAGCGGATGATCCAACCGGATCTGTGCGCCGCGGATCAGACCGTCTACACCGAAGATGGGAATGATGATGCCTGATGTCCGCTGGTGGAATTTGACCGTCCAGCAGCCGTTATCATCCACATAGAAGCCGGGAACACCCTGCACCCTGCAGCCCGCCTTGACCAACCGATTGGTCAGGGAGCGGCACAGGAAAGGGGGCGGCGTACTCTTGAAGCCAAAGCGCGTGATCTCATCGTCGGACAGCCCCCGCACAGACTGAAGGTGTGTGTGGTGCGCCGGAATGAGGGTCAGCATGGACAGCAGCATGGAGAGGGTCTGATGCACTTCCTGAACAGAAGCCGCGTCAGACTGCTCGGCCTCCGCAGGCGTCGTCTTCTCCGGAACGGTATAGTCCGGTGAAAAACCATTTACCGCCAAAGCGTCGCAGATCTCCCGATAAGCGTCTGAATTGCTGACGCCATATACCTTTGCGTAAAGGGACAGCATTCCGCCGCCTTCACCGCAGTAGTTACAGCGCCACAGGTCTTTTGCCGTGTTCAGATTCATTTTTCCCCGGCGGTCACCGCAGATGGGACAATCCACGTACACCTGACCGGGAGCCCTCCGCCTGATATTCAGGCGGAGGAGCCCGGCCACATCCATAATGCCAAAGGGGAGATCATGCTTTTTCCCGTAATTCAAACCAGCATCCCTCCCAAGACGCAAAATTTACGGATGGAAAGCGGTCAGCTTGCCTTTAACTGCTGCGAACCGCCCATCAGAAGCATGGCGGCAGCCTTCATAATATTGCCGCAATCCTCACAGAGATAGGCGTAATATTTCAGGCTGGAGGGACGCTGCTCAGAAACCTGTGCCATCGTCCAGCCCTTATTGACGCCGGTGGTTACGACCAGCTCCGCGGCTTCCTCTTCTGTCATCAGCGAAAGGATCTCGTCCACCGTCATATCGTCCGAATATTTCGGTGCAGCCGCTGTCGATGCCGCTGCCGGCATATCGACCACGACAGGCTTCACCGTCCGCGCTGTTTCAGCCCGCTCCATGACCGCAGGCTCCGCTGTTTCCGAAGGAACCTCCTGCGCCTTTTGGGGCATAACCGGATCAGGCTCAGAAGCCGCAGTTCCGCCGCTTAACGCCTGCAGCAGACTCATGGCGTCTGAAACGCTTTCCGTCTGCTGGGCGGGGGGAACCACCTGCTGATTTGCGCTGGGCGTCTTTGCCGCCTCCTGCGGTTGAACCTCTTGCGGTGTAGGCACTGCCTGTACCGGATGATTTTCGCCGATAGGATCTTCTCGCTGCGGCGCTGCGGCTCCATTTACCGCCGGAGCAGTCTCCTGACGATTTACAGTGCCCGTTGCGACTTCCTGTTTCCCATCGGCCTGTGCATCTACCGTCGCAGAGGGGGTGATCTCACAGAGCTGGATGCCGAAGCCTGCATTATCCAGCGCCGTTTTCAGCGCCTCGTCCTGCGCGGCCTGCACATAGCGTCCGGCAGGAGCCTGAGCCTTTTCCACCGCCGCGGTAAAATTGGTAATGGGCTGGTTGTCCTCTCTGGACAGAAATACCTGCGCCTCATAAACGGCGATTTGGTCTGTGATCTGCAGCCGGTTCAGCAGCATTTTTCCATCGGGGCAGGCCAATCGGAACCAGAGCCGCTGATAGCGCGGCTCCAGCTCGATTCCGCCGTTGGCGTTTCTTTTCAGAAAGCGCAGCGGGTCAAAGCCCTGCACCCTGCGAAGCTGCTGCACGGCAGGAATCGCTTGGGTCAGCATAATTCTTTCTCTGGACATGGTTTGATACTCCCTTCATAAAATAAATAAGAGATGACTGTGCGTTTTTTTGCACATTCATCTCACATTAACTGGCACGCTGCCATTCTTCGCCCTCTTCGTTACGGAGAGCCTTGCGCGTGACTGCCTTATAGTAGAGGGCGATGCGTTCGCCCAGCATGGTATTGCGTTTTCCTTTTCGGCTCCGATGGATCGCCATATACAGCGCCCTTTTTTCACCCACCAGCAGCACGCGGCGCTTGGCACGCGTGATTGCCGTGTAGAGAAGATTCCGCGTTAGGAGCACATTATGGGCAGCCAGCAGTGGAATAATGACCGTATCATACTCTGAGCCCATGGATTTGTGGATCGTAATGGCATAGGACAGCTCCAAATCATCCAGAAGCACCTGCGGGCAATCCATATAGCGGCCGTCAAACTCGATCACGACATTGGTGCCGCTAATTTTGCGGATCGTGCCGATGTCACCGTTGAAAACACCCTCGCCGACCTGCTTGCCGGAGCGGTTATACAGCTTGATCTCATAGTTGTTCCGCATCTGCATCACGCGGTCGTTGAGGCGGAATATCTTTCCGGCGTACACGATCTCCGGCGTCTCCGGCGCTGCGGGGTTGATCTCCTCGCGGATAGCTTCATTCAGGCTGTTGACCGATGCCTCGCCCTCGGAGCGGAACGGCGATAAAATCTCCACCTGCTCGATTCCTTTTGCGGCGATCTGCTCCTGATACAACTCACGGATGATGCCGGCAGTCTCCTCCTGGCTCTCTGCCTTATGAAAGGCAAAGTCCTCACCATAGTAGAGCGTCGTTTTACCCTCGTTGATAAACCGGGCATTGTGGGCGATCAGGCTATCCTGTGCCTGACGGAAGATCTCATCCAGCACCGTGACTGGCACAACGCCGGAGCCGATCAGCTCGTGAAATACATCACCGGCGCCCACACTCTCTAACTGGTCTGCATCACCGACCAAAAGGACTTTGGTGCCGGGGCGCAAGCGTGAAAAGAGCTGATGGATTAGCCACATATCGACCATGGAAGTCTCGTCCACGATCAGGAGCCCTGCCTCCAGCGGTTTCCGTTCCCGGTCTTTCTTGGATTCCGAATCACCGTGAAGCCCCAGAATGCTGTGGAGCGTCTGTGCTTCATCGATCCCCGTTGCCTCCGCCATACGCCGGCTCGCCTTACCTGTGGGCGCTCCGAGTACGATCTTCTGCCGCGGATAGAGTTGACGGTACACTTCGATCACCGTTTTCAGAACCGTGGTCTTGCCGGTGCCGGGGCCGCCTGTGATAATGGACAGGTTATGCCGGAACACCATTTCCACGCCTTCTGACTGGCGTTTGGACAGGTTGAGCCCTAAGCTATGCTTCACTCGCTCCAACGGCTGCGCAATGTCTACCACCGCCGGCTTTGCCAGAAACAGCTCTACCGCTTTCTGTGCGGTTTCGCTCTCCTGCAGGAATTGCTTGGGCAGATACACATTGCCGTGGTTCGATACCACCTCATCCTGCCGGATCATGGCAGACAGCTCCTGTTCGACCTGGCTCATGGGGACGCGCATCTGCGGGAGGGGTATCCGCTCATTGAGCAGCTGCATAGCCGCTTTGAGCAGAGCCTCTGCCTCCAGATAGAGATGTCCGTCCTTTGTCCGTGCGTCCTCCAGCGCATAAAAGAGCGCACCGTGGACGCGCTTCGGATCACGCAGATCTCCACCGGATTTTTGCACGATGGCGTCAATACGCTTAAAACCGAATCCCGGCACCTGACAGAGATTGAAGGGACTCTGTCTCACGATGTCCGCACAGGCAGGGCCGAAATGCTGATAAATCTTCTGCGCGGTCGTCGGCGTGACCTTGAACGGGGCCAGCAGGGTCATCAGGACACGCATCCGGCTGGTTTCCGCATAGGCGTCCTTGATCTCCGCAAGCCGTTCCTTCGTAATGCCGCGAATCTCAAGAAGCCGGTCTGGCTGATGTTCCAGAATCTCCAGAGCATTGATGCCAAACTTTTCAATGATCGCGTCGGCGGTCTTTTCTCCGATGCCCTTCAGCAGACCGGAGGCAAGATAATTGCGGACGCCCTCCAATGTGGGCGGCACGATCTCCTGCCAATGATCGACCTGAAGCTGGAGCCCGTATTTTCCGTCCTTCCACTCTCCATCCATCTCGATCTTCACCGTATCCGTCTGCGGCAATTCGATGCCAACGGCGGTAAAGCGGATCAGGTGGTCGTGATAGCGGTAGGGACTCCGGGCCTCTGTGGGTACGCTGCTGTCCTCCGTTTTCATCCGAAGGACAGAATATTTGCTGGACGCATTGAAAAACAGTACCTTGTCCAGTGCTGCAACAATGCTCACAGCACATCACCTCCGTTTCTTTTCACGCTGCCTGCAAAGCAGCTTTTTTCACATGGAATCTTCGCCATTCGGACACCGTGACATACTGATCGTAAATATCAGGGTGTTCGTCCTTCAAACGCTCTAAGGCGTCCTTCGATATGCCTGCGGAGCGTACCGGATTGTAGGTTATGGTGTAGCTCTCCGCAAGACCGTTATACACGGCGGTACAGCTCGTGCCCATTTTCTCGATGAGCATACCCTTTAACCGTTTAATGTCCTTCTCCAGTTTGTTCACATCAGCCGACAGCGTCTTTTTCTGCTCTTGCAGGGAAAGAAGCATGGAAAGCTGCCCAAACTGCGGTTGCCCCAGCAGCACGGGAGGCGCGTCCTTGTCCGCGGGCCCCAGCTTTCGCCGCAGGCTTTCGAGGATCAGGTCACCATCCGCTTCCACATAGGGAGGCGGCGTTTTTGTGAGGACATGATTCTCCCAGAAGTCCCGTTCCAAAGCGATCAGTTCCTCTTCATAAGCCATGTCACGGTCAATGCGACGGATCATCGCCTCGTCTTCCGAATTTCCGTAAAGGCAGCAGAAGTAGACCCGGTCAATGTTCATGACCGCCATGTAGTGCCGCCCCTGCGATTCATAGTAGATAGGAACGATTTCCTCGCCGTTGTACCACCAGTTATCCTTGGCATTATAGTTCGTGGTCTTGATCTCAAGGATGGCTGATGTACCGTCCGACAACTCCACCATGTAATCCAGATCCGCCAGCATCCAAGGATATTGGGGATGCCGGAACATGAATGGCCGGCGGTAGATCTTATAGCCCGTCTTATGAGCGAAGATCTTGGCAACCAGTGGCTCCAGCAGGGTTCCAACTTCCAACTGGACCCAGTTTTCGGCATCATCCGCTGTGACGATATTCAGCTTGTCATAGTAGAGATCCCGCCCGGTACGGAATGGTGAAATTCCGAGAACGGCAGCGGCGTCACTTCCGCCGATGCCCTTGCGCCGGTATTCCAGCCATTGTTCACGCGGCAGACCTTCTGTACCGACGAGAATTTGCGGAGCGTAACACTTTGCGTTTTCCATGGATGCATTCCTCCTCGGTTTCATATTTGATGCGCGGCTTATTCAAAAGCCGCTTCTCTCTGTACCTGTGGTACGGTCGGAAGGAGCGTCTGGGATGTCCTCCGGGTTTCCATTTTCGTCTGAATTTCATTTCTTGTTTCCACCTTTCTTGATGATATATCCTCAAAGCCTTTCGGCATTTGGGCGCAAAAAAAGCGGGAACAACGATTCTGGTAAAATCCAGTATGTTTGCCTGACAGCAAACCCTCGTCATTCCCGCAGTATGGGGCAGTACCCCGTAAAACAAAAAAGCCAGCAGCAGCCGGCTCTCATGGCACAGCAATACTACTGACAAAAACGTACAAACCTGACAACGTGCGCAGGTGGATCACTCCACACACAGATCATTGACCTATGCCCAAAGGGAAATTGCGCAAAACTCATTTACGGGCAAAGTGTAACACAATATATTGTGCAAGTCAATACAAAAATACTATATTTAGTTTTTTCGTGCGTGCAAAAAATACGGACACGGCCCCGTATTTATTTTGTGAACGGTTAAAACCATCTATTGAACCTTGAAAACGCCGCCCCCAAATGCGGCTGCATCGATTTGTCCGGGAGTTATACAGGATCGGCTGACAGTATGCGTTTGCGTACCTGCCGGGGAAGTGCCGCACAGCGGCAGCCTGCAAATACGCGGCCTGAAGCGAGGGCGCAGGAAATGGCCCGGAATTGGGAATCGAACTTGGATTAGAACCTAATGTAATTTACTTGTTGGTGATAGTGGGGAAAATCCGTATAATATATTTGTGAGGACATCACAGGCTCTTTTCCCCAGCCACCAAAGAAAGGAGGCCCTCTGTGGCTGAGATAAATACAAACGGCCTTAAAGCCAACTCTGAAAAAAGAAGCTATTCCGTTATGGAAGTAGCGGAAATTCTTGGTGTCAGCAAAAAATCCGTCTATAACATGTGTGCTAACGGCACCTTCAAATGTGTACGGATTGGAACCAGGCTGAGAATATCAAAGAAGGCTTTCGATGATTGGCTTGATGGCAGAGACAACACCTGAAAGGAGCCACGAGCTATGGCATCAATTCAAAAACGCGGTAAAAAGTATGCCGTCGTATATACCTATACGGATTCTGCCGATGTCAAAAGGCAGAAGTGGGAAACCTATGGAACAAAGAAGGAGGCCGCGGCCAGAAAAGCACAGGTAGAGAATGAAATGAACAACGGAACCTTCATTCCGCCATCCAGCGTAACTGTCCGTGACTTCCTGGCAGATTTTGTTGAACTCTACGGTTCAAAGCGGTGGGGGCTTTCAGCCTATTCTGGAAACACCGGGATCATCAACAATTACATCAATCCGGTCATTGGTGATATGAATGTCCAGGATGTGACAAGGCGTACCGTAGACAGCTTCATCGCCCAACTGCAAAAGATGAAACCCGTCAGCACAACATACCGAAACGCACGCTCGGAATTCTTGCCTCCCAACACGATTGAAAAAGTGTGCAAGGTGCTACACTGCGCTTTCCGCCAGGCCGTCCGATGGGATATGGTTCCGAAGAATCCGTTTGACGATGTTCTTCTTCCCAAGAAAGAGAAAAATCCTCGCGCTATCTGGACGGCTGACATTATCAGACAGGCTCTGGATAACTGCTCTGAGGGGAAACTGTATGTTGCAATCAACCTTTCGTTCGCCTGTTCACTGCGCATGGGCGAGATCACAGGGCTGACATGGGATTGTGTTCACATTTCCGACTCGGACATCGCAAAAGACGATGCCCATATCATTGTCAACAAGGAATTGGCGCGTGTCGATCAGCGTGCGATTGACGCGCTCGGCGAGAAAGACATCATCTTTATGTTCCCGAGGATCGTGAAAGCCAAATCGACAACAAGGCTTGTGCTCAAACGACCTAAGACGGAAACCAGTATCCGGAAGGTATGGCTGCCGAAGACCCTTGCGTATATTCTTCGGGACTGGCGTCAAAAGCAGGACAAGCTCAAAGAAATTATGGGTGACGAGTATGCCGACTATAATCTTGTTTTAGCTTTGGAAACCGGGCGGCCCTGCGAAGACAGGGTAATCGGGAATCAGTTTGAACGGCTGAAAAAGTCAGCGAACCTCCCGAATGT
>ERZ773170.2022-NODE-2022-length-13326-cov-2.830834_pt1 | contig 13326 bp, 8 predicted proteins | sample MGYA00581002_ERZ773170 | MGnify/ENA primary metagenome ERZ773170 (study PRJEB29015, sample SAMEA2737811) | human gut metagenome | biome: human gut; feature: human-associated habitat; material: faeces | place: China | collected 2012 ... | reverse complement strand
GGCAGATGCCTGCAAAGACGAGCTTTCAGTTCTCCGCAAGAAGCATATCGACCGCGGCATACCGGTATCAGCATAGCCGAGGAATGTCACCTGCTCATTCGGAACCCCCAGCATTTCCACGCCCGTCAATGTTTCACGCAGACGCGCATAGCCTACGCTGTGGTCGTGGCAGCCGTAGTCGCCGTTGGTCACCATTACCACATGGGGGTTCAGCCCCGCATGGGCAGCCGAATACAGCACACCGGCCGTCAAAAGCAGCTCATCGTCCTGATGGGGAACGATTACCATGATTTTACCAAAATCTGTGATTTTCATTTTCAATTACCCCTTCACAGCACCGGCAGCAACACCGGCAATAATATACTTCTGCATGAACAGATAGAAAATCATCAAAGGTGCAACGCCCAGCATCATCATCGGGAACATAGCAGTCCAGTCAGTGGAGAACTGACCGATGTTGCGGGAAACCTCCTGCAGGATGACATCGTTGGCACGGCTCTGCAGGAAGAGCAGCGGGGTCATAAACTCGTTCCAGACATTCAGCGTAACGATGATGATAACGGTAGCCATTACCGGCTTGAGCAGCGGAAATACGATGGTGAAGAACTTTTGCATCGTGCCGCAGCCGTCGATTTCAGCAGCCTCCTCCAGTTCAACAGGCACCGTAGAGTGAACGAATTCACGGAAGAGGAACACCGCCTGCGGCATATTCACAGCCACATCGACAAGAATGACGGCGAAGGGGCTGTTCATCAGATGCAGCGCCTTGACGATTTTGTACAAGCTGACAATGTTCATCTGAAATGGCACGACCAGACCGGCCAGAAAGAACAGGAACAGCCGACCGCCGAGCTTGGAGCTTGTGCGCGCCAGTGCATACCCGGCCATACTGCCGAACAGCACGATGAGAAAGACGCTCATTGCTGTGATAAACAGCGTGTTGGCAAAGGCACGGGGAAATTCCATCTTCTGCCATGCATCAATGTAGTTTTGCAGATTGATAGTGCTGGGCAGCGCCAGTGGGCTGGCGGTAGCCTCCGCAGGAGATTTCAGCGTTGTGACGATCAGATAGTAAATAGGGACAGCCCAGAGAACAGCGAGCAAGACCATCAATGTTTCGGTAATGATCAGGCCGCGTCTTTCAAATTTACGCGTATTCATTGAATAGAGTCACTCCATTTCTGCATAATCGTGTTCATGATGGCACTCAGAATCATAACGACAACGAAGAAGCAAACGCCGAACGCCGCGCCCTGATTGTAGAAGCCGTCCGAGATGCCCTTGCGCATCATGACCATCATAACGGTCTGGGTGGCATCGCCGGGGCCGCCGCTGGTCATCGAGTAGATGACATCGAATGCCTTCATGCCGCCGATCAAACCGGTGACCGCCACAATCTTGACCGAGGGGCACATCAGCGGCAGGGTGATACGGAAAAAGCGGGTGAAGCCGCTGGCACCGTCGATCTCTGCTGCCTCATACAGCTCCTGATCAATTCCTGCAATGGATGCCAGATAAATGATTGCTCCCCATCCAAGTCCTTTCCATGTATTCCAAAGAAGCATCCACAAATATGTATGTGCATCGCTGTCAAGGAACTTAATCGGATCTGTGATGATTCCTGCATTTTCCAGCAGGCTGTTCACCATACCTGTTGATGAGAACAATGCAAATGCTACAGCGTATACAAGAACCCAGCTGATGAAGTTCGGCAGTGTTGTAAATGTCTGTACAAATGTCTTGAACTTCTTACATTTGATCTCATTTAAAAAGATTGCAAATCCAAGTGGAAGAATGGATGTCAACAATCCTAATAAACTCATGGCAAATGTATTCTTCATTACCTGGATCAGCTGTGCTACCTGTGTCTTATTTGTAAAGAGCATCTTAAACCACTGAAGTCCTACAAATTCGCAATCCGAAAGACTTCTTGGCGGTTTGTAATCATAAAATGCATAGATCCATCCATGCAGTGGAAAATATGAAAACAAAAATACCAGAATCAGGAATGGCAGGATCCAAAAGAAATAATTATATCCTTTCTTCGCTCCAACCTTCTTTCCAGTGGCACTCTTTATAGCAGTCTTGCCTTTTTTCATTTCTCCCTTACCTCCTATCTCAACTGCTTATCTGTCATTTATCCTACCATTCAAAATTCAATCCGAATACCGCAATAATTCCCACTTCTTTCCCGTTGAAATCCGCTTTTTACTGTCAAATTCGGACGGACTTCTATTTTTTCATGTATTTCACAACTCTTTTTTACCGTAGTTATTTTTTCTTTCTATTTATATAGTGATACCAGGGTTGAAAAGTCTTTCAAATAGAAACATATAAGCTTATTTATAAGGAGGTCTCTTATGGAAACGAAAACAAAGCTGATGAATCCCGTTCTTGATTTTATCAATACACTCTGCAACTATGTTGTACTCAATCTTGTATTTCTGATCACCTGTCTTCCGGTGTTCACGATCGGAACGGCACTTTCTTCTTTATATTATGTAACCTTGAAAGAGGCACGTGGTGAATACGGTTATTTGGCGCGTCCGTATCTGAGTGAATTCCGCAAGAACTTAAAATCCGGCACTGCCGCATTCGGTATTTTATTTCTGATCGGAGCAGTTCTCTTATTTAACCTTGTATTCTGGTATTCCATGGGGACTGTTTTAACTTCGGTACTTTCCGGACTTTTCATTTTGGCACTGGTTGTCTGGCTTTTTGTGTTCACTTACACCTTTCCGTTGATTGCCAGATTCCAGAACAGCACAAAACAGACGTTAAAAAATGCGCTCTGTCTGATGATGACAAATGTAAAATCAACCATTGCTCTTGCGCTTATTTATATTACCGTCATCACACTCTGTGTATTTGCCCGTCCAATGAAGTTGCTGATGGTATTGTTTGGATTCGCATTCATTGCCTACTGTCAGTCCTTCATTTTCAAAAAAATCTTTGAACCTTATGAGAAAGAGCAGGAAGAATAAATGAAAAATCATGAATTTACCTATCAGAATCCTGTCATCCGGGGATTTTGCCCGGATCCCAGTATCTGTTCTGCCAACGAATTCTATTATCTGGTTTGCAGCAGTTTCCAATATTTCCCTGGAATTCCGATTTATGAAAGCAAAGATCTGATCAACTGGGAACTGATCGGCCATGTTCTTACAAGAGATTCGCAGCTTCCTCTCACCCATGCGGGAAATGACGGTGGACTCTATGCACCTACGATCCGTTTTCACAAGGGACGCTTCTATGTTGTTGTCACAAATGTAAATGGATGTGGAAATTTCCTTGTCTGGACAGATGATATTCACGGGGACTGGTCGGAACCTGTTCCGATCGACCGGGACGGAATTGATCCTTCTCTCTGCTTTGAGGAGAACCGCGTATTCTTCATGAGCAATCATGGGGATTCGGATGGCGGTGCCTCTATCCTGCAGTGCGAGATTGACCCTGTCAGTGGGAAGATTCTTACTGAAGTGCGTGCCATCTGGCGTGGATGCGGCGGTCGTTATCTCGAAGGGCCACACCTCTACCGGATCAATGGCTTCTATTATCTTATGGCAGCCGAAGGCGGAACCGAATATGGACATATGGAAGTGATTGCCCGTTCCAACAGTCCATATGGTCCTTTTGAGACGCCTCCGACTGATTCACCGGATGCGAATCCATTCCTTACGAACCGGAATCTTGGCGGTTATCCACTCCAGGGAACCGGACATGCAGATCTGGTTCAGGATCTAGACGGAAACTGGTGGGCTGTTCTTCTGGCTTTTCGCCAGATTGGTCAATACCTCGCCTTCCATCACTTAGGACGGGAAGTCTGCCTCGTTCCGGTTCATTTTACAGAAGATGGCTGGCTGCGTGCCGGAACGGATGGAACCGTCCGGCTGACAATGACCGGACCGCTTTCCTCTGAGCCAATCAAGCAGGAAATGATGAAGCGACTGACTTTTTCCAACACTTCTCCCGGAATGGAATGGGTCTATCTTCGGAATCCTTTTTCAGAAAATTATCGTTTTCTTCCGGGAGATTCATTACAGCTTCGAGGAACTTCTGTCTCACTGGATAATCCTGACCTGTCACCGACCTTCCTTGGTCTGCGGCAATCTGAATTCACAGGACAGCTACAGGTTCATCTGCACAGTACAACGGGCGAAGCGGGTATTAGTATTTATCAGAACGAGACCCATCACTACGAACTGGCGCTCCTCCAGAAAGATGGAAAAAGCTGGCTGATCAAGCGAAGAACCATCGGAGACATGCAATATATCCAGAAGAAATGTATTCTTCCGGACCAGACTTTTGATCTTATGCTCTCCATCCGGATGGATTCTGAAAATTATTATTTTCAGGCGGAAATTTCATCTTCTGCTTACGGTGCCGAAACCGACTACGATTTTGGAAGTGCAGAAAGCCGTTATCTGTCCTCAGAAGTTGCCGGCGGATTCACTGGTGTCATGCTGGGACTCTATGCTGTAAACACAAAAGAACAGTTCGCCACATTTTCTAACTTCTCTTATGAGATGGAATACAAAGAATAAATCAAGTAGAAAGGATATGAGAACTTATGAAATTCGGACATTTTGATGACCAGACAAAAGAATATGTCATTACATCCCCGGAAACACCGCTTCCGTGGATCAACTACCTTGGAAATGAAAGTTTCTTTTCCCTGATTTCCAATACCTGCGGAGGATACAGCTTCTATAAAGATGCCAAGCTGCTCCGTCTGACACGTTACCGCTACAACAACGTTCCTGCAGATACCGATGGACGTTACTACTTCATCCGTCACAACGAAACTGTATGGACTCCTGGCTGGCAGCCGGTCAAAACAGAATTAGACTCTTACGAATGTCGTCACGGACTTGGATACAGCCGTTTTGTCTCCTCTAAAAATGGAATCCATGCAGATCTGACTGCCTTTGTTCCACTTCACGAGACTTGCGAGGTAAACCGTCTCGTACTTACCAATAATAATGAAACAGAAGAATCTCTGGACCTGACTTCCTATGTAGAATTCTGCTTTTGGAATGCCATTGACGATTCTACAAACTTCCAGCGTAATTTGAGTCTTGGTGAAGTCGAAGTGTGTGGTTCTGAACTGTACCACAAGACAGAATACCGTGAAAGACGAAATCATTTCGCTTATTATACTGTAAATGCACCAATTGATGGATTCGATACCAGCAGAGATGATTTTCTCGGTGTCTATGGTTCCATTGAACATCCAAAGAGCGTCTTTGAAGGCATCTCACACAATTCCTTCGCAAGTGGTGGTGCTGTGATCGGATCTCATCACTTGAAGATCACTCTTGCTCCGGGAGAATCCAGAAGTCTGATTTTCCTGCTCGGATACAATGAAAATCCTACTGAAGATAAATGGGAAGCTCCGGGAATCATTAAAAAGGATCAGGCACGTGCCGCAATCGCCCGTTTCTCCACAGACACACAGGTGGATCTTGCCCTGAACAACCTGAAAAACTACTGGAATGACCTGCTCTCCACTTATGTTCTGGAAAGCAGCGATGAGAAACTCAACCGCATGGTCAACATTTGGAACCAGTACCAGTGCATGGTTACTTTCAATATGTCCCGTTCAGCTTCCTATTTTGAATCCGGAACCGGACGAGGCATGGGATTCCGTGATTCCTGTCAGGATCTGTTAGGATTTGTTCATTTGATACCGGATCGTGCAAGACAGAGAATCCTTGATATCGCAGCGACACAGTTTGAAGACGGAAGCGCTTACCACCAGTATCAGCCACTGACAAAGAAAGGAAACTCTGACATCGGAAGCGGATTCAATGATGATCCTCTCTGGCTAATCGCTGGAACAGCAGCTTATATCAAAGAGACCGGGGATCTCTCCATCCTGGAGGAACAGGTTGACTTTAACAATGATCCGTCTCTTGCCCGTCCTCTGATGGAACATCTGAAACGTTCCTTTGACTATACGCTGACACACCTTGGACCACACGGGCTTCCACTAATCGGACGCGCTGACTGGAATGACTGCCTGAACCTGAACTGTTTCTCCAAAGAACCAGGAGAATCCTTCCAGACTTTCGGACCTTCCGAAGGACCTATTGCCGAATCTGTATTTATTGCCGGAATGTTTGTAAAATATGGAAGAGAATACGCACAGATCAACGAACTGCTCGGCGATACCAACGAAGCAGAACGTGCCATGCAGGCTGTTGGTCAGATGTATGATACCATTCTTGACGCAGGATGGGATGGAGAATGGTTCCTTCGTGCTTATGATGCATTCGGAGAAAAAGTCGGATCCAAAGAATGCGAAGAAGGACAGATCTATATTGAGCCACAGGGATTCTGCGTGCTTGCCGATATCGGTGTCAATGACGGACAGGCAGAAAAAGCACTGCAGTCTGTGAAAGAACGCCTGGATACGAAATACGGAATTGTTCTTCAGCAGCCGGCCTACACAACTTACCACCTCAATCTTGGTGAGATTTCTTCTTATCCACCGGGATACAAAGAAAATGCCGGTATCTTCTGTCACAACAATCCATGGGTATCCATTGCCGAGACAAGAATCGAACACGGAGACCGTGCCTTTGAGATTTACAGAAGAACCTGCCCTGCTTACATTGAGGAAATCAGTGAGATTCACCGCACAGAGCCTTATGTCTATTCCCAAATGATTGCTGGAAAAGATGCTCCGAAACACGGTGAGGCTAAAAACAGCTGGCTGACCGGAACAGCCGCCTGGACTTTTGTCAACGTCTCCCAGTATATCCTCGGTATCCGTCCGACCTTTTACGGACTGGAAATCGATCCATGTATCCCTTCGAATCTGGATGGATTTACTGTCACACGTGTCTACCGGGGCGCAACCTATGAGATTCATGTGACAAATCCTGCGCATGTGGAAAAAGGAATCGCCTCTGTGAAGGTAAACGGGAAAGAGATTCCGGTTGCAGAGCTTTGTCCAAAGCGTACCGCTCACGAAGCCGTTGGCGGTATCTGTATCCGTCCGGAGGAAGGCATTGCTTTCTATCGGGTTGATTTAATCCTCGGATAAATATTACCTGAAATAATGCAAATTTAGAGTAATCTTTTCATAGATAAACGAAGAGTGGAGAATTCTTTGACTGAGAATTCTCCACTCTTTCCTCTGTTGAAATCGTTTGAAATCTATTAAGCCTTTTGAGATGATACGATTTACTCGATTGCTTCTGTCTCGATTACGAATTTCACGCTTCCTTCCATTCCGCTGTCTTTTCCACTGAATGTTGTATAAGTACAATCATCTGATGTAAGTGCATCGAAACGGTCAAGTACATCACCGAGTTCGTCTTCTACTGTGCTCTTTAATTTACTTGTTCCTTCACGGTCGAACTTCTCCATACCGTCTGCGAGTTCTCTTGCTCCTGACTTAAGAGTTGCTGCACCTTCACGAAGGGCTGCGCTGTTCAGTGAAAGTTTTGCTGCTCCGGATGACATCTGGCTTCCCAGTGTATTTAGTCCGCTTGCCAGCTGGTTTGTTCCGCTCTGAAGTGTCTGAACTCCTGCTACCAGTGTTGAACTGTTAGCTTTCAGTTTGTTGGCTCCTGCTAAAAGTGCGTCATTATTTGCACTCAACTGTGAGAATCCACCGTTCAGTTCAAGAATACCCGTAACTGCTGCCGGGAACTGTGCCTGTACAGATTTGTTTAACTCACCTAGGTTAGATGAAAATGTTCCGATTGCTATATTTAATCCCTGCATTCCTGCATCCAGCTGATCTACAGATTCTGATAACTGTCCGATTGCTTCCGCCGGAAGTTTATCCTTCATACTTGTGATTGTCTGAAGTTTCTCCTGCATTGCCGGAAGCTGAGCTTTCAGTGTCTGTGCTGTCTGCTGAAATGTTTTCATTGACACACCGATTGCTCCCATCTCCTGCTGGATCGCTGTTGTATCAATTGTTGGAATTGTCACACTAACTTCGCTTGCCTTCTCGAGTCCGCTCAATCCGTCTGCCGCGCTCTTTGCTGCATTTAATTTATCAATTGCTGCCTGAAGATCCGCTTTTGCAGTCTCGTCTGTTGTCTGATCTTTCTTCGCCTGTAATTCACTGACTGCAGAATCAATTGTTGCTTTGCTGTTTGCTGCTGCATTTTTTGCTGTATCAACCTTATCATTATAATCTCTGATCTTTGCATTCAGATCATCTACTGCACTCTGACAAGTTGTGTCCAAAGTAGCAAGCTGCTGGTTAATCATTCCAAGCTGCTGACTCAGACTTGTGAGGTTAGCCGCAATATTCTGAACCGGTGTTGCAATTCCATCATTCAGCGCTGTTCCAAGCTGCTCTGTCTGATTGATCATTTCAGTTCCTGTCGCCAACATATTTCCTACCTGACCCAAAAGTGCCTGAACCTCTTTGCTTCCAAGTGCTGCTTTCAGCTGTGCTGTTCCCGCTGCCAGCTGGCCGGCTGCTACCTGAATATCTTCTGTCGCTGCTCCTTCTCCGTCAATCGCTGCATTCAGCTGACTGATCGCTCCCTGTACTGTTTTCAGTCCGCTGCTGAGCTGGCTCAGTTTCGCGGCACCTGCTGCCAGCTGCTGTTCACCGCCAATATAAGCTGTAACTCCGTCAGCCAGTGCATTTGTTCCGTCTGTATAATCCTGCACGCCTTTGACAACTTTATTGACACCATTCACATACTCTGTCACGCTTCCGTTCAGTTCTCCATTGCTTCCAAGGTACTTCTGAATTGCATCATTCAAAGTATCCGCACCTTCTGTATAGCTGTTGACACCGTCTGCAAGTGTTCCGGCTCCGTCTGCAAGTGTGTCAGACCCACTTACTAACTGAAGTGCTGCATCTTCCAGTTCATCTAAGGAACTCTTCAGCGAATCAACATCTACGATATTATCAAAATCAATGTCATCAAGAAGATCGGTAAGTGCCACTGTAAATGTAGAAGACATTGTGAAATCTGTCACATCAGCTTCCACGCAGAGACTTTCCGGGATTGTCAGATCTTCTGTTTTGCTTTCGTCCAGATTCAAACTTTCTTTCATGCCAGGCATTCCGAATCCGACTACGATATTCTTGCTTCCATCAGAAATAACTTTTCCGTTATCAATCGTAACATTGCTAAATGTTTCATTCGGAAGGATCATTCCGGTCATCATGACAAATGGTGTGTAAACTTCTTCTTGTTTTCCATCTACGCTGACTGTTTTCTTCTCTTTATTTGTATAATCCACCTGAATCTTCAGATGTCCGCTTTTTCCTTTCAGATCTGCCGGTTTGATTTCTTTTCCGTCCAGATAGTAAGTAAGCTTTACAGAAACCGGAAGATCCTGATCTGTTGTTCCCTGATAATAAATATCTTCACCGTCTGTATTCCATGTCAATGTATCTCCGGATGCTTTGAATGTTTCATCACCTTTTACATTCTTAATATCTTTCAGAGTACTTGCATCTGTCAGACTTCCTGATACACTGCCTGAATTCTTCAGCCAGTTAGATACTGTTACTTCATCAATTGTTCCTGTTGCGTCTGCATTTACATAAACTGTCTCTTCCTTATAAACTGCATCTGCGTCAGAACTTGTTCCTGCAGCAAAGACCGGCACAGCGCCCATCATTACTGACATTCCAACGGCAAGAGAAGTTGTGAGTCCACGTTTAATTTTTCTGTTTTTGTTCATGATTCTTACATCCTTTCTACTTTTTTCCACCGAGGAATCCGATGGACGTCTTACATATTACTTTGTCAAATATCATAAACATCGCCGGCAATATCAGGATTACAACAACCATACTGATAATCGCGCCTCGCGCAAGCAAAGTGCAAATAGAACCGATCATTTCAACCTGTGAGTAGCAGGCTACTCCAAATGTTGCCGCGAAGAAACTTAATCCACTGCTGATAATTGACGGCATACTGGTTTTATGAGCAATACTGATTGCTTCCATCTTATCTCGTCCACGCTGACGCTCTTTCTGATAGCGGGTCGTCATTAGAATTGCATAATCTACAGTTGCTCCCAACTGAATTGCTCCAATTACTATACTTGCAACAAATGGAAGGCTTATTCCCTGATAAAACGGGATTGCCATATTAACCATAATTGCAAATTCAATAACTGCCACCAATATGATTGGCAGTGATATTGATTTGAAGATAATCATAATAATGATAAATATCGCTGCAATTGAAAGTGCATTTACATTTACCAGATCCACATTGGTTACATCCTCCAAGTCTTTCATCAAAGGAGCTTCTCCAATTACCATCGCATTTTTATCATAAGATTTTACAATCTTATCGATCGATGCAATCTGTGTATTGACTTCCTCTGTTGCTGATTCATATTCCGAGCATACAAATGCAAGCTCGTAATCATCGCTTTGCAGCATTTCTTTGATATCATTTGGTATCATAGAGTCCGGCACCGCCGGTCCAATCAGCGAATTCATACTGATTGTCCACTTGACCCCCTTCACAGAATCAATCTCATCGAACATTTTCGACTTCTGTTTTGCATCCATACTTCTATCTAACATAACCATATGAATATTACTCATATCGAAGTCTTTCTTAAGTTCTGCATTCGCCACATTACTGTCCAGTGTGGACGGGAGTGAATCTGCAATGTTGTAGTAAATCTTTGTGTGATTATTTCCATAAATAGCCGGGAATAAAAGTACCAGGAAAACAACGATCCATACTTTATAGTGCTTTGTAATAAAAGCTGATGGCTTATCCATGTTGCTGAGCAACAGTTTATGTTTTGTCTTCTCAATTGGTTTATCAAATACAAGAACCAAAGAAGGTAAAACTGTTACGCAACAGATCACACCGATCAATACGCCTTTTGCCATAACGATACCAAGATCTCGGCCAAGTGCAAATGTCATAACACACAACGCTACGAATCCGGCTACTGTCGTAACAGAGCTTCCTGCCACAGACTTAAATGTATTGGAAATCGCATGTCCCATGGCACGTTCTTTCTCTCCCGGAAAACGCTTCTTGTTTTCCTCGTAGCTGTTCAAGAGGAAAATGGAATAATCCATTGTCACACCCAGCTGTAGTACCGCAGTCAATGCCTTTGTGATATACGAAGTCTCTCCAAGGAAAATGTTGCTTCCAAGATTGTAGAGAATCGCAAGTCCAATACTGATCAGAAATAAAATCGGTACTACGAAAGATCCGCTTGTCAGTTCAAGTACGACCAGACTTAAAAGTGCTGCAATCACCACATAAACCGGAAGTTCTTTGAGTGCCAGATTCTTAATATCTGTAACAACTCCTGTCATACCGCTGATAAAGCACTGATCATTTGCCAGCTTCCTCATCTGTCCGACAGCATCCATAGCTTCATCAGAAGATGTTGTATTATCAAACAATACAAGCATCATCGTGGCATCGCCTTTAAAAAACGCCTCCTTTAAATCCTTTGGGATCATCTCCACCGGAAGACTGATATCAGCTACATCGTCATACCAGAGTACATCCTGTACATGTGGCACTTTCTCAAATTCTTTTTCCAGCTTCTGTACGTCTTTCATATCCATGTTCTCAACCGCGACCATGGAGAACGCACCCATTCCAAATTCATCTACCAGTATATCCTGCCCTTTTACCGTCTCCAGGTGATCCGGCAGGTAACTCAGCAGGTCATAATTTACTTTCGTCTTTGCTATGCCGATTACTGACGGAATAATTAATAAAACTCCAATTATCAACATCAGTATTCTGTGCTTGGCAATCCATTTGCCAACTTTGACCATTATTTCCATCTCCTCTTATTTTCTTTATGCATTTATTATTATAGCCAAAAATGACCAGTAGTCAATATTTTATTTAAATTATTTTTTTATTTCGTTGATAATCTTTATCCATATTGGCGCACACAAAAAAAGAAACAGCACATCCCGTGTTGTTTCTTTTTTGTTTCTATTCTATAAATTTGTTATTTCATGCATTTCAAGAGCAGTTTAATGTGCTGCTGCCTCTACATTTCCGGCAGCTTTTTCTTTTCGTTTGTCATGCATTGCAAATAATCCGGCTAACAGAGTTCCTGAGATGGAATGCCATGTACAGGATACCGCACAGATAATCGCAGATTCCGGTGTAGATGCAAACTGGGCAGTTGTAGTTGCAAGATTCGTTGCAAGTCCAGCATTCTGCATACCCACTTCGATAGAAATGGTTCTCTTCTTTGACGTATTCATACCAACCAGTTTTCCTGCTCCATATCCAAGCAGATATCCAAGTCCGTTGTGCAGTAATACTGCTACGAAGATCACAACACCTGACTGGAAGAACTTGGCTCCCTGTGAAGATACCACACCGCCGACAACACATGCAAGTCCGAGAACAGCAACTCCCGGCATAACTTTCTGAAGTTCCCGGAATGTTTTATTCTTTCCCAACAGATAATTTAATAAAAATCCAACACCAACCGGAAGGATAACAGTCTCAATGATTGATACGAACATCGGAAGTCCCTTGATCGTAATCTGTGTACCGCTTGCCAGTAAAGATACCATGAGTGGTGTCATAACCGGTGAGACCAATGTGGATACTGTTGTCATTCCTACGGAAAAGGCTACATCCCCGCCGCACAGATAAGACATGATATTGGATGATACACCACCCGGGCAACAGCCCACAAGGATCAGACCAAGTGCAATTCCATCCGGCAGATTCAATACCTTTGAAAGCGCAAATGCAAGGAATGGCATGATCAGATACTGCGCAACCGCACCAACACAAATGTCAAACGGACGCTGTGCAAGAATCTTAAAGTCTTCCGTTGTAAGTGTCAGTCCCATACTGAACATGATAATACCAATGATAATAGACTGACATGTGAACTTGTTCGATACCATGTCTGTGAACAGTGCCAGATTTACCCAGCCCATCATAGACGGAAGGAAAAATGTAACCACTGCGATTGCGATTACAACAATTGACGTGTAGTCTGATAAAAATTTGCTTGTTTTTTGTAATGCTTTCATTACTCTTCTCCTCCTTTAAGCAATCACTGTCCACCAAAAAAAATCCCTTTCCAGAATATACTCTGAAAAGGGACGAAATCTATCCGCGTTACCACCCTAATTCTGTAGAATCTTTCTACAGCTCTCATTCACGTACCATCATACATGCTCCCTGTAACGGGGGATACCGGCGAAGTTTACTTTGATATTGCTTTCAACCCGCTTCTTAGAGAGGATATCCTTATCTGCTTATTACCTGCTTCCACCAACCGCAGGCTCTCTGTGAAATAACGATAGATACGGCATTGTTCTCATCAACGAATTTCGGTGAACTAATATTTATTTACAAA
>ERZ773170.2019-NODE-2019-length-13346-cov-12.524265_pt1 | contig 13346 bp, 8 predicted proteins | sample MGYA00581002_ERZ773170 | MGnify/ENA primary metagenome ERZ773170 (study PRJEB29015, sample SAMEA2737811) | human gut metagenome | biome: human gut; feature: human-associated habitat; material: faeces | place: China | collected 2012 ... | reverse complement strand
TGGCTTGGCATCTGCCGCACCTCGCTCGCCGTATCGGCACTTAGAATTATGCGATATTGCCTTTACTTTTGCCCCCCGGCAGGATATACTTAAAAGCAGAACAATACGGGCAGCCAGAAGCCCGGCCAAATATAAGGATGTGTAATCATGAACCTGAAAGGCAAAACCATTGTGCTGGGCATTACCGGCGGGATTGCTGCTTATAAAATGCCCAATGTGGCCCATGCCCTGGCCAAAGCCGGCGCCAATGTGCATGTGCTGATGACCAAAAACGCCACGGAGTTTATCACCCCGCTGGTGTTTGAAACCCTGACCAACAACCGCTGCATTGTGGATACCTTTGACCGCAACTTCCAGTATGATGTGGCCCATGTTTCGCTGGCCAACGCGGCGGATTTGATGCTGATCGCCCCGGCAACCGCAAATGTGATCGCCAAGCTGGCCCACGGCCTGGCGGATGACATGCTGACCACCGTTACCCTGGCGGCCCACTGCCCCAAGCTGGTGGCCCCTGCCATGAACACCCATATGCTGGAAAACCCCATCACCCAGGATAACCTGAAAACGCTGGAACATTACGGTTTCACCGTCATTCCCTCCGGTTCCGGCCTGTTGGCCTGCGGCGATACGGGCTCCGGCCGCCTGCCCGATGAGGGCGTTCTGGTGGACTATGTGGCACGGGAGCTGGAACACGAAAAAGACATGCAGGGCATGAAAGTGGTGGTTTCCGCTGGCGGCACCCGCGAACCGATGGACCCGGTGCGCTACCTGACAAACCATTCCACCGGCAAAATGGGCTATGCCGTGGCCCGCGCCTGTATGCTGCGCGGCGCGGATGTGACGCTGCTGACATCTTCCGACTTGCCGCCGGTTCCGTTTGTCAAAATGGTGCCTTTTGCCACCGCGGCAGAACTGTTTGAAGCTGTCAAGGCCAACGCCATGGATGCAGATGCCCTGGTGATGGCCGCCGCTGTGGCGGACTACCGCCCGGCCCAGGTGGCGCAGGATAAGATCAAAAAGCACGATGGTGAACTTTCAATTGAGCTGGAACGCACGGATGACATTCTGGGCTGGGTCGGCGAGCACAAGCCGGAGCAGTTGTTTGTCTGCGGCTTTTCGATGGAAACGAAAGATCTGATCGAAAATTCTACTGCCAAGCTGCACAAGAAAAACATGGATATGATTGTGGGCAACAATGTCAAGGTGCCCGGCGCCGGTTTTGGCGTGGATACCAACGTTGTAACCCTGATTACCGAAAGCGTTTCCACCGCGCTGCCGCTGCAAAGCAAGGATGATGTTGCCATGCACATTGCGGACGTCATTGTGGAAGCAAAGCGGAGAAAACAGAAAAAGTAAAGCTGCCCCCGCAAAAGAAACGAAGCAGCAAAAGAATAAGCTGATTTGGCACCCCTGCAGCCGCGCAGGGGTGCTTTTGCATGTGCACACAATTTTCACATCCTGGCAAAAAAACGACGCACAATTTTCACAAATAGGCAGTATACTTCTGGATAGTTCGGGGGTACGCCTGCCCTGCGGCGGGCGGCCCCCAAGAAAAGGGGAGTGCATCCATTGATCGAAGTCAAGCATTTGACCAAGCGTTACGGAAAACACACCGCGGTCGATGATATCAGCTTCACTGTGCAGGACGGCTGTATTTACGGCCTGCTGGGGCCCAACGGCGCCGGCAAATCCACCACAATGAACATGATCACCGGGTATCTTGCGCCCACGGGCGGCACCGTTGCCATTGACGGCCATGATGTTCAGGAAGAGCCCAAGGAGGCCAAAGCCTGCATCGGCTACCTGCCGGAAATTCCGCCGCTGTATACCGATATGACCGTGCAGGAATACCTGCTGTTTGTCAGCGAGCTGAAAGGCAAAAAGAAAAAAGCGGACCGCGTGCAGGATGTAGCGCAGGCCGTGCAGCGCGCTGGGCTGCAGGAGATGGAAAAGCGGCTGATCCGCAACCTTTCCAAAGGCTACCGCCAGCGCGTTGGCATTGCCGCTGCGCTGCTGGGCAGCCCCAAGGTGATCATTCTGGACGAACCCACCGTTGGCCTAGATCCCGCCCAGATGATCGAGATCCGCAACCTCATCCATGACCTGGGAGAGACCCACACCGTCATCCTTTCCAGCCATATCCTGAGCGAAGTGCAGACGATCTGTGACCGCGTGCTGATTATTGCGCACGGTAAAGTGGCCGCCCAGGGCACGCCGGAAGAGCTGGCCGCCCAGCTGGCTGCCCGCGGCATGATTGCCGCCACGGCACTTGGCACCAAAGAACAGATTCTGGCCGCTGCCGCCAAGGTGGAGGGCCTGACCGACCTGCGCGTGACCGCAGAAAAGGGCGATGAAGTCAGCTTTACCGCCACCAGCACCGCCGGTGCAGACCTGCGCGCGGCCCTGTCCAAGGCGTTGGCCGAAGCTGGCTGCCCGGTTGTGTCCCTGACAAGCGATACGATGAGTTTGGAGGATATCTTCCTACAGATCACCGAGACTGCACCGGAGGAAGCCCAGCCGGAAGAAACCGAAGAACCGGCTCCGGAAGCGGCTGCCGCACAGCCGGAACAGTCTGCTGTGCCTGCCGAACCGCAGGCCCCGGCGGATGATACTCCGGAACAACCGGAAGCCGAAAACGACCAAAAGGAGGAAGAGTGAGCCATGTTTGCCATTTTTAAGCGGGAACTGCGCAGCTATTTCACCAGCCTGGTCGGCTATGTTGTCATTGGTGTTATGCTGGCGTTTATCGGGTTATATTACTCCGCCAACTGCCTGGTGTATGGCACGTCGGATTTTTCAACCGTTTTGTATTCTACCACGCTGGTCATGCTATTTTTGCTGCCGGCGCTGACCATGCGCAGCTTTGCGGATGAACGCCGCAATAAAACCGACCAGCTGCTGCTCACCAGCCCGGTGGGTATCCCTTCTATCGTGATGGGTAAGTACTTTGCCCAGCTGGCGGTGTTTGCCGTGCCCATGGCGGCAGCGGCCATCATGCCGCTGGTGCTCACGGCCTTTGGCACCATCTCCCTTACCAGCGCTTACGCCACCTGGCTGGCGTACTTTTTGATGGGCGCTGCCTGCATTGCCATCGGCACCTTTGTCTCCGCCCTGACGGAAAACCAGATCATTGCGTACCTGGCTACTTTTGGTGCGCTGCTGATCTGCTACCTGATGAACGGCATCAAGAGCCTGTTCACCAGCGGCAACACGCTGGCATTCATCGTGTTTTGCGTGGTGCTGGCGGTTGTGGCTCTGCTGGTCGGTCTGGCCTGCAAAAATGTCACGGTGGGCAGCGCGGTGTTCTGCGGCGGTGCCGTGGTGCTGGTGCTGCTGTTTAAGCTGCGCCCGGCCTGGCTGCTGACCGGCTTTAACAGCGTGCTTGGCGCACTGGCACTGTTCCAGCCGTTTACGGATTTTGTGGGCGGCATGTTCAGCGTGACCGGCATTGTGTATTATCTATCGGTGGCGGGACTGTTCCTCTTCCTGACGGGTCAGGCACTGGAACGCCGCCGCTGGAATTAAAGAGGGGGGTCCGACGATGAACTTTAAGAAAAAGAACGCGGCCAATGCCCCTGCCCCTAACCAGGCACAGCAGGCAGCGCGCCGCCGCAGCCTGCGCAGCGGTGCTTACGCCAGCGTGCTGGCCGTTGTGGTGCTGGTGCTGGTAATTCTGCTCAACCTTGTGGTGGGCGCGGTGCCCACCAAGTTTACCCAGTTTGATATTTCCACCGGCAAAATGTTCACCCTGAGCGATACCACCAAAACCATGCTGCAGGAACTGAACACCGATGTGACCGCCTATTACCTGGCGGAAACCGGCAACGAGGATTCCAACATTACGCGAATTCTGGACCGCTATGCGGGCGAAAGCAGCCATTTTACCTGGCAGCAGCGCGACCCCGCGCTGTACCCCACCTTTGCACAGCAGTATGACGCGCAGAACGCAAGCTCCTCCAGCGTGATCCTTGTATGCGGGGATAACCACACTGTGGTGGACTACAATGATATGTACACGGCGGATTATTCCAGCTATTATACCACCGGCAGTTACACAATGAGCTTCTCCGCTGAGAACGCGCTGTCCTCCGGCATTGCCAAGGTCACGCGGGAGAACAGCTATGTGCTGTACCAGCTGACCGGCCACGGCGAAGCCAGCCTGGAAAGCGATTTTACCGAAACGCTGGATAATTCCGGCGTTACCGTGCAGGACCTGAACCTGCAGACCACCGGCACCGTGCCCAATGATGCTGCCGCCCTGCTGATCAACGATCCGAAGGCGGACCTTTCCACCCTGGATGCCGATGCCACTAAGACCTACCTGGAAAACGGCGGCAACCTGTTTGTGACCACTGATCTGACAGTGGATACCCCCAATTTGGATGCCTTGCTGGCAGAATACGGCATGACCCGCCAGGAAGGCCTTGTGATTGAAAACGACAGCAACTATTATGCTTACGGCTACCCGCAGACCTACCTGCTGCCGAGCCTGAGCTCCAACGATATCACCGCGGGCGTGACCGATGGCATGTATGTCTTTACCCCCGTGGCACAGGGTATTGTGAAAGGCGACAGCACCGACGATCTGACCCTGACCACCCTGCTGAGCACCAGCAGCACGGCCTATTCCATGCAGGCCACCGCCGAGCAGGGGGAAAACGATCCCAACGGCCCCTTTAACATTGCCGTTGCCGCCAGCAACAGCGCTACCGGCGCCAAAGTGGTTTGGGTGAACTGCCCCAACATGCTGAACAGCAAGATGAACAGCGCGGTTTCCGGCGGCAATGCCCAGCTGTTGACCAGCGCCGTGAACTGGATGACCGGCGAGGGTGTGGTGATCGACAGCAAGAGCATGAGTGCCGAAACCCTGATGGTGCCGGGCAGATCGATTAAGCTGCTTGGCCTGCTGTTTACCATCGTGGTGCCGCTGGCCTTTATCGTGGCCGGTATTGCCATCACTTTGGTGCGCCGCCGCCGTTGATATTTCCAGTGCCGCAGAAACCTTAGGAGATAACAGCCAATGAACACAAAGAAAATGTTGCCCCTTTTTGTGCTGGTTCCCGTGGTGGTTGTGCTGGGCGTTGCCCTTGGTGTGCTGAACCATGCAGACACCGAGGAAGAGGATACCAGCATTGCACTGTGCAGCCTGGATGCTGACAGCGTGACCGCGATTGCCTACAAAGACGCCAGCGATGGCGCAACGTTGGAATCCGCCCTGACCAAAACGGATGATACCTGGACACTGGATTCTGACCCCGCGCTGCCCCTTGACCAGAGTAAGGCCCAAGGCGTTGCCGACAGCATGACCGCTCTGACCGCGCTGCGCGAACTGAGCGATGACGCCGACGTTGCCAGCATGGGCTTTGATACCCCGACTTATGAGCTGAGCCTGAAAACGGCAGATACCGAATGGACGCTGACCGTTGGCAGCAAGAACTCCATCACAAACAACTGGTATGCCCGCCTAAGCGCAGACGGCCCGGTGTATACGCTGGACAGTTCGGCCCTGAGCGGCATCTGCAAAACCGCAAAGCAGCTGTATGCCGCCCAGAGCATTACGGACATAGATGTGGACGATGTGACCAAGATGGTGGTGCAGACCGCCAACGGCGGAACCCTGAGCTTTGCCCAGAACGACGGAACCTGGACGCTGACAGATGATGCGGAATATAACCTGGATCAGGATATCGTCAAAAAGATGGCGAGCACCATCTGCGATCTGAAAACCAAGTGGAGCGTGACCGAACCGCAGGGCGATGCCGTGTATGGTCTGGATACCCCCAATGCTATCGTTACCCTGATTGCATCGGATGGCACCAGCATCCAGTGCAGCTTTGGCGGCAACGACGCCGAGGACGATACCCTGTGCTACCTGCGCAGCTCCGGCGCAGCAGGCGTTGTGTATGAAGTGAGCACTGACGCCCTGAACGCCTTTGCCTATGACAAGGCAGCGCTGGAAGCCGAGGAGGAAGCCACCCCCGAAACCGCCGATGTTGCCGCCGAAGACCCGGTTGGCAATGACAATACCGTTGATGATGAATAATCGGTCCGGCAGCAAAGCCTGAACCAATGCAAAGCCCCCGGCACGGTGCCAAACCACTGTGCCGAGGGCTTTTTGCAGAGTAATGTGGGATTTTACCACTTGATTCCTGTAAATTCCGTTCCATTTTGCCGCGAGGCATGGTATAATCAAAATACAATAAAACACGCCGCAAGGCCAGCATATGCAGCAGGGCGCGTTGTGCGGGAAAAATGGCATTTCCCTATAGTGACCGCAGGGGCGCACATTGTGCGCCCGCCAACTTAAGGCAACACCGCACAATTCCCGCCTTGCGGCTTAAGCACCGCTCCGGCAGCTGCGGCACGGCATCTGCGTTGCCAAAATGCTCGATAAGACATCCAGTATTATCTGCGCTTTTGGCTTGGCATCTGCCGCACCTCGCTCGCCGTATCAGCACTTAGAATTATGCGGTATTGCCCAAAGATATTTCCCTGTGAAAATATGGATAGGGAAAATGCCTTTTATGTAACAATTTGGATGACTTCTTCGTTTATCTTATTAGAGGATACACCTTAGACAAACAGCAGGGGGTGGTAAGCATGAAAAAAAGATTCGCGGCATTTGTGTCAACCGTTTTGGCGGCAGTCTTGTGCGCCTGTTCTGCTGCCCCAAAAGATGTACTCCCCAATAAGGCGGCCCAGCCGACCGAAGCACCAACACAGCAAGCCCAAACCACGCAGGCAGCACCCACGGAACAGCCCACCCCGGAGCCGGACCTCGTGCAGCAGCTGCTGGAGGAGATGACGCTGGAACAAAAGGTGGGGCAGCTCTTTCTTGTTCGACCCGATTCCCTGGACTTGAGCCAAACGCAGGACCAGATCAACGATGCCAAGGCGGACGGCGTGACCGAACTGACGGATGCCATGCGCCAGACTTTGGCGGAGTACCCGGTGGGCGGCGTGGTGATCTTTGGCAAAAATCTGGAAAGCCCGCAGCAGATCACCCAATTCCTGGACGATTTGCAGCAGGCGAGCGATACGCCGCTCTTTACTGCCATTGATGAGGAGGGCGGCCTGGTGGCGCGCCTTGCCAACAATGCCGCGTTTGACCTGCCCCAATACGAAAGCGCTGCGGCGGTGGGAACATCCGGTAACCCGGAAGATGCCCGCGCAATGGGCCGCACCATTGGCGGCTACTTAAAAGAATACGGCTTTAACCTGGATTTTGCCCCTGTGGCCGATGTGAACACCAACCCCGATAACCCGGTCATCGGTACCCGCGCGTTCAGCAGTGAACCGCAGACCGCCGCCGACCTTGTGGGCGGGGCGTGCGCCGGGTTTGCCGATGCGGGCATTGCCTGCACCCTCAAGCATTTCCCCGGCCATGGCGATACCAGCGAGGATACCCACGTTGGCACCGTAACGCTGAACAAAACGCTGGATGACCTGCGCAGCTGTGAGCTGGTGCCCTTTGCCCAAAATGTGAACAATGCTCCGCTGATTATGGCGGCCCACATTACCGTGCCGCAGGTAACAGGGGACGATACCCCGGCCTCCCTTTCCAGCGTCATGCTGACCGATCTTTTGCGCGGGGAGTTGGGCTATCAGGGCTTGATCGTGACGGATTCGCTGGCGATGCAGGCCATCACCGATGTGTATACCCCCGGTCAGGCGGCGGTCAAGGCGCTGCAGGCCGGTGCAGACCTGCTGCTGATGCCCAACGGCCTTGCCGATGCCTATACCGCCGTGCTGGAAGCTGTGCAGGATGGTACCATCCCCCAGCAGAGACTGGACGAAAGCGTGCAGCGCATTTTGCAGTGCAAATACCAATACGGCATCCTGACGCAGTAACGCGGTGCCGTTTATAAGGAGAATGAAAATGCCCAAGTATACAGTAGACGGTTCGTTTTTTGTGCAGCAGATTTCCGGCATCCAGCGCTATGCGCGGGAAATACTCGCTGCCATGGACCCCATGCTGGAACCCGGCGAGCTGGAAGTGGCGGTTCCGCCGGATTGTATCGTTCCCGAATACCGCAATATCAAGGTGGTCACCCTGCCGCAGTCCAGCGGCATTTTGGGCTGGCAGCGGGTGTATGGCCGATATCTGGCACAAAGCGGGCGCTGCTGGCTGGGCATGTGCAACGTTATTCCCATGTTCCACCGTGGGAACGAGGGCATTGCCGTGGTGCATGATGTGTGTTATAAAGCACGCCCGGATTTTTATACCGACCTGCGCGGCCGCACCAGCGCTGTCTGGCACTGCACGCAGTATGCGGCCATTGCCAAAAAGGCCAGAAAAATCGTGACGGTCTCGGAATTTTCCAAAAGCGAGATCGTGAAATATTACCATGTGAACCCCGAAAAGATCACCGTGGTGTATAACGCCTGGCAACATATGCAGCGCGTGCGCCCTGACCCCATGCTGTTTGGTGAGTACAGCAAGTGGCCGCAGCTGAAAAAGGGCGAGTATTATTTCTCAATGTCCAACCTACTTAAAAATAAGAACTTTCCCTGGGTGCTACGCGCTGCGCAGAGCAAACCCCAGGTTATGTTTGCAATTGCGGGCGGCGGCAGCCTTGCCAAAGAGGCCGCTGCCCTGGGGTTGGACCACCTGAACAACGTGATGTACCTTGGCTATGTGACGGACGGCGAAGCCAAAAGCCTGATGGAAAACTGCAAGGCGTTTTTGTTCCCCACGCTGTATGAGGGGTTCGGCATCCCCCCGCTGGAAGCCATTGCCTGCGGTGCTCCACGCGTGATGGTGAGCAATACCCCCTGCATGCGGGAAATTTACGGCTCCCACGCTGATTACATTGACCTTTCCACCAACCACGGCAGTGTGGACCATGTAACCCCCGGCCGGGATGCCGCCGCCGTACTGCAAAAATACTCGTGGGAAGGCAGCGCCCGCCGCATGCTGGAGGTGCTGCGCGAGCCATGACCGTAACAATACCGGGTGATTTCGATCTGCAAAAAATAGCCGCCAGCGGCCAGGCGTTCCGCATTGCGCAAACGCCGCAGGGCTGGCGGTTTTTGGCCGGGGATAAGCTTTTGTACCTGCAGCCCGGCAGCGGTGATACGTATACAGCTAGCTGTACCCCGGAAGAATGGCAGGGCTTCTGGCACCGCTATTTTGATTTGAACCGCAATTATGCGGCCATCCGCGCCGCGGTGCCCAAACAGGATGCCTACCTTTGCGCAGCGGCCCGGGCCGGGGCGGGCATCCGCATTCTGCGCCAGGACGCCTGGGAGATGCTGGTTACCTTTATCATCAGCCAGCGCAAAAATATCCCGGCCATTCAGGCTTGCGTGGAAACGCTGTGTACCCGGTACGGTGCGCCGCTGCTGCAGCCGGGCGGGAATGTGCTGTATGCGTTCCCAACGGCGCAGGCGCTCGCCGCGGCAGGGGAGCAGGCATTGCGGGACTGCGCGCTGGGCTACCGCGCCCCGTATGTTCTGGCTGCCGCCCAGGCGGTTGCAGCGGGAACGCTGGACCTTGCCGCGCTGGAAACCCTGCCCGATGCCCGGCTGCTGGAAGCTTTGATGCAGCAGCACGGCGTGGGCATCAAGGTGGCCAACTGCGTAGCCCTGTTTGCCTATGGCCGCATGGAGTGTGCCCCCGTGGATGTGTGGATCCAGCGTGTGATCGACCAGCATTACGCCGGGCAGAACCCATTCCCAGCCTATGGCAACGCCGGAATTTTGCAGCAGTGGATGTTCTATTTCGCCCGTTCCGAAAAGGAACGGGTGAAATAGAAAGAATAATGAAAAAAGAATAAAGAATAATGCAGGTGGACCGCAGTGCTGCGCACGGCTCAGAAATATTAGTGCTCTATATTTGACAGAACTCTAATATTTTTGGGCGTTGTGCCAGCAACGCGGTCCACCTGCATTTTTAATTATTCTTTATTACTTATTCATTTGGCAAATATTCATTTGCCTACCGCCCTGTCCATTCTCCGGTATTGCAGCGCTTCCATCAGCTCTGCGGCGCCGATCTGTTCCACACCGTTCATGTCGGCAATGGTGCGGGCAACGCGCAGGATGCGGTCATAGGCGCGGGCGCTGTAGCCCATGCGTTCAAACGCACCGCGTAGCAGCTTTTCGGCGGCGGGGGCAAGCGGGCAGTAGCGGCGCAGCATACCGCTGGGCAGCTGGGCGTTGCAGGTAAAGCCAAGACCTTGGTAGCGCTGGGCCTGCATGGCGCGTACCGCGGCCACCCGCGCACGGATATTGGTGCTCGGCTCGCCGCCGGTTTTGGCGGCAAGGGCGTCGTACTCCACGGGGCGGGCCTCTACATGCAGGTCAATGCGGTCCAGCAGCGGACCGGAAATCCGCTGCCGGTAGCGCTCAATCGCACTGGGCGTGCAGCTGCATTCCCGCACGCCGGAACCATAATACCCGCACTTGCAGGGGTTCATGGCGGCAACCAGCATAAAACGGCAGGGGTAGGTGGCGGTGCCGTGTACCCGGCTCACGGAGATGCACCCGTCCTCGATTGGCTGGCGCAGCACCTCCAGCGCTTCGCGGCTGAACTCTGGCAGCTCGTCCAAAAACAGTACGCCGTTGTGGGCCAGGCTGACCTCGCCGGGGCGGGGCACTGTGCCGCCGCCCGCAATGGCTGCGGCGCTGACACTGTGGTGGGGGCTGCGGAACGGTCGCTGCTGCAATAATCCGGTCCCGGCCTGCACCAGCCCGGCAACGGAATAAATCGCGGTGGTTTCCAGCGCTTCCTCATAACTGAGCGGCGGCAGGATGCCCGGCAGGCGCTTGGCCAGCATGCTTTTGCCGGTGCCCGGCGGGCCCACCATCAACAGGTTGTGCCCACCCGCAGCGGCAACTTCCAGCGCGCGGCGGGCCTCCGCCTGGCCGCGTACATCCGCAAAATCGGGGCCAAGCCACTGCCCGGCGGCATCGTATCCTGTGCGGCTGGCGGGGCTGAGCTTTGCCTGCCCCGCCAGGTGGCGGATCACATCCGCAGCGCTGCGGGCGGGGTAAACTGTCAGCTGCTCGGCCACGGCGGCTTCGGCGGCGTTTTCGGCAGGAACAAACAGCTCGGTCACGCCCGCCTTTTGGGCGGCAAGGGCCATGGGCAGGGCACCGGCAATGGGGCGCAGTGTACCATCCAGCCCAAGCTCACCCAAAAATGCCTGGTGCGGCTCTGGCTGTGGGATGTACTGCTGCGCCGCCAAAATGCCGATGAACACCGGCAGGTCATACAAACTGCCGGTCTTGCGCACATCGGCGGGGGCCAGGTTGACGGTAACATGGCTGGCGGGCCAGGGGCAGTTCAGGTTTTTGATGGCGCTGCGCACCCGCTCACTGCTTTCCTTCACGGCGGAATCCGGCAGGCCCACCATGGCAAATTTGGGCAGACCGCCGCTGATGTGGGTTTCCACGGTAACGGGGTAGCCATCCAGCCCCGTTACCCCCAGGCTGACAACGTGTGCATACATGGCGCAGCCAACTCCTTTTTTCAACAAATTGCGTACTTTGATTATTTTCAGTATATCCTGTTCCGCCCGCGGCGGCAAGCATATTTTTTGTGCCCAAAGTCTGCCTTGACGCTGTAGGGTAAAAAACAGGCAAAGCCCCGGCAAAAAGCCGGAATGCCAGCTTTTTTTGATTGACAACGCAAACTAAAATTGATATATTAAATTTGAACAAGTAAATTTACCCAAAACTTTTACAGGGTAAGAAAGTGATGGTGTCCAAAATGTATAAAGAAATGTACAGCCGTTGGCTTGCTGCCAACCTGGATGACCCCGACCTGAAGCCGGAGCTGGAATCGATTCAGAACGATGACGCTGCCATTCAGGATCGTTTTGCCGTTGCCCTTAAGTTCGGCACTGCCGGTCTGCGCGGTGTGATCGGCGCCGGTACCAACCGCATGAACGTGTATGTTGTGCGCCAGGCTACCCAGGGCCTTGCCAACTGGGTCAAGACCCAGGGCGGCACCCAGACCGTTGCTATCAGCTATGACAGCCGCATCAAGAGCGATGTGTTTGCCAAGGCTGCTGCCGAAGTTCTGGCCGCCAACGGCGTAAAGGTGCGCATTTACAGCGCCCTGATGCCGGTTCCCGCACTGAGCTTTGCTACCCGGTATTATAACTGCAACGCCGGTATCATGGTAACGGCATCCCACAACCCGGCCAAGTACAACGGCTATAAGGCCTACGGCCCCGATGGCTGCCAGATGACCGATGAGGCCGCTGACATCGTGTACGCCGAAATCCAGAAGACCGACATCCTGACCGGCGCCAAAACCATGCCGTTTGCCGAGGGGCTGGAAAAGGGCATCATCGAATACGTTGGCGATGACTGCATCAACGCCCTGTACGAAGCAATCGAAGCCCGCTCCATCCGTCCCGGTATCTGCAAGACCGCCGGCCTGAAGCTGGTTTACAGCCCGCTGAACGGCTCCGGCCTGGTTCCGGTCACCCATGTTCTGCATGACATCGGCATTACCGATATCACCGTTGTGCCGGAACAGGAAAAGCCGGACGGCAATTTCCCCACCTGCCCGTACCCCAACCCCGAAATTTTCGAGGCTCTGCGCCTTGGCCTGGAACTGGCCGAAAAGTCTGGTGCAGACCTGATGCTGGCCACTGACCCCGATGCTGACCGCGTTGGCATTGCCGTTAAGTGCAAGGATGGCAGCTATGAGCTGCTTTCCGGCAACGAAGTCGGCGTTCTGCTGCTGGATTACATCTGCGCGGGCCGCATTGAGCAGGGGACCATGCCTAAAGACCCCGTCATGTGCAAGTCCATCGTGTCCACCCCGCTGGCGGACAAGGTGGCCGAGCATTACGGTGTTGAGTGCCGCAATGTGCTGACCGGCTTTAAGTGGATCGGCGATCAGATCGCCAAGCTGGAAGCTGCTGGTCAGGTTGACCGCTTCATCTTTGGCTTTGAGGAAAGCTATGGTTACCTGGCTGGTCCTTACGTCCGCGATAAGGATGCCATCATCGGCTCTATGCTGATTTGCGAAATGGCTGCTTATTACCGCGCAAAGGGCAGTTCCATCAAGGAAGAGCTGGAGCGCATTTACGCCGAGTATGGCCGCTACCTGAACAAGGTTGACAGCTTTGAGTTCCCGGGCCTGTCCGGCATGGACAAGATGGCGGGCATTATGTCCGGCCTGCGCGAGAACCCGCCCAAGGACTTTGGCGGTGACGCCGTTGTAAAGGTTGTGGACTATAAAAAGCCTGAAGAGACCGGTCTGCCCGCCGCCAACGTGCTGATCTACACCCTGGCATCCGGCTGCACCGTTGTGGTGCGCCCCTCCGGCACCGAGCCGAAGATCAAGACCTACTTTACCACCAAGGGCAAAGACCTGGCCGAAG
>ERZ773170.2003-NODE-2003-length-13471-cov-3.135137_pt1 | contig 13471 bp, 13 predicted proteins | sample MGYA00581002_ERZ773170 | MGnify/ENA primary metagenome ERZ773170 (study PRJEB29015, sample SAMEA2737811) | human gut metagenome | biome: human gut; feature: human-associated habitat; material: faeces | place: China | collected 2012 ... | reverse complement strand
TTGTCCGGAAAATACTCGGCTTTAATCCCATTTTGGCAAAATTCTCAATGGCTTTTTTACGATCCGTTCAAATCCCATTGCATAGTAAATGTTGACTACAGATTTTTTTGACAGGTCTTTTCCGGTATTTACAAAACCAATCCTGTATCCTTCACTGAAGGTATCTGCCATCTTATCAATCTTCTCCTGTGAAAGTGAATTTAAGTATGAGGCTGTCTCTCTTTCATTTACCCCCACATATTCTCCCATACGGTAGAGATAACGCAGATCGGAAAGATCTTCATTCATGATCATATTCACAATGAAGCATCCTCTTTCCGGATCGATCTGGTCTTTGATGCGGTCTGCCGCAAATACATCGCAGTAATCACTGGCATACCAGTATAAGATCTCCCGGATCTGTTCTGCGGATGGAATCTGCTTCTCTGCCCCGGCTGCTCTGCTTTCTTTTTCATCCGCTGTGCTCTGTTCCGATGCTTCCTCCAGTGCAGCATTCTCAAAACAGTTATACACCTCGATAAATAACTCATACAGAATGGTCAGATAGTCTGTCTTCTCCTCAAACGCATAAGGGATGCCGCCCCGCAATTCTGCATAAAGTAAACTGAGCAGTTGTCCCATTTCTGTTCCAAAACTGCTCACTGCATATTCCGGATTTGCATAACTCCGTTCATAATTTTTATCCAGAATGTCACTGTAAAGTATTTCATTTAAGCTACGCATCTGCTCCAGCGTGTAGTTTTCCCATTCTCCTGAAGCTACTTTCCGTCTTGTATTCTCCAGCTCCAGTAAAAATAATGCCACGTCCTGAAAATATCCCACGTATGCCTTCTCGACCGTCTCTTCCGTCACCATAGACCGGATCCGGTTGACCGCCAGTTCATGCCTTTCCCGGCACTGTTCATTTCTTTCTTTCTGAATTTCTGATAAACTCATCTATCCAAGACCTCCTACCAAGATTGCCATAAATAAGATCAGCGTGATAACACCAACACCAAGTCTGATCTTACAATTTAAATACCGTCTGTCTCTTTCTAAAAATCCCTGTACTGCACAGTACATTCCATATATATCAATCACAAAGGATACCACTGAAAGTCCTCCCACAATCCCTGCCGCTTTCCCCCTGGAAAGGAATGCATATAAAATACATCCTGCCAGAATCACCAGTGAACTTCCGGTACACCAGCAGGAAATACTTCCTCTCCGCGACGGCTTCAGGTAGGACTGTCCATACTTTCTCATCCCGCGTTTCTTTCGTTCTTTTTCTCTGCGACGTTCTTCTTCACTTTTTCCTATTCCGAACATTTCTTCTCCTTATCAGATCTCCTGTCATATAGATGAGGAATCCCAGTACTCCGCCAACAGTATTGAGCAGGATATCATCTACATCAAAACTTCCAACTTTTGTAAGCAACTGCATCACTTCTACCCCCAGGCTCAGACCCATACTGTAAAATAACGTTCTAAAGAAACTTTTTCTTTTCCCCGCCATTGTAAGAAAGTAGCCATAAGGCATAAAAATAAGTATATTTCCAAACAGATTAGAAAATACCGCAAATGTTCCCAACTGATTGCGGTAAAGAATAAACCGTTTAATTTCCCTGAACAAAACCAGATTATAATGATAATCTTCCATCACGCCTTCTCTGCCATACCAGTCCGATAAAAAAAGGAAGTATACCAGAAAAAATATATATAAAATAAACAGAACCTTTCCCAGCGTCCTGACTCTCTTTGCTTCTTTATTCGTCAAAATCCTGCACCTTCATAAAAAGCCCCCTCCTTTTCCCGGGAGGGGACTGCCCTTTTAAAATGTAATCTCGTTCTTATTTTTTAACAGACTTGCACCATTCACAATGGAAATGACTCCCGCAGCCACACCTGTCACAAGGATGATAATTCCAATTACAATACTGCCTGCGCCACTGTTCTTCATTGTACGATATGCCTTTTCCATAAAATGTGCCTCCTTATTTTACTCCATACTTTTCATAATATGCGTCGATCGCCGCTTTTAATGTATCATCAATGACAACTTTGCCGTTGCACTCTTTATTATACAGACACTCTACGACCTCTTCCATTGTAACGATCGCCGCTGTATCAAATCCGTAAAGTTCTTTTATTTCATCCAATGCACACTTTTCGCCGCCTTTACCGACTTCCATACGGTTCAGTGAAACCATCAGTCCTACGATCGTTACATCAGCCGCACCTTTTACCTTTGGAACAGTTTCTTCCATGGACTTACCGGATGTTGTAACATCTTCGATCATGATGACTCTGTCGCCGTCTTTTAATTTGCTGCCAAGGAAACTTCCCTTATCCGCTCCATGATCTTTTTCCTCTTTCCGGTCTGAACAGTAACGGACTTCTTTTCCGTAAAGTTCACTGTATGCGATCGCAGTAACGATTCCCAGCGGGATACCCTTATATGCCGGTCCGAATAATACATCAAAATCATCCCCGTATGTATCATGGATCGCCTTTGCATAATATTCACCCAGTCTCTTTAACTGAGAACCTGTCACATATGCTCCTGCATTCATGAAGAATGGAGATTTTCTTCCGCTTTTCAGTGTGAAATCTCCGAATTTCAGAACATCACTCTCTACCATAAATTCGATAAATTCTTTCTTGTATGCTTCCATCGTTCCTGTCCTCCTATTTTACAATTCCAACCATATCTCTTACAGTCTCAAAGCCATTCTTTTTCATATATGCCTCGATTCCGTCGATCACCTTCAAAGTCACTGCCGGATCATGGAAGTTTGCCGTTCCGACCGACACCGCACTTGCTCCTGCAAGCAGAAATTCTATCGCATCCTCCGCACAGGAAATGCCACCCATTCCGATGATCGGAATATTGACCGCCTGTGCCACCTGATAAACCATACGGACTGCGATCGGCTTTACGATCGGACCTGAAACTCCCCCGGTTTTATTTGCTACGGCAAATGTCTTCCGGTTGATATCGATCTTCATACCGGTCAGTGTATTGATCAGGGAAACTGCATCCGCTCCTCCTGCCTCTGCAGCCTTTGCGATCTCAGTAATATCCGTTACATTCGGCGTCAGCTTCATGATGATCGGCTGCTTCGCAATCTTTTTGATCTGTCCGGTCAGTTCTTCTACATGCTTTGCATCCTGCCCAAAAGCGAGAAAACCTGCATTCACATTTGGGCAGGAAATGTTGATCTCCATCATATCGATCGGCTCATCCGCCAGTCGTTCTACCACTTCCAGGTACTCTTCCGGTGCATGACCACAGACATTCACAATGATCTTTGTATCAAACTTCTTCAGATACGGGATATCCCTTTTGCAGAACAGATCAATCCCCGGATTCTGCAATCCGATGGCATTCATCATTCCACCGTAAACTTCTGCCACACGCGGTGTCGGATTTCCCGGCCATGGCACATTTGCCACACCTTTGGTCGTTACAGCTCCCAGGCGGTTCAGATCAACAAATTCAGAAAACTCTTCTCCTGAGCCAAATGTTCCTGATGCAACTGTCACCGGATTCTTCCACTCTACTCCGGCTATCTTTACACTCATATCCATCAGATCTCCACCTCCGTCGCCAGGAATACCGGACCGTCTTTACAGATCCGCTTATTATTCACATTACTGTGGGCATCCTTTTCTTTTGACCTGCATACACACGCAAGACAGGCACCGATTCCACACGCCATTCTTTCTTCCAGGGAAATGTAACATTCGATTCCCTGCTCTTCTGCATACTGCTTAATGGCACGCAGCATCGGCGTTGGTCCGCACGCATAAATCATGTCTGCTTTCAGTCCATTCTCGCGGATCGCATCCATAACATTTCCCTTTGTTCCGACACTTCCGTCTTCCGTGGAAATATACAGTTCTCCGTTTGCCTCAAACTCCTCTTTCAAAAAAGTCTGTGCATCCCGGTATCCTGCAAGGATCTGCTTCTTTTCACACTTCATCTGCTTCGCCAGCTCCAGAATCGGTGGTACACCGATTCCTCCTCCCATCAGGAAGACTTTCTTTCCTTCTGCTTTTTCGTACGGGAATCCATTCCCAAGCGGTCCGATCACCGGGATCGTATCCCCTGATTTCAGCTTTGAAAACTGCTCCGTTCCTGTATTTTCTCCTGTCACACGATAAACCACCCGAAGCATTCCCCGCGTACGGTCGATCTCACAAATGCTGATCGGGCGTGGCAGTAACTTGCTTCCATCTGTCGTATACATGGAAATGAACTGCCCCGGCTTTGCCGTGTCTGCTGCCTGCGTCTGAATCCACATGCTGTAGATTCCGTCTGCCAGCTGCTCCTGAGATGCTACCACCGCATTCTCTTTCTGCTTTGCCATACTGTACTCCTTTTACCTGAACTTCACTTATTTTGCTGCAAGTGCCCCGCTGATATCTGCAATCATCGCTTCTACTGCTGCTCTGGATGCATCGCCAAAATTCTCTGCTCCGAATTTTGCATAAGCTTCCTGCTTATAAGCTGCGATAATTCCACGGGAAGAATTTACGATCGCACCCAGTCCGTCTTCATTAAAGAAATGAACCAGGTCTTTTCCTTTTCCGCCCTGTGCTCCATATCCCGGTACTAAAATATAAGACTTCGGCATGATCTTTCTGAGTACTTTTCCCATCTCAGGATAGGTTGCTCCTACAACAGCTCCGATATAGCTGTACTCATCACCCATACACTCAGCTCCCCACTCGGCAACTTTCTCTCCAACCAGCTCATATAGCGGTCTTCCGTCGATCAGTCTGTCCTGAAATTCTCCGCTGGACGGATTGGAAGTTTTAACAAGAATGAAAAGTCCTTTCTTTTCTTCCTTACATACATCAATAAACGGATTCACACCATCGGACCCCAGATATGGATTGACTGTTGCGAAATCTTCTCCAAACGGAACATACTCTTTACTTCCTACTTTTATCTTTCCAAGATGTCCGGTCGCATATGCTGCGGAAGTTGACCCGATATCTCCTCTTTTTACATCTCCGATAACAACCAGATCTTTTGACTTGCAGTAATCCACAGTCTTCTTAAATGCCTCCAGTCCCGGAATACCAAACTGCTCATACATTGCGATCTGAGGTTTAACAGCAGGAATCAGATCATAAGTCTTGTCTACAATTTCCTTATTAAACTGCCAGACAGCTTCAGCCGCCCCTTCCAGAGTCTCTCCGTATTCTGCATATGCCTTATCTAAAATATGCTGTGGGATATAACTCAGCATCGGGTCAAGTCCGACTACGATCGGTGCTCCGGTTTTCTTGATCTTTTCTACCAGTTTGTTAATCATTGTTCATTCCTCCATCTTTCCTTCAGCCAGACGATCCGCCTTTTGAGTATCGTCATTTACATTCAACCTATATAATACCATACTCCCCTGCATTTTCACAACCGACATCTTAGAATTTCTTTTTCAGTCTTTCTTTTTCAGATCACAGGATTTCTTTGCTGAATTTTCTTAAAGCTTTTTTAAGGGCAAAAAAAGTACTCCGAATTGCTTCAAAGTACTTTTTATCTTTCTCATTCAATTTTACATAAGAACTTCTGCCAGTCCTCCCGGCACTAACAGCCTGAACGGATAAAATGGAAGATTCCTGATCACTCCGAAAATCAGAAGAAAAACTAAAATCCCTATAAGTATTTTAGGATTGATCTTTTTATCCACATGATTCTTTCCTGTCAATGCCCAGTCTGCTGCAACCGTCACAAAATAAATTCCGAGAAACGGCAGCAGAAAAACCATGACCGGATTGTAGCAGAAAGCAGTCAGGAAATTTCCATGCAGGATATTGTAGCTCGCTCTCCCTGCTCCACATCCCGAACAGTACAATCCCGTGATCACGTGAAAAAGGCATGGCAGCGGATATTTTAACGGATTGTGGAAATACAGATAGCCTGCTCCAATCCCTGCCATACACCCGATCACTGCCAGAAATAAAATCCGGTTTTTCCGGCTTTGTGCAAACCAGTTTCTTAATTTTATCACCCTTTGCATTTCGACCTCTTAATAATAATTATCAATTCCTACTATTATTCCAAACATAAAGTATAAAATTCCTACAACCAGTCCGACTACAAAAGATACAATCGTCCATATTTTTGCCATCTTTGCATTCTGAGCTGCTTCTTCATAATTACCGGCATTCAATGCACTGTTGATCTTCACTGAAAATACAATACCTACGATACCGAACGGAAGACAGCAGCATACTGTGGAAATAATGGAAAGTACCAGATATGGTACATAATTAATTTCCGGTTTCTGCCCGTTATTCTGATAACCGGTCACGTTCTGATAACCACTGTTGTTCTGATAACCTGCTGCATCCTGATAGCCGCCGTTATTCTGATAACCTGATACATCCTGGTAACCCGCTGCATTTTCAGTTGTCTTTACTGCCCCCGTTGCCTGTACCGGATCATTCTTCACTGCATTTTCCTGTTCTGCATTGGGCTGTACTTCATTCTGCTTCGCACCGCAATGTGGACAGAACTTACTTCCATCAGAAATTTCCTGATAACAATTCTTACAATTCATATTTGCACCTCTCTCATTTTTCTTTTATCATATCACTAAATCGACAAAATATATAGTTTTTTCTATTATTTTTTCATCTGTCCATATCATTGCGTACAGAGAACCTTTTCTCCCCGTCTGAAAGAACAACAGCTACCAGCCAGTATCCCCAGCATACCAAGACTGATTCCTGCCAGCCATCCTGCCGGATATTGAAATCTGAAATATGCAGCCTGCTTTTCCATATAAAGTCTGACAAGCCACAGGATGCCTGTTCCGACAGTCAGTACAAGCACTTCCACCAGGAGAAAATACCAGTTTCCTTCCCAGAAAAACATCTTCCTTTTTTGCTTTTTTGTCATTCCGATGCTCTCCATCACATCCAGTTCCTGCTTACTTGAATATCTTCCCATAATCATTACATTGAAATAATTGGTCAGTCCTGCAAACAGCAGCATCATTCCGATACTCCCGAGGATCATCTGATTTCCATGAATCCGGTCGGACATTCTTTTCAGCAGATCCGATCTGCAAAGAAGCAGGATTCCATTTTCTCCCTGATCTGTTCTTCTTTGATTTTCTTCTGTCAGAATGGTTCTGATCTCTGATTTTACTTCCTGCTCCTGTCCCGCCTTCACATTCACTTCCATATAAAAGGTCTCTTTTTCTATTCCCAGTCGTTCAAATCCTTTTTCGCTTACAAGAAAGAACAACATATTTTCTCCATGCCAGCCCAGTTTCAGTTCTGGAAAATCTTTTGCTCTCCCATCCAAATATCCATTTAAAGTAAAGACTTCTGCAGACTCTTTATCATACTCCGATCCAGGACTGCAAAAACTTACCGGTTCTCCTTTTACTTCTGCTGTCATTTTTTTCTGTTCCGGTGTGAAGCCATATTCCTGATAAATCAGTACTCCGCTTCCATCTTCTACTGAAGCCATATCCACTGACAGATTTTTTTCTTCTGCATACTCTTTCAGGCTGTCCATCTCTTTTTCAGTCAAAATATGCACTGTCTCCGGAAAACCGGAACGTTCCATTTCTGTATCTGATTTTTCTACATCGGCCTCCTCTTCTCCTTCATCTGATTTCTCTGCATCGGTCTCCTCTTCTCCTTCATCTGAGCTTTCTGCACTCACTCTGAAATATTCATCAGAAAAAGGACTCCACCCTGTTTCCGAAATCACTGCGTTCATATAAGCTCCCTCTGTACACTCTGATCTGTCCCGATCCACACCTTTCAGAGCCAGGATCTTTTTTCTCACTGATTCAGAAATGGGTGCAAAATCCGGAGCAAAGTCATCCGTTTTATTATTCCACAGCAAATCTGCTGTATTTGCATCCGTCACCAATGGGTCCAGTGCCTCTTCATCCGGTTCACTCCTGATTCCTTCTTTTGCCTCCTCGCAAAAATCCCCCGCAAGGATAAAATCCGGTTTCTGCATATAGATATTCGTTGCATCACTTCCACCCGTAACCACAACTGTACAAAGCAGTGTTTCCACTCCTAAAAACAATGACAGCACCGTCAGCACAAATCCTGCCCTTTGTCTTGTCACATTTCTCCATGCCAGCAATGGAAGCTCTGCTGATATCTTTCGTCTGTTCCTTTCGTTTTGCCTTTCTGTACTTCGTCTTTTTCGACTGCGGTTCTGCTTTCCTGTATAATGCATGCTTTCTATACAGGAAAGTCGGATCATCCGATTCATATTTTTTTGAATGGCAGCTTCAATGATCAGCAGGGTAAAACCAACTGCTGCGATCAGGATTTCAGGTCGAAATACGGAAAATTCTTTTGTGCCACCATATTCCCGCAGATATTCCTGCCCCAGCAGACCGGGAATACCAAAGAATAAAAGAAGCACTGAAAACGCCACTCCGAGTCCACTTCCCACAAGCATACAGCCTGCCATCTGCCTGTGGCAGATTTTCCGCAACTGCTTTTTCGTTGTTCCGATCGTATAAAGCAATCCAAACTGACGGATATCCCCGATCATGGAAATCTCGAGAATATTATGGATAAGAAACCAGACTCCGCCCAGAATCAAAATCACTCCGAGAACTGCCATTTCATAACTTCCGGTCAGTTGATCTACCGCTGTCAGAAATGCAGGATCTGTCACGGTAATTCTTTGTCCTGTATCCGTCCGTTTTACATCTTTATATAATTGTTCTTCTGCCTCTTCACGGCTCATCCGGTCTGATGGACAGATCAGTATCTCCGAATTTTTCTCCGATATGATTCCCCACTCTGCCGCCTTTTTTTCAGAAATATATCCCTGCTGAGCTTTAGAACCCGAATCTGTATATGAGGTATACCACCCGCTCAGGTAAAATAGTTCTTCTTTTTTCTCCTGCCATCCGGTCACTACCGTCAGTTGGATTTTCATTCCTGCCGTCGGCTCAGTGATTCCCAGATCCTCCAGCATTTTTACAGAGACCATGATCTCCTGCTTTTCTTTTGGGTAATGCCCCTGAAGATCTGTATAAGCAGGACGGATGATTTTTTCCCATGCAGATTGATCTAACAGACTGATCTCACCGAGCTTCTTTTCCCCGCTCTCTGCTCTTCCGGCTCTCACTCTTTTCCCTGCATTCTTTATATAACTCAGGGAGCAGATCTGCCGGTACTGGTCTTCTGTCGCATTTTCCAGTACTGCTGATGCTGTTGAACCTGCCCGGCGTACCGCTTTCGTATACTCTGCCTGGATCTTTCCGGCAGAAGTTCCGAAAATCAGTGTCAGTGTAACAATTCCGACCGCCACCGCACAGAGCAGTACCATATTACGCCCATGGTTCTTTTTCCTTAATTTCTCTGCCAGCATGGACAGAACCTCCTGATTATTGTTCGGAATCATTCTGCGATCCTCCCGTCCTCGATCCTTATGATCCGGTCCGCCATCTGTGCAACTTCTTCCTGATGTGTCACAAGGATCACAGTCTGATGATATTTCTTTGCACAATTTTTCAAAAGTCCCACAACTTCCATACTGGTCACAGAATCCAGATTGCCCGTCGGTTCATCTCCGAGGACAATCGCCGGCTTTGTCATTAAGGCTCTTGCTATCGCTGCTCTCTGCTGCTGACCGCCTGACAGCGTTTCCGGCAGTTGCCCGAGTTTTTCCTTCAGTCCCAGTGTTCCCGTCAGTTCTTCAAAAAACTCCTGATCGATCTCTGCACCGTCAAGGCGGAGGGGCAGCACGATATTTTCATAGACGCTGATCATCGGGATCAGATTATATTGTTGAAAAATAAACCCGATATTCCTTCGTCTGAAAATGGTCCGTTCCTCGCTTTCCATATCTTTCAGACTGCTTCCTCTGATCCATACTCCGCCCTCGTCCGGCACATCCAGGCCTCCCAGAAGATTGAGAAGTGAAGTTTTTCCACTCCCTGATGTTCCGACAACAGCCACAAACTCTCCTTCTTCTATCTCCAGTGTAACACCATCCACTGCATGTACTTCGTAATTCTCTGTAACAAAATATTTTTTCAGATTCACCGCTTTTACGATTTTCATTGTCCTTCCTCTCCTCTGATCTGTTCTTTTTCTCCTGCCATTATTTTAAAGAACAAATCTAACAAATTTCTAACAATGCAAAATCTTTTATTGCCGTGGCAAAGACAGTTTCATTTCTACTCCCGGTTCACACCGCTTTACCGTTAAAAGTCCTTCATGTAAAAATAGGATTTTTCTTGCAAGATACAGACCTATTCCAAAGCCTTCCTCATCCGTCACCCGCTTTCCGCGGTAAAATCTCTGAAAGATCAGATTCTTTTCCTCCGGTTCGATTCCGATTCCGTAATCTCTGATACTGAAAGTTGTGAACATTTCATTTTCCTGCAGGCTAATCTTTATTTTTCCATTTTGCGGACTGTATTTCACCGCATTATCCAACAGATTAAAAATCGCTTCTCCCAGCCAGTTTGCATCATGCATCACATGCATTTTCTCAGGAAGTTCAAACTCGAACCGGATTTCTTTTTTCTCTGCCTGATCCAAAATCTGACCAAGTGCATTCCGCAGAGTCTTAAGAAGATCCCGCTCTTCTTTTCTGATCTGAATCAGACCATGCTCTAATCTTGAAATACGGATAAAATGCTCTGTCAGAAAATAAATTTTTTCTTCACTGCTCTGAATGGCTTTCAGATAAGACAGTTCCGGTTCTGTCCCTTTCTTTTCGATTTCTTCTGATAAAAAGTCAAGATAATTTTTCAGATTTGTCAATGGTGTCCGCATCTGATGTGCGATTTCCGAAATCAGTTCCTGAAGTTCTTTCCGTTCTTTCTGTGCATCTTGTTTCTGACTGACTAAAATTTCCTGCAGCCGCAGCAGTTGATGCCGGATTTTGGAATCCATTGTCTCTTCGCAGTCAGAAAAATCGGGGAGTTCTTTTCCGCTGGTCATTCGCTGCACAGTATCTGATATCTTCTTTAATTCCCGGCTTCGTTCTTTTCTCTGAACCCGGTACATTCCGACCGCCCCGGCAAGAATCCCCAAAAGAAATATCCCAGCACTCCACCACAAAATTTCTGTCAGATCCATTACTCTTCCTCCATCCGGTATCCCAGTCCAAATACGTTCTGAATATACGGCCGTTCTCCCGCAGCTTCAATCTTTTTCCGCAGACGGCCGACCAGCACGCTGACACTGTTATCAACTACATATTGACCATCAATTCCCCATACATGCTCCAAAATATTTTCTTTGGTCAGAACCTGCCCCTGATTTTTCATCAGATATTCCAGGAGCTGATACTCTTTTGCCGTAAGAGAGATCTCATTCTCCCCTGACACTGCCTTTTTTCGCTGTGGATACAGAGTGAGATTTCTGCATTTCAGAATCTGTTCACCGGCATCTTCTCCCCGGTTTCGTCTGAAAGCTACTTCAATCCTTTTTAATAACACTTTCATGGAAAATGGTTTCACAACATAATCTTCTGCTCCCAGGTCAAATGCTTTCAGCATTTCCTGCTCTTCATCCCTTGCCGTCAGAAAAATTGCGGGGATCTTTCTGTTCCATTTTTTCATCAGGGTGTGATACAGTTCCATACCATTTCCGTCCGGGAGACCGATATCAACCAGTAAAAGCTCCTCTGTTCCCTGCAGAATCTGCCCTGCATCTTTCTTTGTATAAACCTGCAAAGTCCGATAACCTTCCTTCTCAAGCACGACTTTCAAAGACCTGCTTAACAGGCGGTCATCTTCAATAATCCCGATTGTCATTTTTTATCCCGTCCATTCTTTCCTGCTTTCCCCAGTCGGACTTTTTCCATCTCCTCTGCAGTCTCTTCATCCAGATAATCAAAAAGATAATTTCCGACACTGCCTTTCTTTCCAAGATGCTCACCTCTGACTTCTGCCAGCGTCCTCTCAATTTCCTCTTTCAGTCCCGGAGCAGACATCCGGTTCGCACCCTGTCCTAAGATGATCACCTGCTCCAGTCCGTCTGAAGTTGCCACAGTTACAGCAGCATCCTTTGCGATCCGTCTTACAGTCTTTTCGATATACTGGTCTGCCGTTTCCGCCTCTTTGGTATAGACAATATAAATATTATGATATTTCATCACTTCACCCGGATTGCCTTCAACTTTATATGCATCATACACAAGGATCAGCGTACATTTTCTGTATCCCTGATAGTTGCTTAAGATATCCGCAAGTTTCCCGCGTGCCGCACCAATATCCTTTTCGGACAGCTCTCTTAGTTCCTCCCATGAGAAAATAATATTGTATCCATCCACCAGAAGATATTCCTGTCGGCCTTCCTTTTCCCGTCTGCGTCTTTCCCATTTCGGATCTGTATAGGCACTGCCCGGTTCTCTGTCCTTTTCCTTTGCACAGACTGTCACCGGACCATGATTCTGCTTCACCGGATCAGGAGTTCTTACATAAATTGCATCCAGTTCCTCCTGTGTCAGTTCAATACTGGAATGCCGCCGCTTCGGAAGTGTGACTTCCGCAAGTCCTTCTTCTCCCGTCTGATCCAGTGTGCGTTCCATGTGCATATATTCTTCGACTTCATCCCAGTCCACGACAAATCCTGCACCATGGGCACAAAAGACCGAACCGGTAGGATTCGCAAGATCCAGCTCTGAATCATACCCTCTCGCCGCTACAACTTCTTCCTGATTATGGCAGAGATCATACCCCTTCAGGGTCAGAGAAATTCTTCCTCTTCCACCTGTATATGCAATGACATCTTTCTGATAACCGCTTAAAGTCGATACCGGTGCAATTCCCGTCAGCACAGTCATTTCTCCCAACGTTTCCGGTGCCTCAAATTTTCCGAAACGGTTCTGTATATCCGTCATGGCACGTCCCACATTTTCAGAAGGTAATTCGATCCTGAACTCATAATACGGTTCAAGCAGTACGCTTTCTGCTTTTTTCAGTCCCTGCCGCACAGCCCGGTAAGTTGCCTGTCGGAAATCCCCGCCCTCCGTATGCTTCAGATGGGCTTTTCCTGAAGTCAGTGTGATCTTCATATCTGTAATAACCGATCCCGTCAGAACTCCTTTATGTTCCTTTTCCTCCAGATGGGTCAGCACCAGCCGCTGCCAGTTCCGATCCAACACATCCTCACTGCATTCTGAATCAAACTGTATTCCTGATCCGCGTTCTCCCGGTTCTAACCGCAGATGTACCTCTGCATAATGGCGCAGTGTTTCAAAATGTCCGACTCCCTCCACGGTATTTGCAATGGTTTCTTTATATACAATATGGGAACTGCCAAAAGTCACATCCACACCAAAGCGCTCTACGATCACACTTTGCAGGATCTCAGTCTGGATCTCGCCCATGATCTGGGCGTGAATCTCTTTCTTTTCTTCCTCCCAGACAATATGAAGCTCCGGCTCTTCTTCCTCTAATTGAAGCAGTTTCGGCAGCATCGCCGCCGCATCCACATCCTCCGGAAGCTCGACGCGATACGTCAA
>ERZ773170.2000-NODE-2000-length-13484-cov-2.470549_pt1 | contig 13484 bp, 20 predicted proteins | sample MGYA00581002_ERZ773170 | MGnify/ENA primary metagenome ERZ773170 (study PRJEB29015, sample SAMEA2737811) | human gut metagenome | biome: human gut; feature: human-associated habitat; material: faeces | place: China | collected 2012 ... | reverse complement strand
GTCGGACTCGGTGCAAATCTTGTTCTTACTTTGCTCATTTTAAAACCTTCCTCATCTAACAATTTCTATCTAATACATCATAGGAAAGTTGGCAGGTTTTGTCAAACAGGAGATGGCAAAACCTGCAATTTATTTTATCCGATCTGCACTTGGATCTCTGCGCTGAAATCTCCTCCGATACTTTCTGTCCATCTTTATAACTGATCGCTGTGAGTATTCCCGGATGGTATGGGAGTTCAAACAATACAGCATTTGGCATTTCCTGACTGCATGTTACGCCATCGACTCTTTTTCGGGCAACCGCTTGTCCATTACATACCAGTTCTACTTCCTCTGCTTGGGAAAATACCAGCACCTCTACCATCTGCCCTTCTCTTACATCAATCTAGCACCTTTTCTTAATTATTTCATATGCTAAAGAATGAATCATGCAGAAAGGATTTGCGAATGAAGCAAAGACAAAATCAAGATCATCCCTCCTGCCGTGCAAAGATGCATCCCGGCAGTCTGGAGAACTTCGCTGTTGCCATGGGCTACGTTCCCTGGCAATATCTGTCCAACTTGTACGAACCAGATAAGGCACTGAAGGTCGGTACCATCTTTCCGGAACTCAACAAACCATTTGACGGAAGGAGAATACGCTCATGATGCAAAATCGCAGTCAGGAACAACTGCTCTATTGGATCGACATGGTCAGCATGATGCTCGTGGATCTGACCGAGTATTTAGATACGCATCCTTTCGACGAGGCGGCAATGGATCATTTTAACCATTACCAGTCTCTCTATCAAAAGGCCCTAAAAGAATACGCTGAGGCCTACGAGCCACTGACACTGTCTACAGCACATCCGGAGAATATGTGGACTTGGGGACTGTCAAAAAATCCATGGGAAAGGAGTGCCAACTAATGTTTCAATACGAGAAAAGATTACAATATCCCATTCATATCAAGCAGACAAACCCGCAGGCTGCCGCCATCATCATCAGCCAGTATGGTGGTCTGTTTCACAATAACTTATAATTTATGCTTAATAAATCTATCTATTTACTATTGTCAGCATTCCATCAATATCCCTAGCAGCATATTCTAAATCAATTCTATCGTCATCTAAGGAACCAGGTCTTGCGCCACCCAAATAATATTCCGTGGATTCTCGTTTTTTTACAACATATAATTTTCTATGATATTGAACATAAGCCCCAAGATAAATCCTCTTTCCTTCATTATCAAAAAAGTCAGTATATGTCCGATTAGTTTCCTTCCAAACTTTTTGATTGTGATTGTATAAATTGGAGAAAATCAAAATTAATATATGTATTATGGCAATCCATTTCAAGAAATCATAATGTTCAACTATTACATTGTCATTATAATATCTCACACACGCATTTAACGATGCTAATAGATATATAATCGACCCTATAAATTCTACCATATCAAATAATGTAGCTATAGTTGGGAATGATTCTTCATCATCCATCTTTTCTGTTATAGATATAGCCCATCGTATTCCATATAAATTAATAATTATCATCATGAGGATTAATACTACGCAACTTCTCTCTAAGAAATTTGATACTGATTCATCCCATAACATTATCAATTTATAATCTGTTAAATACTCCTTGAAAAATAAATGTTGCAGAGACAATGTAAACAAACATATACTTGTCGCTATTACACGTGTAATATAAGATAGTCTAACTATAGAACATTTTTTTGTTTCTCTTATTGCATAATCAATAATTTTATCTAACTTTTCTAACATTGTTCACGTTCCTTTCCTTTTTTTACATTATACAATAAGAAACATTCTTTTTTATATTACTGACTCAAATTATGTCATATTTTTATCGCACTAAAATTATCTCTCTCATTTTATTTCTGTTCTTCACACTCTCATCCCCTGCAATTTCTCCCGGATTTTCTCTACCAATGGTTTTTCCGGTGTTTGCTGACGTTTCATCAATTCATGTAGACGGCGCATATCATTAATACTCATGGACGGTTCTGTTAAAGCATTGATGTCGCTATAATTCTCTCCTCTTTCCAGCAAGGATAGTAAGTAATCCTTTTGCTCATCACTGTAGGCATCGTTCAGCAATACATCATGTTTAAATGCCTCTAAGGACAATGTATGCTTATTAACACTTGTTTTCTGTTCTTCTTCCGTGTTTATCTGTTTGTCCTTCTTTTCTCCAACCATTTCTTTTGTACCGACAGTCGGCACATTTTTTATTTTATCCTGCAGCTGCCGTATCAACTGATCTTTTGTCGTAACTGTCTGTTTCATGTTCTTCAAGTCTAGTTTTGCCTTATTCAAATCACGCAACGTATTTTCATATTTCTCGTGTTCTACGGAATTATTACTGACCTTATCCTGCAGATCGACCAATGCCTGATAGACATGATCCCGATCGCGCAATCTGGCAGCAAGTTCATCTAACATCCACTGATCGACCTCTGCCTTATTCTTTGGCTGCCCCTTTTCCAAATATCCGGCAACTGTTTGAATCCCTACAATAAAGCAGCGTAGCAATGACCAATATATTCCACCATCTGTATGCTCAGATAAAAATTGAAACTTTACATCTGCCTCCGGCTGATCCGCCAAGATCAATTTTGAAAATTCTAGTGCCTGTTCCTTTGTAAGCATATATCATCACCTCATGTCTTCCTATTTAATAACTATCTCTTGCTTCTCTACTTTTTCCTGCCGCAGCGCAATTTCCTTTAATTCTCCAACCTCGTTTATCTCCTTGCGTATGCGCATTAAGATCAGCCGTTCTTCCTTTAATGCCTGCATCTGCATACTATCCGGAACAGTTTCCAGTTGCATACTTGCATATGCCACTACATCCGGATGTTTCAACTCCATAGTCTCGATCTGCTCTAAAACATCCTCAAACGCTTCATCAGAAAGTTCCTGGTTCTTTGCCTGCTCCTGCAGTTCCTGATACCTCTGGATCAGTATTCTTTCTTCCGGAGCAAAGGATGCTAACACTGTACTATTCGCCTGTTGTCTATTCTGCTCCGTGCGTATGGTCTCATTTATCTTTTTTAATCGTGCTTCCAGATCTTTCTCCCCCTTGATTGGATGCTTCATCAGATACTCACATTCCTGCTCTAACTGATGGATATGTAGTAAATCCTTTCGCACACGAACCTGATCTAATTCTTCCTGACGAAATATCTGATACATGGTTGCCTGTCTGATACGCAATACCATAAATGCCTGATAGGCATTATCCGTTTTAATCTCTGCCATTTTAGAAACATAGACCGGACTTACCTTTTCTTCCTCATGCAACATGATCTTTCGATCAATGTCTGACGGACGATACCCTATGCCAAGATTATAGTCTCGTCTGGCTTTTTTCGATCCTGGTGGAGTATATGCAAGGTATAAGCCATGCTTTGCAGAATTTCCTTGCCGCACCTGATAGCCCATCTTTTTCATTTCGCTCACAAATTCTTCCCGACTATAGGATCTGGATACAGCGGCATCAATGTCCGCCCGGATAATATCCGACCATACGATCTTTCCATCTTTTTGTGCCATATGTTCAACATAGGATTTTCCGATACGTTCACTTTTATCGTAAACCAGTTCTGATAATCCATATTCTCTGCACAAACGATCCGTCACAGGCTGGATCCTTTTCTCCCAATCTCCATTTACATATCGGTACTTATTTCCAACAATCCGATCAACAGAATTGAATACGATATGGCAATGCAGATGATTATGATCGTTATGCACCGCAAAACAATATTCATAATTATCCTTTAAATATTCCTGGCAAAACTGTTTTCCAAATTCATAGACAGTTTTCTCATCCACATCTTCATCCGGAGGAAATGAGATTACAAAATGATAGCCTTGTCTGCCCCATTCTTTTTCAAACTGACTTTTTGTATCTATCATGGTCTGATAGATTTCCTTTTCATTATTCCCGCAGTTGGATCCGGTCCAAAGACCGCCCTCTGTTTTTTCCGGATTCATAATATAATGGATCGCATGTTGCAAATGCGCTGCCTTATTTGATCCTTTGCTCTCTTTCATATGTCTAAGAACCGTTACCGCCATTCATGATCTCCTTTTGTATGTCATTAAGTTTTTCATTACACTTTTCCAGTTCCACTTGTGCCTCGGTGAGAAAATCTTTTTGATAAAGTTTTATCGCGTGACCAATCTCTGATCGCACCTGCCGAAGCAAAAATAAAACTTCCCGATGATCTGATTTTTCTTTTTGCTCTGCAAAAATTTTGTTCCGAATAAAAGCAGACACATTTTTTCTTTCATCCAGATCATCTATCATTTCGATCATCTTTTCGTATTCATTTTCCGAAAAACGCACCGGAACAATCTTCTCTCTTTTCATAAATTTTTCTCACTTACTTAAAAAATGTTCAGATTGTGTGATGCATCTTCCTTGTCCAATTCATCCAAAAACTTTTGAAAAGAATCTTCATCAAATTTTCCAAAACGCTGTTCCATTTCTGCAACAACTTTTGCATTAAAGGCAACCTCTTCCTGTTCCAAAATTCGATCTAACTGATCTGTCAATAATTGCAATTCTGACTTTTTCTTTTTCAGTTTTGTTTTCAGATTTTCGATCTCTTCTTTTTTCTTTTCGATTTTAATTTTTAAATTTTCTACTTCACTCATTTTTCCTACTTCCTTTCATCCAAAAATAATTCTGCGAACATATCGCCCGCATTTTTTCGATCATTTTTTTGCATCTCATCACTTAGATTTTTGCCAAATTCTGACGCAGGTTTTTCAGAAAGCATCTCCAAAATCTTTTGCAATTTTTCTGACACATCCCTCTGTACTTCCATCGCTCTGGATTGATTTTCCACAAGCAGATCAAAGTATTGCCCCTGTGTCATACCCGGTGGCTTTTCCTTACACATCTTGGCGTAAGTCTGATCCGATACGCGAACCAAATGTGACATTTCATTCATCTCCTTTTCCTAATTAAATTGCGTACAAAAAAACCGCATCTCCTAACACTTTTTATGTGTTAAGTGACACGGTTTCTTATCTACTTATTTGTCTCTTTTAACATAGCAGTATCTCATTATATAATCTAGTAGCATTTAGTAGCATTTTCCTTTTCTGTTACACCATATGTTTACAACTCTGTTTACAGATTTATCCCTTATTATCGCCTTTTCGCGCGTATCCTGTTTACAGATGCGTTTATAGACCTGTTTACAACTTTTTTGCCTTATAGACCTGTTTACAGTTTTTAGGTCATTTTGTTGCGTCCTGAAAGCCACTATTTTAGCGTATTAGAACCAGTTTTTATCTCTGCTTTGTTACATCTGCCTGTTTACAGCAAGATTTCCCCTTGTAATATTGCAAGATACGCATTTTGTATTACAAAATGCAACCTTGTTAGGGCGCACCCTAAGACCCCTTTCACACACAAACACACAGCATTTTCACATAAAAAATACTGCCAGGACCTGCACGGATCCTGACAGTAACTGTCTGTCCTATATAAAAATTATGACGTGGTTTTTATAGCGAAAATAGAATTTTAAGAGTTGCGTCCTTGATGCTTAACTCTGGATGATCGGATGCATAACGAAAGCCGGATTCCATGAGATTATCCGTATAAAGCATCTTCTTTACCAACGCTGTATCATCAAATTTCGGATTCGTTTTTACTTCGTTCCGCAAGATATTTTGAATCGCTTTTTTCGTCTCAATCTCACCACTGTTGGCAAATAAATTTTCCTTGGATGTGCGCATCATATCCTGAAAAAAACATTCATACTCCGCATCCAGTTTTTCAATAATTTTCTCTTTCATTTCTTCCATTATTGTTTCTCCTCCTCATACCATACCTCATCTTTTATTTCCTCACGGCTATACATACATGGTTTTATTTCTACATGTCTTTTTCCGGATTTTTCATCCTTTCCATATGCAAGCGTGATGATCGTCTTATCCCGATCATCTAATTGAAAAAAGATATCATAGATCACATCTGCCGTATCTAAATCCTCATATTTGTAATCCAAAGCGACTGCATTATCACAAATAATATTGCGATACATCAGATAATTATCTAACTCATTTTCAATCAAAAACGGATCCAACTCTATTTTGGATGAAACCGCAGACAGATCTATATTCGGCGTGATAACCTCTTGCTTTTGTTCCACAGTGTCTCTTTTATTTAAAAAGATTATGAGAGAAATTGCTCCCACACATATACCTATAATAAGAAGAACTTTCATCTTCATATGCTCACCTACTTTCCTTCGTTTGTATATTTTTCAAATACTTTCTGTGCCATTTGTTTACGATACGACAGGTTTGATTTTTCATAATTTGGTCTGACAAATTTTGCCTGGAACACTTCCGCAGCCTTCTGGGGATCCTGCAGTTGTTTGAACTCTTCAAAAGAAATATTGTCCGAAGGATCATATTTACTTTTTGCATAACTTGTCCACTTCCATTGTGCGCCGCTATTTGCCTCCTGGAGCAAATATTCAATCTGTACAGATAAATCCTTCCAGTCTGTATTTCGATTTCTTCCCAGAGATTCTAACGCCTCTCGGCGCCCTTTTGTCCACTGCAGCAATCCAACACTTCCATCCTTTGACTCTGCAGAAGGACGAAGATCCGGAGCACCATGTGACGATTCCTGATACATATTTCCGATCACGCCTGCAGCCGCTGCGTCAGAAAATCCCGCCTGTTTTAAATTCAGCCAGACAGATTCCTCATTGGTTCCACCTGTCAGATATGTACTGCTATATGCCGGAAAGATCCAGATATGTTTTGCTTCTTCAAATACAACGCCCCATGCTCCACCATCACTGTCAATCGTTGCCTGGTACTTTGCCCTTGATCCCGGGTCATAGACAAAAACACCATTAGATCCTGCACCATAAAGTGCTATGTAATGACCACCTCCTGCCGGATTATAATATCCCCCGGTAACGCTGACGATTACCGGTGATCCCTCTTGTATTTTCTTCTTAATATATTCCAAATCATATTTTTTTTTGCGACAACAGTTCTTATTCGGTCCTGCCATTTCCTCCACCGCACCCAGTTCATAATATTCAGCAAATTTATTGATCGCCTTATGTGAATTTACGGTATTAAAGGATGCATCCTTATTTGCCATATCGGCAAGAACATTTGGTGTGATCGTATCGTTTTTAAAAAGAGACACGACCATCGCCATCGATGTAATGCCACAACCATCAGACTTGATCGTACCGCCATTAAACGGTGTTGTTGCATAATCTGCCTGCGCATAATAGGGCATAATCCCAGCATTCTTTGAATACTGTTGAGGAATACATACAACGGCAGATATAATCGACAGAATAATGGCCGCAATCAAAGCCACAAGAAGAAAAGGAACTCCCAACTGCGCCATCACAACCGCACCCAACCTGACTACGAACAATGACTTTTCTTTTGCATTGGATAAAATAGCCGATTCATTTTCCCCTCCTGCTCCAACGGCAGCCTGATTCACACCCTTTACAATCCAAATAGTTTCCGTGGCAACCATGACGGCTTTTTTGACCGCCTGTTTTCCGCTTTTTTCAACAATTTCTTTTGCCTCTTTAGAAGACACTTTACTACCGGCTTCCTTATCCTCGATGGACGTGATTTTTGCAGACATATTTTCTGCAGTTTCCTTACCTACCGGCGACACGTTCTTGCTGTTTCCTGATACCGTTTTACTACCTGCCTTATGATCCTTTACTGCCTCATAGCCTTTTGTTGCTGCAAGCATGGCACATGCCTGAATAAATTCCTTATATTCCGCTGTTGACCTGATTTGACGAAGTAAACGACTCTTTTCTGCTACAGGAAGTTTTTTCCATACCTTATAGTCTTTGGAATCCATTTGATTCTCCATCTTAATCGCCGGCATTTCATCTTCTAATTCTACGGCATCGATGCCGGATATATGCTGCAGATCATATAAAAATGGTTCTTCCTTTTCCATATCCTGATCCGAAAAAACCTCATCGCCCACAGCAAGTTCGGTTTCCATCAAATTGAGTTCTGTCTCATCCTGTAATGCTAATTTCATGCATCTTCCTCTTTTAAACTGAAATACTCTACACCTGCAGAACTTTCTTGCAGAAGAGTCCCTTCATGGCTCATCTCCAATAGCAGTTCTCGCGCTTCTTTTGCCGTAATGTCTAATGCGCCTGCAACATCAGCACTGGATACTGCTACGATTTCTACAAGAGATCTTATCTTTGCCTTATCACGTTCCCGGATACCTACTGCCGGTTCAAAGATTTCCCCTACAGCCTGATCAAGTTGATCCGACTGGTCAGTTTCCTCGTTTTTCCTGCTCTGCTCACTTTTCTCATGGAAATCTGTATTAAATGGTTCATAAAGCACGTTGTCCCGGTTCATCTTACAATCCAGTAAAATGACATTATTATTCCACACCATAACGGCATTTCCTTTTCCCTTGTTTGCCAGGGACTGATATTCTACCTTGGATAACTTCTGTATCTCTGCCAATTTATCAGCCTCAACACCTCCCTGGTCAAAGAATACTTTCATGCCACTGTTCTGCAGCATATCCCGCAGATCCGAATGTTCCAGAACACGAACCAGGTTCTGTACTGCCAAGGTATTGATGCCACCAAACTTGCGGAATGTGATGAAGGCATTTAATAAGATCTTTGCGGATCCCTGATGGTCTGCGACCACCTGCCCTTCATCTACGATAAAGCGTGTGGCTCTCTGCAGTGTCTTGTTATATTCCATACGCATGGATAAATAATGCATTATGGTTGTCATAATGGTTTCCCAAAGGTCTTTCTTAATATTCTTTAGTCCGAACACGACAAATCTGTTATTGATCTCGACATTGGTGTCATGTGCAAACATGTCATAAGATCCTTCTGTAAATTCCTCCATGGAATTATAAATACTAAGCAGTCGCTGCTTATCCTGCTCATACTCCGCCTTTTGCAATTTATCCTGGATTCTTGCACGAATATCCACGATTGACGGCTGCTTTTTCAGTTTCTTTTGTGCAAATATTTCTTCATATATCTGGCGTACCACACGATCAATATCAGACCTGTGTTCCTGGGTAAACGTAATATTTGACATCATAGACTCGATTAGAGAACACGCCCATTCACTTTGCGAAGCAACAAACATTTCATGATCTTTCGCATTACCCTCCCATACTTCTTCCGATATCTCCATCGGATTCAGATGCATCGGACATCTGGGGGTAAAGTCAATAAATTGTCCTCCAAAGTAAGAACATACATACTCCATCTCATTCTGCGGATCGATCATCATAATATCATCATCTGTTTCCAATAATGGTTGTACGATCTCTGTCATTTTTATAAAGAAAGATTTTCCTGCACCGGTAGGTCCTACAATAAGTCCATGTGGCGAGGTCAGTTTCTTTCGATTACCAAACACCAAATGTTTTGTCGTCTGATTCAGACCAAAGAACTGTCCTCCCGGTTCTACCAGATCCACCGCATAAAAAGGCTGCAGTCCCACCAGTGAAGACGTCAGAAAAGATCGCATATATGCTACTCTTCTGCATCCGGTCGGCAGCACGGTGTTAAATGCATGACGCTGCACATAATTCATCGTCTCCAGATAGATTTTCTCGCGCCTGCCCTTACTGATCATCTCATCCACTCGATCCGCCAAGATATCCTCCGTCGGCGCCGTGATCAGAATAAGCATCCCCATCAAAAGACAACTTTCATCATTATTATCTATCTGATTCAGATATCCTTCCAACTCCTCACGCTTTTTCGTCTTATCATAAGAAATGCCAGTAGCGATCTGATTCTTTTGTGTCTTCGCATCCACTTCCTGCGAAATAGCACGCTCATTATTGGCATTTGTTGATTGCAGTTTTGCATCCAGTACTTCCTTTTCCACCGGCGCATAATCAAGCGTCAATAGTGAAGGATAAGATACATCCGTAAGTGTATGAATAGCCGTCTCCTCATTAATTGATGACCCATATTTTCTTGCAAATAGGACCGAGACATATAACTTTTCATTTAAGACCATGAAGTTTTTATCCGTATCCATAGAATGTGGCAAAACATCCAAAAGTGTATCTTTTCCCGAAAAGAACTCCACCGGCTCCGTATCTTCATCCATATAGATCAGTCGTCTAATACTGGCTAGCCGTTGATATCCATCTAATGGCAGAAGTAAACTTCCCAGTTTTGTAAACAGATCTTCCAACTGTGTGTCCATCAGTTTAAAATAATTTCTCGCCTCCTCATAGCGATTTGCCCTGCAGGTGACCGTCAGATACATAACTTTCTCTACATCGTACATGTTTCCATCCCGGATCTTTTGCGTGATCAACTGTCGTATGCCTTCACTGATGTTCTGATATTCTCCCGCATTCTTATTTGAAAATATTTTAGAAATGAACTCATACATATTACGATACTCACTGGCTATCGTGATCTTGTAGTCCACCGTCATAAAACTAAAGAATGTGATCAGTTCCAGCAAAATGCTGTTCTTTTCACTTTTGTCCTTTTTCTTATAGTTGATATCCGAAAAGACATAGACACGATCATACAGAGCCTCCCCCGGTCTGTTTTCGATCTTAAAGATACCTTCTGCATTGACATCTGTAATATCAAATGCCTCTCTGACATTTTGCGGAAAACCTTTCACAAATGGATCCGTTTTCCTGGCACTGTCAGCAAATGCCTTACTGGGATTTAACCAAGGTCTCATCTCCTTTTTCCTCCCTTCCTTTTGTGCCGACGGTCGGCACGTTCTTCACAATGCTGCATAAAGAAAATCCGTCTCTTTTCAAACTGCTCACCGGCAAAACTCAACTCCCGGCATTGGTAAGTATCATAAATGGCTTTTGCATATGCTATTACCGTAAGGTTATCCTGTATTTTGACAAAGCCTATGGCAAGTGGAGGTATCATGACCGGAATGCCAAGATATACTGCTTTATCCGGTGCAATGTGCAGATACTTCCACAAAAGATATGTACATCCAAGATTACATGCCAGTGCAATACAAATGCTTACGATCTCAGGAATGGAAAATCCCTTCCATGCATCATTTTTATATTCGTGCAAAAAATCCTTATTTAGTTTAAGTTTCATCATTCTCCTTTCCGTGCCGACTGTCGGCACACATTTTATCTAAGATCAAATGCCTTTCTCAAAAGTTCATCTGAATTTTTTATAAGTGTTGTCATAAACAGCATACATATCATGTTATTAAGTGCCTGGTAAAATCCGTCAAACAGAGCGCTGTCATTGGTCTGTGAAATGATGAGTCCTGAAATGCCGGATGCCATAAGTGTGCCAATGCGCAGCCAAAAAGCGATCACCACGATCTGAAAACAATAGGTAAAGAACGTTTTTATTGCCGCTCGCCCCGTATTTGCCATCTCTCTATCTCCTACAAAAGTAACCGCAGCCACCGGCACAGCGATAATACAAAACAGAATATATGCCACACGCTTTAATACTGTCAGAAGATTATATCCGGCACATGCCACACTTCCAATGAAATAGATAATGCCCAGGACAAAGTAGAATAACACCGTACCTACATCCAAGGTCGGATTGACGATTTTTAACGGCTCCGTACCCATGACAAATTTTGTTGCCATGGTCGCCAGATTCAAAAAATCCTCCATGATCGTCCGGCTGTATATTAAAAGTGTGTTAGCAATAATAATCCGGATGCCGCCCTCCACAAAGACTTCCAACGTCAGATTTTCTCTAAAATTGGTCGTTTGCTTCATAAAGCCGATCATAAAGATCATGTTGATGCAGGATGCCCCGGCTCCTATGAACCAGGGCAGAATTGTTTCTGTGGTTACCTGCCATGCATCCGGAAAGATTTCCTGCGGTGTCATGGTTATGATCGACTGTATCACTGTCATAAGGGCATTCCATGTGGCACTGCCTCCGCTCCAGGCAATATCAATAGAATTTCCTAGAATTTGATCCATACCACCTCTCCCCTCTGCTATGCCGTCAGTCCGGCAACAATGGATGGCGCAATGGTCATGACAAGCCCGCCGACTATCCTCTTAAATCCCTGCGTTTGCTCCGTTCCATTTGGAGATTGAATTGCTGTACCAAATTCAAACACGCCCCACAAAAGGATGATAGAGCCAAATGATGAAATCAAGGCTACAATCATCGCCTGAAAATTGCCCATGGTCTGACTGACCGCCTGAGCACCTGCATTCGCCGCATTTGCAATAAGCGGTGCTGTCTGTAAAATAGTTCCTGTGAGCGCATATATGGTTGTTGCTATGCGTTCCTTTATTTTTGCTATCCGTCTTTTCATCTTATCTCCTGCCTCCTCTCTTTCTTTTGCCCAAAAACTTTCCAGTCAAAAAGGCTCCCGGAACGGCGATCGCCAAAAAGATCAACCAGAAAAATAATGACGACCATTTTGTGTCCGGGATGACAAAGTTATTGATCAAGAATGATATGATAAGTGCTCCAATACCTACCAGTACGAGCACAGCAACTGCTACCGGGTTTACTTCTTTCTTTCTCATATTTCATTTCCTCCGTTTATCTGTAGTTTTAATAGTTTCATCTTTTCTGCAGTCAGTTTCTGATTGGTCAACTGCAACTCAGCATTCTGTGCTTCCAGTTCGGTTATCTTGGAAAGAGCCTCCTGCAAGCGCTGCTCCGTATCTGCCAATGTCTTTTCTGCATTGGCTTTTTCTCCTTCCATGATCTGCATTTTCAGAAATGCCGTATTCTGTTTACTCGATGCACTGGATAGCCGTTCTTCCAGATCCGTCTTCTGTTTCATATGTTCCCGGATGGATTTTTCCATACGCACAACATTCTGCGCACGTTCGGCTAATTCATTCTGTACCGTTTGCAACTGCATTTCCTTTTCCGCTAATGCCGTTGATCTGGCAGACCATGCGGACTGTAAGCGCTCCATTACATCCAAAAGTTCCTTACCAAGACCATCTAATTCTTTCTGATTGTCTGCCATATCTTACTTCTCCTTCTTTTTCTTCTTTGGATAGAGATTCTCTACAACGATTGTTTCTCCCTTATCCTTGATCTCATAGCCGACCAGGACGTTACGCTTATCTTCCATACGTCTTCCTCCTTTCGCGCATAAAAAAAGGAAGCGCCCCACGCTCTTACACGTAGGGTGCTTCCCTATTACTATTTTGTCTCTTTTAACATAACATCTCTTATAACGGATATCTAGTAGCATTTAGTAGCATTTGGTAGCACTTCCATCATCCCACAGCCTGTTTATTCTGCTTTCTCCCGGATCTTATGTTCCATCCGCGCCCGATATAACATTAGTCGTAAGGTATATGCTGGCATATGACATTCTCCCTTTTCCCATGCTTTGACTGTTCGTACTGGTACACCATAATATGACCCAAATTCTGCCTGTGTCATCCCCATCTCCTTACGCATCTGCTTCACCGTCTTACAG
>ERZ773170.1995-NODE-1995-length-13506-cov-2.497063_pt1 | contig 13506 bp, 10 predicted proteins | sample MGYA00581002_ERZ773170 | MGnify/ENA primary metagenome ERZ773170 (study PRJEB29015, sample SAMEA2737811) | human gut metagenome | biome: human gut; feature: human-associated habitat; material: faeces | place: China | collected 2012 ... | reverse complement strand
CGGCGGGAGCCTACGGCATGGCCATGGCTTCGCGCTACAATCTGCGCGACTTGCCCGGAGCCGTGTACAGCGACGCGCTTCCGACCGGACGGCAATGACCGTCCGCCGGGCATGCGACCTCGCCCGGACTGAGGCCCGCAAACCTATATCCGACCGAAGTCTTGTAAAATACGAAGGGGGGGAGATGATCTTCCCCCCCTTTTCGTATTCCCGTCCCGCATGAAATCCGCCCCGCCGCGAATCAACGCGCCAGAAGTTGGCTACTTGACAAACTTTTCGTAACTTTCGCCACATTTCAACCGGCGACAGCGCCCGCAATCGGCCTTGTCCGCACGACGCGCGCGACCGGACCGGAGCAAAAAAACATCAAGCGCTATGAAAATATCATTCAACTGGCTCAAACAGTATATCGAAACCGACCTCGACGCCGAGCAGGCCGCCCGAATTCTGACCGACATCGGGCTGGAAGTCGAGGCACTCGAAAAGACGGAATCGATCCGGGGAGGACTCGCAGGAGTGGTCGTCGGCCACGTACTTACATGCGAGAAGCATCCCGATGCCGATAAGCTGCATGTCACGACGGTCGATCTGGGCGACGGCACGCCGACTCAGATCGTCTGCGGCGCCCCGAACGTGGCCGCCGGAGAGAAAGTGATCGTCGCGACGATCAATTCGACGCTTTATCCCACGGGAGAGCAGAACGGATTCAAAATCAAGAAAAGCAAGATACGCGGCGTCGAGTCGCTGGGCATGCTCTGCGCCGAGGACGAAATAGGCGTCGGCACGGCCCACGACGGAATTATCGTGCTGCCGCAGGACGTGCCGGCCGGTACGCCTGCCCGCGACTATTTCCAACTGGAGGACGACTACCTGCTCGAGATCGGCCTGACGCCGAACCGTGCCGACGCGATGTCGCACTACGGCGTAGCGCGCGATTTGGCCGTTTATTTAAAAGCCAACGGCTTGCCCTGCAAGCTGAAGCTTCCGCCGGTGGAAGCCTTCGCACAGGACAGCGACCGGAAAGAAATAACCGTCGAAGTGCAGAATGCCGAAGCCGCGCCGCGATACATGGGCGTCACGATAACCGGCGTGAAGGTGGCTCCCTCGCCCGAATGGCTCCAGCGACGGCTGCGCGCGATCGGAATGAATCCGAAAAACAACGTGGTCGACATCACCAACTTCGTTCTGCACGAAACGGGACAGCCTCTGCACGCGTTCGACGCGGCGAAAATCGAGGGCGGCCGTATCGTCGTGCGGACCTGCCCCGAAGGAACCCTTTTCACGACGCTGGACGGGATCGAGCGCAAGCTCTCGGCCGACGACCTGATGATCTGCAACGCCCGCGAGCCGATGTGCATAGCCGGCGTGTTCGGCGGGCTCGACTCGGGCGTCACGGAAACGACGACCGACATCTTTATCGAAAGCGCCTATTTCAACCCGGTCTGGGTTCGTAAAACGGCCAAGCGCCACGGGCTGAGCACCGATTCCTCGTTCCGCTTCGAGCGCGGGATCGATCCCGACATGACGCCCTACGCGCTGATGCGCGCGGCCCTGCTGGTCAAGGAACTGGCCGGGGGAGAGATTTCGTCTCCGGTCACGGATCTCTATCCCGTCCGTATCGAGCCGTTCCGGTTCGACGTATCGCTCGACCGGGTTCGCAGACTGATCGGCAAGAAGATTCCCGACGAGACGATCCGCCGGATCGTCGTCGCGCTCGACGTGCGGATCGAAAGCGAGCGCGACGGCATACTGAGCGTCGCCGTACCGCCTTACCGGGTGGACGTGCGGCGCGAGGCCGACCTGGTCGAGGATATTCTGCGCATATACGGCTACAATAACGTGGAGATTCCGCAACGCGTCCACTCGACGCTGTCATACGCTCCGCATCCCGACCGCGACAGGCTCGTCAACCTGCTGTCGGACATGCTGACCGCCAACGGTTTCAACGAGATCATGAGCAACTCGCTGACCAAAGCGTCCTATTACGACGGACTGGCCAGCTATCCGGCCGAGCATTGCGTACGGATACTGAATCCGTTGAGCAACGACCTGAGCGTCATGCGTCAGACGCTGCTGTTCAACGCGCTGGAAGCCGTCCAGCTGAACGTGAACCACCGCAACGCGGACCTGAAGCTGTACGAATACGGAAACTGCTACTTTTACGACCCGGCCAAAAAGGAGGAAGGGGGACTGGCTCCGTACTCCGAGCGGGCCAAGGTGTCGATGACCGTCACGGGAAACGACCGTCAGCCCTCGTGGAACGTCGCCGCGCAGCCCGCCGGCTTCTTCACGCTGCGAGCCATGGCGGAAAAGACGATGCTGCGCTTCGGACTGGACCTGAATGCGGCCGAGACCGAACCGCTCGAAAGCGACCTTTACTCGGAAGCGATCGCCTGCCGCTGGAACGGAAAGAAACTTCTCGAAATGGGCGTCGTGTCGAAAAAGATTCGCAGTATCTTCGACATCAAAGCCGACGTGTATTATGCGGAACTCGACTTCGACACGCTGGTCTGGATCACGCGGAACCACTCGGTCACGGTCTCGGAACTGTCGAAATATCCCGAGGTCCGTCGCGACCTGGCTCTGCTCGTGGACAAGGAGGTAACCTTCTCCCGGCTGTACTCCATCGCCCGGAGCACGGAGAAAAAGCTGCTCCGCAGCGTCTCGCTGTTCGACGTGTACGAAGGCGACAAGCTGCCCGAAGGCAAGAAATCCTACGCGCTGAGCTTCATCCTCGAAGACACGACCAAGACGCTGACCGACTCGGCGATCGACCGCGCGATGAGCAATCTGATCCGCGCTTTCGAGCAGCATGCCGGAGCCGAAATCCGCTCGTAAACTTCCGGCGGAAAGAGCGCAAACGAACCGAAAAAACTTAAACGAGAGAATATGCAGGAAAAAATACTGATTCTGGACTTCGGATCGCAGTACACGCAGTTGATCGCCCGCCGAGTGCGCGAGTTGAACGTATATTGCGAAATCCACCCTTTCAACCGCATTCCGGCGCTGGACGCATCGGTGCGAGGCGTCATCCTGTCCGGGAGCCCCTATTCGGTCCGCGACAAGGAGGCCCCGCGCGTCGATCTGTCAGCGATCAAGGGCAAGCTGCCGCTGTTGGGCGTCTGCTACGGAGCCCAGTACCTCTCGCATTGCTACGGAGGCGAGGTCGCTCCCTCGGCGACGAGGGAGTACGGACGGGCCATGCTGTCGAAAACGGAAGGCGACAATCCGCTGATCAGGGACCTTTCCGAGCGGACGCAGGTATGGATGTCGCACGGGGATACGATCGTCCGGATTCCGGAAAGCTACCGGATCATCGCCAGCACGGAGGACGTGCCGGTCGCCGCGTTCCAGATCGACGGAGAGCAGACATGGGGCATCCAGTTCCATCCGGAAGTGTACCACTCGACCGAGGGCAAGCAGTTGCTGAAGCATTTTGTCGTCGACATCTGCGGCTGCCGTCAGGACTGGACTCCCGCCTCGTTCGTCGAATCGACCGTCGCCGAACTGCGCGAAAAGATCGGGCCGGACAAAGTGCTGCTCGGGTTGTCCGGGGGAGTCGACTCGTCGGTAGCGGCCATGCTGCTGCATCGGGCCGTCGGCCGGCAACTGATCTGCATTTTCGTCGATATGGGACTGCTCCGCAAGGACGAGTTCGAGAACGTACTCAAATCGTACGAGTCGATGGGGCTGAACGTGATCGGCGTCCGCGCCGGCGAAAAGTTCCTCTCCGACCTGAAAGGAGTGACCGATCCCGAGCGCAAACGCAAGATCATCGGGCGGGACTTCATCGAGGTATTCGACGCCGAGGCGCAGAAGCTGACCGACGTGCGCTGGCTCGCTCAGGGGACGATCTATCCCGACGTGATCGAGTCGACGTCCGTCAACGGTCCGTCGGCCACGATCAAGTCGCACCATAACGTGGGAGGCCTGCCCGAAAAAATGAATCTGAAGATCGTCGAGCCGCTCCGACTGCTTTTCAAGGACGAGGTGCGCCGTGTAGGCCGTCAGCTCGAGATACCTTCCGACATTCTGAACCGCCACCCGTTCCCGGGCCCGGGGCTCGGCATCCGCATTCTGGGCGAAGTGACGGCCGAAAAGGTACGCATCCTGCAGGAAGCCGACAAGATATTCATCGACGGACTGAAAGAATACGGCCTGTACGACCAGGTATGGCAGGCAGGAGTGATGCTGCTGCCGGTCCAGTCCGTAGGCGTGATGGGCGACGAGCGGACCTACGAAAGCTGCGTCGCGCTGCGCGCCGTCACTTCGACGGACGGCATGACGGCCGACTGGGTCCATCTGCCCTACGATTTCCTCGCGAAAATGTCCAACGACATCATCAACCGCGTGAAAGGAATCAACCGCGTCGTCTACGATATCAGCTCGAAACCGCCCGCAACGATCGAGTGGGAGTAAAGCTTCTCCGATCGACGATACGATCGTCACGGATTTCCCCTGTTCGTTGAGAGCAGGGGAAATCTTTTATACGGTCATCGGCTGTACCGCACTCGTCCCATAGGACTTCGGCGATGGACGACGCAAGAAAACCTGCAGAGACCTCTACATCTCCGGAGGTGCCTCATGAGTGTAATCCAAAAAACGGATACCTTCGGGCAGGTCGCGTTCGATCAGAGTTTTCATTTTCTTGGCAAAGGGACACGGATAACCCAGCGGCGTACCTTTCTGAATGCACGAAGCGAAAACGATCGTGTCGGCGCCTCTCCGAACAAGCTCCCTTGCCCGTAACACCGATTTCTTCGCAGGGCATCCCCCGCAATTGCAAAAACCGACAATATCTATGTCCTCGGTTATTCCCTCGAAAACACCCTTTCTTTCTCTAATCATTTTGAAATCGGTCGTTCCCGGGCAAAAATCTTCCGTCTGCATACACCGGATAATCCCAACTTTCATATCGATTCACTTTATAAATTTTGAAATATGACGACAAACGAACATCCCTTCCTGCCAATGCACACCCGTCCGCCCAGCCAACTCGACAGAACGATTCGCCCAATCGCTGCACACAGATAAACCGTCGGGCCTCTCTCGCCCGCTTCCGTTCGCAGACCGTTCCGCCTCTACGATCGTTCTGTCCGTCACCAATCGATTTCAGCGATTCCGTGATCGCGCAGATAAGCGTTCGCCCTGCTGAAGTGCCGGCAGCCGAAAAATCCCCGGTCGGCAGACAGAGGCGAAGGGTGGGGTGCCGTCAGCACGCAATGACGGGAACGGTCGATAAACGCGCCCTTTTTCTGGGCATAGGCGCCCCACAGCATAAAGACGAGATGCTCCTTACGCTCGTTCAGTTCCCGGATCACAGCATCGGTGAACCTTTCCCAACCGCGGCCTCGGTGCGATCCGGTCTGATGAGCCCGCACGGTCAGAATCGCGTTGATCAGCAGAACACCCTGATCGGCCCAGCGCTCCAATCGGCCCGAAGAGGGAAACGGCTTGCCCAGATCGCTCTCGATCTCTCGGAATATGTTGACCAGCGAAGGCGGGAACGGCACGCCGTCGAGCACCGAGAAACACAGCCCGTAATACTGCCCGGGCTCGTGATAGGGGTCCTGCCCGATGATAACCGCCCTGACGCGGTCGAAAGGGCAACTGTCGAACGCATGGAATATTCGCCGCGCCGGAGGATAAACCGTGCAGCTCGCATACTCGTGCCGTACGAACTCGGCCAGCTCGGCGAAATAGGGACTGTCGAACTCGGGCTGCAAGCAGCGGCGCCAGCTTTCTTCTATCCTGACATTCATATCTGTGTCCTATGTTTTTCGACTGTGCGGAACCTGAGCCTTCGGCCTATCCGGGCGCCGCAATGCGCGTGAAACGAATATATAAAAGTATAAAAACTTGCCGCAATTTCTCCCATATTTTTCTAAAATCGCTCGTTTCCCTGCTTCATTCATGACAACCGACGAATAATCGCTATGTTTGTAAAAAACAACGCGAGGTTCGCCATGCAAAACATTATAGAATTTCTCAAGCAGTTGCGACTCCACAACGACCGGACCTGGTTCGAGGCCAACAAGTCGTGGTACCGTGACGCGCAATCGCAATTCGCCGCCTTCGTCGAGGAGCTGATCGCCGGCATCGCCCGATTCGATTCCTCCGTGCAGGGGCTCGCCGCAAAAGATTGTACCTACCGGATTTATCGCGACACACGCTTCAGCGCCGACAAGACCCCTTACAAGACCCACATGGGAGCATACGTTTGCCGGGGAGGCAAAAAGTCGGGATTTGCGGGCTATTATTTCGAGCCGCAGAGCGACGCTCCGGGCGGCTATCTGCTGTCGGCCGGAATCTATATGCCGGACCGGGACGTGCTCGAAAGCATACGGGAGGAAATACTCGACAACGGAGCGGCGTTCGAGGCCTCGGTCAAACGAGCCAAAGGATTCCGCCTGTATCAGGGCAACAAGCTCAAGAAATTCCCCGCAGGATTCACTGCGGAAGGCGCATATTCGGACTATTTGAAGCTGAAGGATTTCTATCTCGAGAAATTCGTCGACGAAGACTACATGCTGCAGCCCGACCTAGCGCGGAAGGCGGCGGCCGACTTCAAGAAAACCTTCGACTTCAACGAACGACTGAACCGGGCCGCGGCCTATGCCTTCGAAAACCGGTAGGGGAATCCCGACTCCGGAAAACCCGCTGAGCCGTCCGCGCCGAGCGGTCCGTATCTTCCCGGTAAAACGCCGGACGAAGGCAGAGCCCTTTGAAAAACGAAAAACCCGTTCACGTATCCGATCGGCCGTTTCCGATGCTCCACGCCGTACAGCAAGGCAGCGGCTTTTTCATGGCGATCGGCACCGGATCGTTCGTAACGAAAACTGCCGACATCCGAAAAAAGAACGGCTTATGTATGAGAGCGGTTTTCGCGGACATACGAGCGAAGAAACAAAGCGTTCCGGAACCGACGGTTCCGGAACGCTTTGTACGACAGATCGAAAAACTATTTCTTTTCAGGCTTGACTATTCCTTCCCGCATCCGGGTATCGGCCTGAATGTTCTGAAACTTGTAATAATCCATAACGCCCAGATTGCCGTTGCGGAAAGCTTCGGCGATCGCCATCGGAATCTCCGCCTCCGCTTCGATCACCCTGGCGCGCGCCTCCTGAGCCTTAGCGATCATCTCCTGTTCCAGAGCGACGGCCATCGCGCGCTTTTCCTCGGCCTTGGCCTGCGCGATGTTCTTGTCGGCATTAGCCTGATCCATTTGCAGGAAAGCGCCGATATTCTTGCCCACGTCGATGTCGGCGATGTCGATCGACAGAATCTCGAAAGCCGTACCGGCATCCAAACCCTTCTCGAGCACCACGCGCGAGATAAAGTCGGGATTCTCGAGCACGCTCTTATGCGAGTCCGACGAGCCGATCGACGAAACGATTCCCTCGCCGACACGCGCCAGCACGGTATCCTCGCCCGCGCCTCCGACCAATTGCTTGATATTGGCGCGGACCGTCACGCGGGCCTTGGCGATCAGCTGGATACCGTCCTTGGCCACGGCAGCCACGGGAGGCGTGTTGATCACTTTCGGATTGACCGACATCTGGACCGCTTCGGCCACGTTACGGCCGGCCAGATCGATCGCGGCCGCCATGCGGAAGTCGAGCGCGATATTCGCCTTCTGGGCCGAAATGAGCGCCGTCACCACATTGGGCACGTTGCCGCCCGCCAGATAGTGCGCTTCCAGATCGTTCGCGGTCAGGTGCAGCCCCGCTTTCGTTCCCGCGATCAGCTGGTTGACGATCACCGAGGGGGGGACCTTACGGAAACGCATCAGCACCAATTGAATCAGGCTGATCCGCACGCCCGACACCAACGCGGAAAACCACAGGCCGATCGGGATAAAGTAAAGAATGAACCATAGCAACACGAGCGCCACGAAGGCCACGACAATCCAAATTCCCAATTCCATACAATCTATCTTTATTAAATTCAGTACAACTCACACAACCGGCCAACGCCTTCTCAGGAATTTTTCCCGGTCAAGGCTTCGGGCCGTTCCTCCGCTCTTTCCTGCGCCGCAATTCGGCGGACGACCACCGCCGTATTATCGTACCCGATCACCTCGACGACCTGCCGGGGATCGATATAGGCGTCCACCGACTTGGCCTCGACGGTAACGTCCCCGACCTGCACCTTACCCATCGGAGCCAGGCGCGTCAGAGTCTCCCCGCGCTGACCGATCCGAATGTCGTTCTGCTCGGGAGTAGGGGTGGACGTCGCGTCGATCGTCGACTTGAGCGACAGCCGCTGCCACGTATTGGCCCGCAGCGAGACCACTACGGCGGCTACAGCCACGATGATGATCGCGGCCAAAACGACCGAGCCTCCCAAAATCCCGTACAGGAAAAAGCCGTACACGGCAGCTACGGCCAACGACAGAAAGGCCCCGATGCCTGCCACGCTAATGCCCGGCAGCAGGACCAACTCGGCCACCAGCAACAGTATGCCGACGATGATTAGCGTTATAATCAGCCACATAGATCGAAATACGTTTTGCGTCCCGACAGTAAATGCCGGAATTTTCAACAAGATAGTCTATTTTTCGGGAAAAACAATCGGCAAGCACTAAAAATCAGGCCCCGGCTACTCGGCTATCTCGAGTACGGCGGCACACCCCGGAGCCGCGGCATTGATCGCCTCGCAAACCGACTCGGCGGACAAACGGTCGTCGAAACTGCCGACCGAATAGAGAAAGGTTCCCTGACCGGTCGCAACCCGAGTCAGTTCCTTGCCCGGAGCCTGACGGCTCACGATCTCTCGTATTTCATCGCTGATATTCTCTTGCTGTCCCGATATTTCGATCCGATACAAGGGGCCTCCGTCCTTCGAAGACGTTCCGGATCCGCTTCCGATCATCTCGAACACCCCATCGCGCCAAACGACGATCTCGGGCTTGCGGAATCCCATTTCCTTCAGTTTGGCCCAAGCAGCCTCGGCCTCCGACAGCTCGCGGAAAGCACCTGCGCAGTAACGGTAACGCCCCTCCTCAGTCCTGTCGTAGCATAGGGGGGAAACGCCCTTGAAAATGGAAACGGGCTGCTTTTGCTGAAACGCTCCGAGCTGTATGCGGTAAACCGTGCCGTACTGATCGGTCTCGTTCTCAGGAATCGGATTGCGGGCATTGTAGACCGAAGGCGTCGTCCGCTCGATGTCGGAGTAAACGATAAACACCCTGCGCGCCGGGTCGATTTCCGGCATTCCGTACGAAAGGCGGGACGTCTCGGCCATACATTTTTCCAACGAATCGGATGCAGCCGTAAAGCCGAGCAGATCGGCCAGCGTCTTCTCATAAGAAAGCACGAGCTGCTTCTGCAACGGATATCCGTACAACGCCATCGACGCAACGCTGTCCTGCACGGCCATGACCTGCTGCCGGTTTTTCCGGAACCGGGCCTCGAAGTCGGCCAGCAGCTCGGTTTTGCCCATTTTGTCGAGCAAATAACCGTAAGCATATACTTTGTTGTCGTATATGAATCCCCATACGCCGGCGAGCGAATCGCCGATCGCCTCGTTCAGCGAGCGCACGACCGACAGGCGCGAGTAAATCTCGTCGGCCTGCTGCCGATCGGACGTAGCGGCGTATTGCGCGGCCAAAGAGTCCAGACGGGCATAGTTCGACATGTAGCGAGCGATCAGCCGACCGGGCAACGTCTCCTTCTGCTGCGCCTCGAGCAGCGAGCGGTAGTCGGCAGCCGACAAATGGTCCCTGAAATAGGCGTTGTAGACCAGATTACGCACTTGCTCGCCCGACGCTTTCGGTCCGACGACAGTCCCGGACGGTCCGGAACCGTTCATATTGCTTACGATGAACTCTTGCTCGATCGTTCCGATTTCATTGGCAGTCACACCGATACGATTGCGAATTTCATACAGTTCCTTTTCCAGACGCAAGATTTCGGCCCCGTACTTCTCCCGCTCGTCGGGCGACGAGTGCGAAGAGAACAGCTCGCGGGTATCGCCGATAATGCGCACCACGGAATCTTCCATGCGGTGGAGCTGTTGTTCCCTTCCCAGCAACTCCATGTATTTTTGATCGTTCTCCAATCCGGCCACCCGCGCCGAGACATTTTGCCCGAAAAGCACGCACGGAAACGCCGAAAGACACAGAAAAAAAACGAATCTATTCATTACAAGAATATTGAATACCGTTATCTCTTTCAAAAATTCATATACCTATTTCCACCAATTGGTAACGAACAATTGCAACAGACCGAAAATTTCGAGCCGGCCGAGCAGCATGAACACCGTACAAATATACTTAATCGCTCCGGGAAAATCATGATAATTGCTCATGCTTCCGGCTTTTCCGAAACCGGTGCCCGCATTGGCCATGCACGAAGCCGTCATGCTGAAACTCGTCTCGAGGTCCATGCCGAACGCAGCTACAACGATTGTACCCAAAGCCAGCAGCATCAGGTAGAACACGATGAACAGCATGGCCATGTCGACGACGCTCTGTTCCTGTATCACGCCGTTGAGCTTGACGCGAATCACGGCATTGGGGTGCTGCCGGCGAATCATCATCGCCCGGATCGTCTTGAACGCCAGCAGCACGCGGTCGCATTTGATTCCGCCGGCAGTCGATCCGGCGCAAGCACATTGCATCGTAAACAGAGTCAGCACCATAATAGCCAACGGCGTCCAAACCGACGAATCGGCCGTGGCAAAACCGGTCGTCGAAGACACCGACACGACCTGAAAAAAGCCGTAGCGCATCGACGAGGCAAAAGTCGGATACATATCGCTCGCCCAAAGGCTGACCGAAACGATCAGACCTCCGAGCAACAGCGACAGAACATAGTAGCGACTGATCTCGGAACGGAATATATTGTTGCTTTTCCCGGTCAGCGTAGCGAAAATCAGTCCGAAATGAAGCCCCGATACGGCCATGAAAAACACGACGATCATCTCGATCCACAGACTGCCGTACGCCGCGATACTGGCATTCCTCGTACAGAATCCTCCCGTGGCGATCGTCGAAAACGAATTGCACACGGCCTCGAACCAGCTCATTCCCGCCATCCGGAGCAATACCGTCTCGACCAACGTCAGACCGACATAGACGACCAGCAGAATCTGCAGGATTTTCTGCGTCCGGTAGCGGAAATTATCCTTGGCCATGGACGAAAGCTCGACGCTCGACAGGCGCATCTTGGTCGATCCCATCGACGGCAGGACGACCAGAACGAACATCACAACGCCCACGCCGCCCAACCAATGGGTCGAGGCTCGCCAGAAAAGAAGCCCCCGCGGCAGCGCCTCCACATTGCTCAGGCTGGTCGATCCGGTCGTCGTAAAGCCCGAAACGGCCTCGAACCAGGCGTCCGAAACCGAAAACTCGCCCCCCCAAAGCACATAAGGGAGCATGCCGGCCAGACACGACATCAGCCATGCCCCGACGACGATCGCATAGCCCTCCTTGCTGGTGATCTGTCCGCCGCGCGGAACGAATATCAGCGGAAAAGCGCCTAAAATGGCCGTCAATACGAAACTCTGCAACAGCGGGTAGAAACCGGTATCCATGCCTCCGAGCAACGATACCACGACCGACAGCAGCATGAAAGCCGCGTCCAGCAGCAAGATCAACCCTACATATCTCAGTACGACGTTCAACCGCATGGCGCCACTGTCTTTATTTGCTCTGATCGATCAGCGACTCGATCCGCTCCTTCAGTCTGTATACCTCGTCTTTTCCCTCGATAGTCACCTTGAAAGGCATCTTCGAATCGAGATAAGCTTTCAGAGCGCTGTCGATTTTCAGCACGGGAGTGATATAGTACAGATTGACGAAATAATAGAATATCAGCACGATCACGATGGCGATCACCAGCGCGATGAATCCGGGCATCGTCGCCCGGTAGGCATTGTCCTCCAGCCGCCTCGCCTTGGCATCCATCATATTCTGAGACGAGACCATGAAATTCTTGATCGAGGAGGTCAGGTCCGAATAGGAGGTCTTGTAGATATCGACGAACCAGTCCACGTTCTCCTTTCGCAGGCTGTCGCGCAGGTAAGCGCCGACCGTCTCGTTGTAGCTGATGTTGGCCGCATAGACCGAATCGAATCCCTGCAGGTCGCGGATCGAGATTTTCGCGTCGCTGATAGCCGCCTCGAACTTTTCGCGTCCGGCATGCAGCAGCGAGTCGCTCTCGCGGTCGCTCCGGCCCGAAACGATGATCTGAAGCAGAGCCGTGTTCTGATCCTGAACGGCATCGAGCATCGTTTTGGACAACTCCATGTTTTTCAGGCTGGCGCCCAGCATGCTCTGCGTCGAGCGGCTCAGCTTGCTGAGCTCGAAAAAAGAGATCAGTCCAGAGAAGAAAAGCAAAAGGCCCAGCGCCAGAAATCCCAGCCGGATTTTTTCCCGAATACCCATGTTTTTCATACGCCCGAGTTTTTACGGAAATACAAATGTAGGCATTTTACAGCGTTTTCGCCATCCCTCACGCGAGAAACGTCGCATCCATCGCCGCTCCCTCATCCGAAGCGCGCAATATTACCGGAGCGATCGTATTCACCCGGTCGCAGTCGAACGGAGCGCGCACCTTGATATAGTTCTCGGTATAACCGAACATCCGGCCGTCCCGCCGGGTGCTTTCCCACAACACCGACGCCGTCCGGCCGTCATGGCTGCGGCAGAACGCCCGGTGCAGGCGGTCGCACAACTCGCCGAGCGCGGCCGCCCGGCGCTCGATTACCGGAGCCGGAACACGTCCGGGCAGATCGGCCGCCGGAGTACCGGGGCGGACGGAATAGGGGAAAACGTGCAGAAACGCAGGCTCGATCCGTTCCAGAAAGTCGTAGGTTCGGGCGAAGTCGTCGTCCGTCTCCCCGGGAAAGCCGACGATCACGTCGATCCCCAGAAAGGCATCGGGCATGGCACGCCGCACGGCTTCGATCCGCTCGGCGAATTTCGTCGTATTGTAACGGCGGCGCATCAGCCTCAGAATCCGGTCGCAACCGCTTTGTATCGGAATGTGGAAATGAGGTTGAAACTTCTCCGAAGCGGCCGTGAACGCGATGACTTCGTCGGAAAGCAGATTCGGCTCGATCGACGAGATCCGGTAGCGATCGATCCCTCGAACCCCGTCGAGCGCCCGCAGCAAATCGACGAACCGCTCGCCGGTCGTTTTGCCGAAGTCGCCCGTATTGATTCCCGTCAGCACGATTTCGCGCCGGCCGCCGGCCGCAATACGTTCCGCCTCGGCGACCAGATCGGCGACCGGCATGTTCCGGCTGCCGCCGCGAGCGTAGTGGATCGTACAGTATGCGCACTTGTAGTCGCAGCCGTCCTGCACCTTGAGTACGGGACGGGCCCGGCGGAATCCGTCGATATGGAAGGGCGGGAACGTACGGTCGCGCGTGGCGGCGCGGGCGGCGGCTTCGGCGGGGGAGGAAGGGAACGGCGTTGCGCTTCCCGCCGCCTCCTCGGCGAAGAGGACGAGCGGCGGCGCGTCGAGCAGGCGGGATTTATGATCCTGCTCCACA
>ERZ773170.1982-NODE-1982-length-13589-cov-2.698980_pt1 | contig 13589 bp, 8 predicted proteins | sample MGYA00581002_ERZ773170 | MGnify/ENA primary metagenome ERZ773170 (study PRJEB29015, sample SAMEA2737811) | human gut metagenome | biome: human gut; feature: human-associated habitat; material: faeces | place: China | collected 2012 ... | reverse complement strand
AGGCCCTGATCGGCCGTCTGCCCGGTCTGATCGTTAAAAAAGGCTCGTACGAGCCGGGAAACGAGCCCAGCATCTACATCCGGGGTCTCAATACCTACGGAAGCGCGAATACGCCGCTGGTGATCGTCGATGGTTTCAGAACGGACTACAACCAGCTTTCCCTGTATGAAATCGAAAGCATCTCGGTTCTGAAGGACGCGGCTGCGGTCGCTCTGTACGGACAGCAGGCTGCCAACGGAGTCCTGTTGGTAACGACCAAGCGCGGTTTTGTCGGAAAGACGACGATCGATGTGAACGTCAACATCGGATGGCAGGAATTCGCCAACAAGCCCGATATGCTGAATGCGTACGAGTATGCCGTGCTGCACAATCAGGCGCGTACCAACGACGGCCTGCCTGTCGTGTACGACCCGATCACCGACCTCCCGAACTACGGTAAGGGCGGAGTGTACCAGTACACGCATCCCGACAACAACTATTTCGACCAGCTGTTCAAGAAGTCGACTCTGATCTCGAACGTCGGCATCAATATCGGCGGCGGTACGAAAGCCGTGCGGTACATGGTGACGGCCGGCTACATGCACAACGGCGGTATGTTCAATTATACCGACCTGAACGACTATTCCACTCAGGTGCGCATGAACCGTTTCAACCTGAGAAGCAACTTGGACATCAACATCACCAAGAACCTCTCTGCACAGATCGACATGGGCGGTCGGGTCGACAGCCGCCGTTTCCCCGGCGGGGACGACTACAACACCTCGGGTATTCTCAATACCATCATGCGCACTCCGCCTCAGGAGTATCCGCTGGTGAACCCCGACGGTTCGTTGGGCGGTTCGTCCCGCTATACGGATAACCCGCTGGGTAAGATTGCCCACAGGGGGTACAGAACCGTACTCTATCGTAATCTGGATATGACGCTGAAACTGAAGTACGACTTCGGCGAAACCGTGAAGGGCCTTTCGGTCGGCATCGGCGGTTCGGCGATGAATGCGATGAGCCTGATCGACGACAAGCTGCGTAGCTTTGCGGTATTCGATATTACAGGGGCTCCGGATCCCGTGACCGGCGTAGGCGAGTATACGTACCGCCAGTACAACGACGATACGGACCTCGCTTGGCAAAGCTCCGTGAACAGCCAGTACCAGCGTCTCAACTTCGAGGCTTTCGCTGCGTACAACCGGACTTTCGGCGACCACTCGGTCGACGCCATGCTGATGTATCACATGGACCGTTATCAGCAGAGCGGAAACTACTACAAGTTCAATACGGCCGGTTTCGGACTCCGTGCGCACTACGGATTCAAGGATCGTTATTTCGCCGAGTTCGCTGCCAGCTACTATGGCGAGGAACAGTATATGCCGGGGCGCCGTTTCGGCTTCTTCCCCGCCGGAGCGTTGGCTTGGGTGATTTCCAAAGAGAACTTCTTGAAGGACAGCAAGGTGGTCAACTACTTGAAACTGCGTGCTTCGTACGGTAAGGTGGGCGGTTCGGCTTTCACCGGAACCTCGGCAAGCGATCGTATATACTATCAGCAGTTTTATTATAATACTGGCACCTATACGTTTGGTGTGCCGGGTACGACGACCGGAATCGGAGGTACGTTCGAGGATAGATTGGCGAACCCTTTCATCACGTGGGACAAATCGTATAAGACCGATATCTCGATCGAAGGTACTTTCTTCAATCACATCAACCTGATGTTCGATTATTTCCACGATGTGCGTAAGGACATTCTTACTCAGAACAAAGGCTCGCTGCCTCTCACGATGGGTATTGCTTCGGATAAAGCCAGCTGGGGTAACGGCGGCGAAGTGACCAATCGCGGTTACGAGGCTACGCTCGAGGTGTTCGGCCATGCCGGCGATTTCGAGTACTCGGTTCAGGGCGGCATTTGGTACAATCACAACATCATCAACAAGCGGCCGGATGCGAATCTCTACGACCTCAATACGCAGAAGTATCTCTCTTGGATCGGCAAGGCCGTAGGACAGAAGTGGGGCTATCTGTGCGATGGCTTCTATACGGCCGAGGATCTCGACAACATGACGACCATTCCTTCCTTCGGTTCCGTACAGGAAGGCGATGCGCGCTATGTCGATGTGAATAATGACGGTGTGATCAACGAGTTCGATGTCGTTCCTCTGGGGTATCAGGACATTCCCCAGTATACCTATACTTTCAGTCTGAACCTGAAGTATAAGAACGTCTATCTGTACGCTATGGGACAAGGAACGATCAACAGCTCGGTCATGTTGTCCGATTCTCCCGATACTTTCTTGCCGTTCTGGAACAATAACAATGCGTTCCAGTATGCCAAGCAAAGCTGGACGCCCGGGACAGCCGCTACGGCCGTACTGCCGCGATTGTCTACGCTGAATAACCCGAACAACTCGCAAGCCAGCACGGTATGGCTGCGGTCGAACGACTATTTCAAACTTCGCAACCTGGAGATCGGTTACGAATTCCCGCAGAAATGGATGAAGGAGATCGGTTTCCGTGGAGCCAAGGTGTATTTCAGGGGACAGAATCTGTTTACGATCAGTCGCGAGATGGATTTCATCGATCCGGAAACCTTCAGTGGTTATCCTGCCACTCGTTCGTACAGTATTGGACTCAGTCTGACGTTTTAACCAATTGAAAACAGGATATTATGAAAATCAAGATATCAAAAATTCTTCTCGTCCTCTCCGTTTGCGGACTGCTTTATTCCTGCGACAAGTTTTTCGAAGTCGACCTGAAGGCACAGATGGACGAGGAGAAGGTAGTCAACAACGAAGATTATTTGGCACGGTTGTGGGCCGGCCTGTACTGGGCGATGGAGAACGGTTTCACGGCAGTCGGCAACGGCGGCTATGCCAGTGCGTGCGACGAGGCCGACAACAATCAGCAGAGTTCCAGCGTTCAGAAGTTCAATACGGGTAGCTGGAACGCGCAGAGCAATCCGGATGACCTTTATTCCCAGTTCTATCAGGCGATCCGTTCTGCTAACGACTTCCTGCGTCTTTCCGACACGGTGAACAACCCGCAGTACACTTTCCGTGAGTACGAGAAAGGCGAGCCCGAGAAGTATGCTACCAAAGTGTTCAACTGGCACGCATATCGTTTGGATGCCAGCTTTCTGAAGGCTTACTATCATTTCGAACTCTGGAAGCGCTACGGCGATATCGCCATTGCCGACAAGCTGCTGACCGAAAGCGAAGCTCTTGCGCTGGAACGCACTCCGGGACAGGAAGTGGTCGAGTATATCGTTCACGCTTTGGATAGTCTGGCTCCGATGTACGACGAGTTGGAGACCATGAAGAATACGCAGTACACGAACGGCAAGTGGATCGACAACCAGTACGGCCGCATAACCAAGGGCGCCGTGCTGGCTCTCAAGGCCCGCGTGCTGCTGTATGCCGCCAGCCCGCTGAACTCGCCTTCGGGACAGTACGATGCCGAGCTGTGCGATCGCGCTGCGCGTGCAGCTGCCGATGTGATCAATCTGGGGCTTTATTCGACGAATATCTCTTATCGCGATATGCAGTTCGACCGTTCGAGCAGCAATCCCGAGAACATTTTGGACAACCGTCCCAATATCGGCAACTTCAATAGTATGGAGACATGGAATTATCCCAAGGGCGGTTCCGACCAGTATGTGACGACTTCGGTCGGCAATAATGCCACCTGCCCGTCGCAGAATCTGGTTGACGCTTACGAGACGGTAGACGGTTCGGCTGTGGACCCGGACGATCCTTATGCGAACCGCGACCCCCGTTTCTATGAGACGATTCTCTGCAACGGCGATACGTTCAACGATGCTACCGTCGAATCGTTCGTGGGCGGCCTTGCCGGCATCAACAATACGAACTGTACGACGACGGGTTACTACCTGAAGAAGTTCGTTCAGGACAAGGTGCAGTTGCCGCAGGGTACGACCGTGCCGCACGTATGGTATCTGTTCCGTTACGGCGAAATCCTGCTCAACTATGCCGAGGCCATGTTCTACGCTCACGGTCCTAACGCCAAGATGGGATATGTGACCAACGGCGGCGACCTGTCGGCTTTGGAGGCGGTCAATCAAGTCCGTGCGCGCGACGGAGTCGATATGCCTCCTTTGACCTCGCTGGACGAAACCAAGCTGCGTAACGAGCGTCGGATCGAGCTGGCTTTCGAGGGGCATCGATTCTGGGATGTCCGTCGCTGGAAAATCGCTGAAACGACCGAGAATCAGCCGCTGATGGGCATGCGGATCATCAAGATCGGAGACCGTTTCGACTACAATGTCGTCAAGGTCGAGGATCGTACGTTCAGACCGGCGATGTATCGTTACCCGATTCCGTTTGCCGAGAAGATGCGTTATCCGTCATGGGAACAAAATGAAGGTTGGTAGAATTTCGTCTTATATTAAATGTAAATACATAGTATTATGGAAAAATTGAAATTGTTCATGATAATGCTGGTGCTCGGAGGGCTCGGACTGGTCGGATGCGATGACAACGATCCGGAAGGACCCGAGATTTCCGCGACGACTTTCGTCGCCGGTTCCGAACCGGGTACGGCAGAGCTGAGGGTTCCCGAAGGTGCCGAGGTGGTTTACCGCTTCGACATCAAGTCGGCTGCACCGATTTCCAAGATCGAAGTATGGTACCGGCCCGGTTTGGGGGCGAATATGGAGGCCCCGATGGAGGAGAAAACGATCGAACTGTACGGCGAGGTGAGCGAGTACGTCGTTTCCGACACGCTGACCTTGGACGAGGATTGCTCGTACTCGGTTTATGTCGAGGACGTCAATCGGAATTTCTCGTCGGCTCGGGTGAATCTCTATCTGGACGTAACCAAGTACAATGTCGAACTGACGGACGGAATGCCTGCGGCTACGTCGAAGACTTTCCTGTGCCTTGAGACGGGACGTACTTTCTACGTTGCCAATATCGCCAACGATCCTAAGGGAATCGACCTCGGATTTACCTATTACGAGGGCAATGACAACAAGGCCTGTCTGGTTTCTCTCGACGAGTATTACAAGACCGGTAATTACGCGATGGTGGTCAACGATCTGAATCCGGAGGTGATCTTTAAGGATGCGACGGATTTGGTGACCAAGGAGAGCGTGTTCGACGAAGTCGACAAGGCTTCCGACCTGAAGGATATCTTCGATCGGGCGAAAGATTATCCTACGGTTCTCGACTATACCGCGGGCAAGATCGCTCCGGCTTTGGAAGAGGAGGATATGATCGCTTTCCGGACTGAGGACGGACGCTACGGCGTGATGAAGGTGAAAGAGATCGACCGTAAGAACGAAGACGTCTCGAACAACCAGACGATCAGTCTCGATGTGGTCGTTGAGAAAAACTAACTTATTAATGCAGATACTGTTATGATACGAATAATGAATGTCAAATTCAATGGTTTGCAAAAGGTGATGAGTCGGTTGGCGCTGCTGTTGATTGCCGTGGTCATGTTCGGCTGCAAGGACGATTTGGCCGATCCGCCCGTGATCAAGGTGTATGTGAACGGGGCCGAATACGATGCGACCGAACGGTTCACTGTGGCTACCGGAGATAGGATCAGCTATAGTTTCGAGGTCTTCGCCCATACGGGAATCGCTACCGTGAAGGAGATTCGCTATCAGGTTCTTAGCGATGAGGTCAAGGTGCCTACCGAAAGGCTGGTAGCCGGTCTTCCCGACGATCTGAACGTAACGATTTCCGGTACGATCGATGCGAAGGAGGATACCGAGATACGGCTGGTGGTAGAGGATTGGGACCACAACGAGGTTTCGAACGGCTTTACCTTTTATGTGCAGTAATCGAGTTTGAAATAGAATTCGGATGTCCGGAGGCTTCCTCCGGGGGAAGTCTCCGGACATCCGAATGCATGAAAAATTGAAAATATGAAAAAGATTGGATTGATATTTTTTCTTTTTGCAGCCGGAGTAGGCTTTTCCTCCTGCAGCGACGACGATCCTACGCAGCTTTCTTTCGAGGATGTGTACGGCCGCCCAGGATGGGATACCGGTGTCAATGCGAATTATTTCACGTTCGATGAAACGAGGCTGAACAACGTCGAAATACAGGATCTCACGGAGGAAGAGAGCGATGACGTCGTTTTCGAGGTCAAGACGACAGGGGCGGATGCCTACTTCTTTACGAACAAGGCTCTGGCTGCGACGAAAGGGCAGGTGCTGACGTTCGAGTACAAGGTTTCGGAAACGATTACCCCGAGCGTTCAGTTGGATCAGAATAACAGCGATTCCTACACGGTGTTGCCCGATCTGGTCGCCTCTAACGATTGGCAGACCTATTCTTTCGACATGGGTCTGTTGTCCAGCACTTGGGGGAGTATCGGCTCTTCCATGAAGATCGGTTTGGGCGACAAAGCCGGCGTGACGCTGACGATTCGCAATCTGGCTGGTCGCGGGCGTACTTCCGAGGAAGCGAATTTAGCAGATATGCTTTATTTCAATTTCACTGCAAGTATGCCTGCCAATCAGATGGAATTTGAGTCACAGAATGATGGTGCGGTTAAAGGATATGGAATCTATCCGATTTACGAATTCCAGAATGAGGCGAATTCCGGTGATGCATGGCTTCAGTTTCTTTGTAGCAAGCAAATTACTGCGGATTACAATAAGTTGACTTTTGAATACAAGGCGACATCTGCTTTTCAGTTGCAGATTTTCTTCGTGGTAATCGGTGATGATACGATTACTACTCCTACCTGCGATCCTTCCGATGAATGGAAGAGAGTGACATTTGATTTTTCAGCAAGCGTTCCAGGTATTTTTGACAAATATCAAAATGGGGCTCCTACTGGCCCCGGCGCTGGCAAGGAAGGTCAGGTTATGCGTCTTGATATTGATGGGCATGGTGACGGATCTCCAATCTATCTCCGCGGATTCGGTCTTTCCAGATAAGCCTTACGGCTTTCTTTAGCAAAAAACGTCACGGTCCGAAACGGAACGTGACGTTTTTTGCAATGACCGGACGAGGAGGTCCGGTCGGAGTAGGGGAGCTTTCCGATTGTCCGATCGAGGGGAACGCTCTTGCCGGGACCGTTTCGGTTCGGAACATCGGCGTCGGAGGTTTACGATTCTTTCCTTTGTTCCGGGCAGACGACGGAAACCGGCTGCCATATGCTGACACTAACCTTGATATCGCCGGTACTATCACCGACCTTTTGACACTAACCTTTAACACGAACCTGTTATGAAAAGAAACCTGTTGGTAATTTGCGCGTCGACCGCTCTTTTGACAGCGGGGCTGACGTCATGTTCCGATTCTGCCGGCCGGGAGCCCGATGCGGCTCTGTGGCAGGAAGATTTCCGTTATCAGTCTGTTGCGGCGAGGCCTCAGCTCGAAGTGGCCTATACCGATTCCTCGCGCACGGCTTTTGAAATACTCGCCGAAGAGTACAATCTGGTTGGGCAGTTGCGCGCGCCTCATTTGCTGCAGAACAAGGCCGACGGAACTCCTTGGCTTTGGTTCGAGATGGAGGACGCGTCCGGCACTCGATATTCGACGCGGAACTATCGAGGCGAGACGCGCATCAATCTGTATCGCCGGGGACCGTACTATTGCGAGATACATTGGTTCGACGTGCATCTGGCTACGGATAAGAAGGATACGGCTGCGCTGCGCGGCGACTTGACGCTGTATTGTTATCCCGAGAAGATACTGGCTGACATTACCTGGCACGGATCGGGGCGCTTCGTTCCCGCCTCGATGGAGGTCAAAGGTCTCGTCGAGCAGAAATACGACGGGTTCAAACCTTTTGCTAAAGGTACGATCCAGAGCTACTCGTTCCCGATATTCGGAGAGTCGGAACCGTTGCCGGCCGATGCTTTCCGCCTGTTGGCGGGACGTAATCCGGTGCGGTATGACCGCAAGCGCGGCTGCTATATTCTGGGCAGTCACACGGACGGCGGCTTCCAAAAGAAACTTTACGACGAGCCGAATTTTTACGAGACGGTTACTTTCCGTGTGAACAACGACAGCGTGAAGCGTAAAATCTATGTCTGCCACGAGTCGTCCGACGGAGGAGAAATCACCGAGGGAGGTATGCTGCTCGATCGCGAAGGGCATCCGATGCCGATCGTCGTGCAGGTTTCAAAGAACTTTGCCGGCGAGAAAGAGGAGGCTTTCTATAATCCGACCGACCAGCCTTTCAGCGAAACGATTTTTCCGCTTTATCTCGAGCCGGGCGAGAGCCATACGCTGACGAGCCTGCACCTGTTCCAGAACTGGGGACGGCACATGACCAAGCATTGGTCGTCGCTCGGAGCATGGATGGACTATTTTCACAGCTCGACCGGCGTGACCGAGACGACCTGTTACGTGCCGTTCAAGTTTGCCGGATTGGGAGGCGTGACGATCGCCGATTTCCGCGCCATGAGTCAGGAATGCTTTTGGGTAGACCAGCCTCAGCACGACAATCTGGCCGGACACAGCTTCCTGTCCTATTACGACGGCAAGGACTGGATTCATCCGGTCTATACGGGAACCGTTTATCGCAGTACGGGGCCCAACTGGTACGATATAGGTCTGCGCTATTTGACTTCCGACGGCAAGATCAAAGTGACGGCCGACATTTTCGAGACGCCTCAGAACGACGAGCTCCGCAGTTATTTCAAGGTTCGCTACGAGGTGCTCCAGCCGCTGGAAATCGCCGATGCCCGCGCGAATTGCCGCTTCTTGACTATCGCGTCGATTATTCAGGGGCTGCGTTTCGACCGCTTTGCGGCGACCGGTGTCGACGAGATCAGGCTCGATCCGAGCAAAAAGCCTTTCCCCGTGAAAGGAGTCGCATTGCCCGAGGAAAATTTCTTTATCGCGGAGTACGGCGATTCGCTGAACAAAAGAGGATCGAATGCGATTATCGTAAAGAGATTCAGCGCAGGGGGACTCAAGCCGGCCGCTACGGTTCAATTGGGTGGTTATAAGAATGTCTTCGAGCAGGATGCTGCGAAAGACACGCGCATGTGTCTGGTGCCCGATACGGACGACCTGAAGCTGAAAGCGGGCGACGTCATCGAGATCGAGGGCTATTGGTTGCCCTATGGAGCTACGTTCGACACGAAGAGCCCCGAAATGGTCGTGCGCTACGATGCAGAGGGAGCTATGCACGTGGTGTCGGTCGAGCAGGGCGAGAAGGTGAGCGATCTGCCGATTGTGGTCAGGGCCGAGAACAACGGAGCGTTGTTCACCGTGGCCGGTGGCAAGAACCTGATTCCCGTTGTGGTCAAAGGGTTGACCCAATGGCGCATGCCTCGCATATTCGTTCGTGAGGGAGACGCGTGGAGACCTCTCTATCATTCGCGCAACAACGCCCTGGATGGCTATCAGGTATTCTGCGACGAGGACGGAACGTTCGGAGCCGTTTTCCTCGTTTCGGCCTCTGAGGAGCCGCAACAGTTGAAAGTGACGGTAGGGGAGAGCCTCCGTATGCCGGGTAAGATCGAGTTGAGCCAGATCGAGTATGAGGGTGCTCCCGTCGGAAGCGCCGTGCAGATCGCGACGCCCGCAGGAGATGTCGTACTGACGATCCCGCAACCTACGATGTATGCTGTCGGAGACGAGCGTTTCACGCCGAAATGGAGTCTCAGCGAAGGCAACTCGCTGTGGTTCAAACAGCAATTTGCAGAGTGGGAGAGAGGCGGCCGCCTGAGCCCCAACGAAGACGACATCGATCTGGAATATTGGTGGCAGAATTACGAGCCGGATTACCGCCATTCTTCGCCGGAGTATACGATCGACTTGAGCGGAACGGCGTTCGAAGGTGCTCGTCCGGAGGCTTTGGTCGACGGAGAATGGGCCGAAGTGGAGGATAGCTTGGCCGGTTCCGTAAGGGCTGTGGCGGTCCGTTCGTCCGACGGAAAGCATGCTTTGGCCTTGGTTTTCCTCAATGCCGAAGGAGCTTTCCATAGGGGAGAGAGCATGGGACTGATTTTGAAGCCTGTCGATGCTCCTACGAAAAAGCGTTACCATGTCCGGGGCAAAGTGTATGTGACCGATGCGGATATGAATACCTTGAAAAAGCGGATTCTTTCCGAATTGTAGATCGAGGGTAACCGGTTATTCTCGATATGAAAGTTATGTTATCAGCGCTTCAGCTTGACATAAGCGAGGCATTTCGATAGTCCGGGATCGGGTAACGGTCTCGCGAGAGTAAGTAAGAAGGACGTCCGTCGGGCGTCCTTCTTGTTTGCTGGGTGCTCGTCGGAAACCGCGCGATGCGGGCGACATATGTTTGTTTTGGGCTGTCGTCCGATAAAAAATGGGATAGGATAAATCGGCTTTCGGGGACTCCCGTATCTCCCCCGTGCATGGTATGATGACCGGTAAATACAGCCAATAATGCTCCTAAGACTCGCTTGTCTGGTCGGGCCCTCACTGAATCGAGGGACTGTTCGTGTTGCGAAATCGGGTCGTGTCGGTTTTCGGATTCGAGAACTGCGGCGGCACATGGGGGCTGTCGGGTGCGGCGGAAAATGGGAGCCGGGAGAACGGGCCGAATATTCGTGATGTTCGCCCTGTTCGGCGGATGAGATCGTGTTCGGCGACAACGATCGGCATTTCGAATAGGGTAATAGGGTTTCGCTGCTCCGTAGGACGAGCTACGTGCTTTTATTGGAAATTCGTCCGGCGTTTCTTCGACAGGGCAAGGTATCGGCTCCGTCGTAAATCCCTGTAACGACCGTTTGCAGCGCAGCGTATGAGGCGAGTCGTTATACCCGTTTGTGTCGGCCTTGTCCATTCTTGCCCGCGAATCGAACGGGAAACGATCTATATCAGTTCGCTCAATGCCGCAAGCCGAACGCATCGATGTTGGGTATGAGCTGCGTCTCCTCGGAGCAGTCTGAACTGAAATATCGTTCGACTCAAGGTTTCTATTGTTGCAGTGCGTCGGAGTGTGAGCGTTATTATCATGATTTGAGATAGTAGTGTAGACTTCGATCTGAAATTCTGTTTTGGTTGAGAATGTTTGCAGGCAGTTGCTTGTTATAGGAGAAGCGAAAAGCACTATTGATTTAACATAATATCAATTATGATTCATGTGTAAACTTGCAGAATTCAAATTATAATACACTGTAAATAAGACTATTGTATGAATTTTAATTTGCCTGTTTCTGTGATTTTTTTTAGTCTTGAAGCTTTCTTAATGAAAGCACTGAACGACGGTCGTAGAGAAAAGGTATTTTCTTTGCGGAGACATGACTTTTAGCAATTCTGTTCTTGGATTCCTTCCGTAAAATCGACAACGCCTCTTGCTATTATGTTAAATTCATACGAATCATTTCGGACGATAGCATATGCAGCTTTTATCCTTCATGAGAAGGATGATTCGATCTATTTCCGATTCCGGAACTTCATCGATATCCGCATGAACGGATGGTTCCGAGGCCGTGTAATTTTCCTTTGCCGAATCTTGGACATCGGAGGCCGGGAGGAATTTTTCTGGAGCGTCATGTTGTTGCGAACGGATCGCGGTCGTAGTATCCGAGAAAAGATTCAGATCGGTTTCCGGTTCAGGAATTTCTGTCGACCGAACGGCAGAAGGTATCTCGGGACGATAAACCGGTCCTTTGCCGAGAATAATCCAATCTGGGTTGAGTTTCGGAAAACGCAGCAATAGCTTTTCGATGAATTCGAAACTGGGTTTGTTTCTGCCTCCGAGAATATGGGAAATATTCGACGGCTGAACACCCAGAATTTCCGCCAGTCTGGAAGAAGTCAGCCTTTCCATTTCGATGAATTTCGACAGCCTTTCGCGCATTTTTCGGTTTTTTACAAAGTTAAATAAATTTGCTCGAATCCTCCGCATGCAGATTACAAAAATATACGACAAAAATCACAAATAGCTTTTTACAATTGTAATAGCCAATGAAATATTGATACATATCGATAATCAAAAAGAGAATCAATATGTTTTAATACTTTAGATTATATATATTATACATCTGATTATCAGAATTAAACATTGCAATATGGAGTCGTTCCATTGTGAATTTTTGGTCTTATCCGATAACCCTGATATTTCAACATGTATTTAACTTTAATTAATACGGTATATGTATCTTATTTGTAGTGTTTTATATTTAAATGTTAAATTGTTCATCACTCGTTGTGCGGGCGATATTTTCTTTCCTTGAAAGCGAATAGTACAAATGTAAATAGACGTAAGCAAATACAATAACCACATGTTGTTTGATAATTTTGTAACCATAAAAACGGGGTTACATATGTAATATATACAAATGTAATGTGTGCGATTGGAAAAATCGTTCGTATGTAATTATTTTGCGTTATCTCCTACCCTCCTTCGCTTGAGCGATTCGGCGGTTTTTCCGTGCGTATCAATTATGTTAAATAAAAAAAGGCGCCCAAAGCGCCTTTTATATGTGTTATAGTTATTTGATTATAAGCTGATTGTATCGGCTATCGCTCGAAATTCTTCGGGGGATAGTTTGAGCTTTTCTTTGTGGAAATCCACGTCTTTTTCGTCTTGAATCGGGATCAGGTGGATGTGGGCATGCGGAACTTCGAGGCCGAGTACGACGACCGCCACCCTTTTGCATTCTATTTTCTCTTTCAGTTTTCGCGCAATTCGCTTGGCAAAGACGATCATATCGGCCAGCGTGCGGTCGTCCAGATCGAACAGGTAGTCCGTCTCTTGCTTGGGAACGACCAGCGTGTGCCCCTTGGTTAGCGGATTGATGTCCAGAAAGGCGAAGAACCTTTCATCCTCGGCTACCTTGTAGCTCGGGATTTCTCCTCGGACGATTCGGGTAAAGATGGTTGCCATGGTTTCGTAGCGGTAGTTTTATATTCGAGGGATCAAACCAATCCCATTTCCTTTTTGATCGATTCGATCTTGCCGTCGAGCTCGGCTTGTACCTCGCCGAAGCGGGCCGTATCGTTCAACTCGGCACGTACGCCGAAATAGAACTTTATTTTCGGTTCCGTACCCGATGGCCGGATCGATACGACCGTCGAATCGGCCGTCGTGAATTGGAGTACGTTCGACCGTTCCATGTCGATCGGTGTTTTGCTGCCGTTGGCGAGATCGAGCGCCTCGCCGTTCAGATAGTCTTTGATGACGACTATCGGAGAGCCTCCGAGGCTCCGAGGAGGATCCGACCGGTAATCGCTCATCATTTTAGCGATTTCCTCCTGTCCTTCCTTTCCCTTGCGGACTACCGAGACCAAAGCCTCGCGGAAAAAGCCGTAGCGCACATACATCTCTTTGAGCAGTTCGTACAGCGTCATGTCCTGCGACTTAGCCCATGCGGCGGCTTCGGCGGCCAGTGAGCAGGCGCTGACCGCGTCCTTGTCTCGTACGAAATCCTCGGCCAGAAAGCCGAAGCTCTCCTCTCCTCCGCAGATGTATTGCATCGTTTGCTCGTGGTTGCGCATGACGGTAGCGATGTATTTGAAGCCCGTGAGACAGTCGTAGCACTTCACGCCGAAATGCGCCGCCATGACGTTGGGCATCTGCGAGGTGACGATCGTCTTGACCACGAACTCCTTGCCGTCGAGGCGCCCCAGCTCCGACCAGCGCGTCAACTGATAGGCCATGATGAGCGACAAGGTCTGGTTGCC
>ERZ773170.1980-NODE-1980-length-13605-cov-2.882140_pt1 | contig 13605 bp, 17 predicted proteins | sample MGYA00581002_ERZ773170 | MGnify/ENA primary metagenome ERZ773170 (study PRJEB29015, sample SAMEA2737811) | human gut metagenome | biome: human gut; feature: human-associated habitat; material: faeces | place: China | collected 2012 ... | reverse complement strand
CGGTCACGTTCCGGCGGCTCTACGAAAAGAAAAACGACCTTTTCAACCAACCGCTATACCGTATCCTTGAAATCCCAATCGACGATTTCACGGATAATTCATATACCTTCAGCCTGAATTACAGCCTCCTGAAAGACGCGGAAACGCAGCCCGTCTACGAGCCTACGCAGTCGCTCCACGCGCAGACGGCCCGCGTCTATTTCGAATACAACGCCCGGCTGCACAAGGCCGGCACGCGGACGCGCCTCTTTCCCGGTTACACGGGATTCTGCACCTACGAACTTTCGCCAGTCCAAGCCCCCGGCGGGGCGCTATACAACGCCTGCCTCGTTACGACTGTGAATATCGAAGGACGGCGCTACGACGTAGTGCGACGCATCGCCGGAAATGTGGCCAGCTCCGTTGGGCGTGTTGTGAGTTATCCCGATTACCGGGCCGAACGGCTCGGCATTCTGCGGGAGGATGCCCGCACCTCGCCCGAAGGCGGGCCTTTGGCTGGTTCATGGCAGGCGGATACGTGCCTGAAACCCTACGAGGCCAACAACTATGCCTGTGCCGTACTACCCCTGACAAAGAACGTCAAATATCCCGCTTTCGGTCTTTCCGGAGTAGAGCGGGAGGCCGTCTCGCCTTCCGGTGCGCTGGAGGAACCCAACCGCCTGCAAGTATCGGCAACGGGCAATCTGTTCGCCATGCCCTTTGCCAACTCCTACCGTGTCGGGAACTCCGACGAAACGATACTGGCTTTGGCCACCGTCGCTGACGAACTTTCGGAAACCCGTTTCGGGGCCTATCCGCTCTATGTATTCACGAATCGCGGCGTATGGTCGCTCGAAAGCGGCAGCGGGGAGATACTGTACAGTAATATCATTCCCGTCAACCACGACCGGATTATCAACCCGGCGACGGCGACCGCCGCAGGAACGGTATTCTACATCACCTCGCAGGGGTTGTACGGTTTGCAGGGCCGCCGCTCCCGTCTGCTCTCTGAACCGCTTAGCGATATGGTGACCGATTACCTGGCCGGAGCGGAAATGCACTACCAATTCAAGTACGGCGACTTGCTCGTTTATAATCCGGCTTACTCCTATGCCTACGTGTACGCTGTCCAGCACGGCGTATGGTCTACGCGCGACATGGCCGGGACCGTACTCAACAACGATGAAATTGTGACGGCCTCGCACCTCTCCGCCCTCGATGACGAAGCCCCGCAGAGGCCGACCGAATGCCTCGCTGTCACGCGCCCCGTCAAGCTGGGTAACACCGAATTTAAGCGGCTCGAAACCCTTGTAGCCCGCGTTGCATCGCGTGATACCTACGCACACCTGCATATCGACGGCTCGAATGACTGCGCCCGCTGGCTCCACCTGCGTGACGAATGGTGCAACGTCCGCGACATGGATATGCGCCTGCGCCGCACACCCTGTTCGTGTAAATATTTCCGGTTTACGCTTCATTTGACGGCCAACGAACCGCTCGCTGTAACCGGCATTGACACGGAATTTTACCCGCGTTTTGTCGGTAAGCTCCGCTAACTGCGGATAGCGTTCGAGAACGAAGAATAAAAGCAGAGGTACAAAATGTAACACCCCCGCACCCTGTTACATTCCGTTACATTGACCTTGTTTATAAAGCAAGGCCGGACTATGGAAGTCCGGCCTTTTATGGAAAATCGGGATTAAGCTAAAAAAGCCTACATCTTATCAGTTGTCCCGAAACAAGGAGGCATATTGCCGGAGCCTCAATCGGATGACTTCGATTTTAGCTACACGGGGCCAGTTCGGAACTGTTGATAGGGACGGTTATTGCTGCCACACCGTTCCTATTTTTGAAGCCTTTTTGTCAGGCTTTCGATTTGACGGTCCTTTTGCCATAACATTAAGGTCAAAGTTTTTACCGCCTCGCTCAGGTTGGCCTGATCTGCCCGGTTTTCATCCGCTTTCTTCCGGCCTTTTCCCAAAATCAACCACTCCGGACGCACTTCCGGAAATTTTATCAGCACGTCATACGCCGTCTGCAAGGACGGCGTATTTGCTTCATTTATCAGTCGCATCACAGTGGCTTGACTGATATTAAGCATCTGCGATAATTGTTTGACAGTTAAACCGGAATCTTTCAATATTTCCGCGAAGCGATGCCGAATCCCGGCATGTGCTGTTGTTTTCATGGTTCGACGTAAAATTTTTTCTAATTCCTAATCAACCAAATAAAAATACGGCTGTTTTGAGAGGGAAATTAACTATTCATTTATGTATATATTTGTTACAAGTGACTGTAAATGAAGATGAACAAATATACATAAATGAATAGTTACACAAAAATATTTCCCCGAAAAATGCTAAAAAAAATGAAGGTCACGATCATTCCCGACACTCTGCCCCGTACATGGCAGGAGATTCTCAACGCCTTTTCCCCTGCCGAAGTGCGGTCTTTCCCGATGAGGGGACAAGCCCTGATAAACGTCCGGCATGTGATTGCCCGGATGCACGGCGGTAGCGGGAAATTGTTCCGCACTCTGTCCAAAGGCGAGCGGTTCTATATCATCTGCACCGGCGACCGTGAAACGGGGCGTATGCTTGCGGAAGATACCGTCCGGCGAATGATAACAAGTATCCGCGAAGGTATGATTACCGATAGAACCGCGAGCCATGAATGAAGAACAGAAAGCAGCAATCATGTTTTACGCGGAACTCGGGGCGAACCTCGCGCTGAAAAAACTCGGACTGATTACCGACCGTCTTAGCCAACGCGAGGCGTTCCGCATCTACCGGGAATCCGTGATTCGTGCCCTTGTCCGCCAGCGGCTCATCGCACGCCATAAAGCGGGAAACGGCCCCTACGCAAGAGTATTCTATTCCCGGCATGAAATCGAAATGCGGCTGCAACAAGTCAAGGAAGGACTAATCAAACTATAACGAAGGCTTATATGGCAGGCAGGAACGTAAAGCGGGGGCTGGTCTATTTCCGGCTGGACTGCGACATTATGCAGGACCGCAAGATTAAGCGGCTGTTCCGCCGGTTCGGCAGCGACGGCCTTGCGTTTTACATCGTTCTGCTGTGCGAAATCTACCGCGACCGGGGCTATTATATCAACGTGGATGCCGACCTGCTGCCCGACGTGGCCGATACGTGCGACATCGAGGACGAGCGTGCCGAAGCGATCCTCGCCGAATGTATCGCGCTGGGGCTGTTCAGTCGAGACCTTTACGAACGGAGCCATATCCTCACATCCAAAGGCATACAGGCCCGTTATCTCGACATCATGGCGATTCTGCGGCGAAAGGGCGGTATTGATTCCGCACTTTCCCTTATTTCTTCCGAAGAAATCGGTAAAGGTTCCGAAACATTCCCGGAATCATCCGAAGTTCCCGGAGCAAATGCACATTCTGCCGCAATCCTACCGAAAGATGATGAAATCACCCGCATTTCTTCTGACAATAGAATAGTAAAGAAGAGTAAAGTAAACGATACAAAGCATAAAGACATAGATACACATACCGGAGAGTTAAGGAAGGGGGTGGAGGGGGAAACCATTCCGACCGGAGAGGCTGCCTCCGTCCCACTGCCGGAATGGGATACGCTACGCGACCGTCGGGCGGCCGAAATCTTCGGGCGTTCGTGGCATGAGCTCGCCCGACACGAACAAATGTACCTCTGGGCGGCGCACTATTACCCCCTCATGCTCCAATTCTCCCGGCCCCTCACGCCGCAAAACTGCGAGAGCATCCTCGCCCGCGTCCCGAACTACATCGACATTGACCGGATTTTCGAATCAATCAGTAACCGGAAAAATATCATAGCCGAGAAAGTCAGCGCGATAGCCACATTCAACGCCTTTGCTCGCATGGATGTAATCCTGCGGGGCAAACAAAAAATATGACGTTATGGAGAGCCTTTACAATACTGTCCGACGAGTGGTCGAAACTAAACGCGCCACCAAGCAGGAACCGGCCATAGCTCTGTTCCGGGAACTGGACGATATAATCCCAGGACAACGTTCCGCATGGGAACCGATTCTGTACCGATTACGGGACATCGGACTGCTCCATATCGGTCCGACAATCCGGGACAGCTACGCCCGGCCCGTCGAACTGCGAATTGTAGCGGATGAAGCTGTGCACACGGAGCTTCTAAACTGGGGAAAATCCCCGGTATTGTTCATAACCCTAAAAACACAAAACTATGACGAAACATGAAATCGCCCGGCAGATAGCCGGGAAGCGCGGAATCGAGAAAGAGGTGGTACTGGACATCGTGGAAGAACTGATGCGGATTGTCAAGCACAAGGTTGCCGCAGGAGAGACGGTCTACCTCCGGGGATTCGGGTGCTTCGCCCCGAGGCTCCGCAAAGCAAAGATCGGCCGCGACATTTCGCGCGGAACCTTCGTCGAAATCCCGGAGCATGTAGAGCCGGACTTCAAACCCTATCCGGATTTCAAAAAACTGCTCTATCGAAAGTAATTAAACCTTTACGGCCCCGCCTGCGGGCGGGGCATTTTACAACCACAACCATGACTGAAATTTTCGGAAACATTACTCTGATTCGGGGCGACGGACGGGAATTGCTGCCACTCATGGCTCCCCGCTCTTACGACCTTGCGCTGGCCGATCCTCTGGCGAGTTTCGACACTCCGGCGGATATTCCGGCTGTTTGCTTCGCACAACTGGTGCGCGTCAGCCTCAACCAAATCGTATGGAACGGCAATCTGTTCGGCCTCCCCGAGACGCGCGGAGTAATATGCTGGGACCGTATGTATCGGGGCGAAAAGCGGCCGCAATGGGAAATGGCTTGGACGTCATTCGACCTTCCGCCAAAGATTTTCAAGTACACACCTCGCGGCAGGATTGTAGGTGGGCGTGTCAATAAGCCCGTCGCTTTGTGGCGGTGGCTGCTTAGTCGGTTTGCGGAACCAGGCCAGCGGATTCTCTCACCTTTTGGCGGGAACATCAACTTGATAATCGCTGCACACGGGCTGAGTTTTCCCCTGACTTTACTGGAGCATGACATCGAACGCTACGAAACTGCCTGTCGGTGGTTGCAGGAGCATCGACCACCGGACAGCGGGCAGTAACCGAACCTTCAAGAAATGAACGAAATATAACATAGTTCCATAACATACAGATTGTTGAGCTTCTGAAAATCAGGCTTTTGTTTCAAACAAAAACCTAATCAGAAATCAACATGAAAGTAGTATCATTATTTGATGGAATGAGTTGCGGACAAATTGCATTGCGGGAATTAGGCGTAGTCCCGGAAATCTATTACGCCAGCGAAATCGACCGCCACGCTATCGGGCAGACACAGCTAAATTTCCCGGATACCGTGCAACTCGGCGATGTAACGCGGTGGCAGGAGTGGGACATCGACTGGATGGGCATCGACTTAATCCTCGCCGGCTCGCCCTGTCAGGGGTTCAGTTTCGCGGGCAAAATGCTGGCTTTCGACGACCCGCGCAGCCGTTTGTTCTTTGTTTTTGCGGACATCCTCAACCACGCAAGGGCAGCGAATTCCCGTGTGCGTTTTTTGCTGGAAAACGTGAACATGAAAAAGGAGCATCTACGGGTAATTACGGAATACGTCGGAGTGTTTCCGGTGCGGATTAATTCAGCGCTCGTGAGCGCACAGAACCGCGATCGGTGGTATTGGACGAACATACGCACTCGACAAGAGGGACTTTTTGGGGAACTTTATTCCGACATCCCGCAGCCCACCGACCGAAGGATATTGTTACGCGACATTCTTGAAAACGAGGTGTCGGGAAAATATTACCTAAATGACAATATGCTGAATTGGCTTAAAAAGCACGCTGCCAAACAAGGTACGTCCATAAAAATAAAACTCTGTAATGACAAAATCGGATGCTTGACATCGGCTCAATTCAAAATGAATTTATCAAGTGATTATGTTTTACAACTTCCGCATGGCAAAAACCGGGGCGGCGTTCATGTAAATAAAACGCCCACGCTATCCGCAAACGCTTGGGAACAGAATAATTTGATGATACAACTGAATTGTAACAAGGAATTCGGAACCCAGCCGAGACAGCAAAACAGGATATATTTCCAATACGGGAAATCCCCGGCCTTAGCCGCAGGACACACCGGGCAGACATCCAATGTTTTGGATGATGTTCGTGTCCGGCGCCTGACGCCGCTGGAGTGCGCACGCTTGCAGACGGTCCCCGATTGGTACAGGTGGCGATGTTCCGACACGCAGATATACCGGATGCTCGGTAACGGCTGGACGGTCGAGGTGATAATGCACATTTTAAGTTTTTGGGACAGGATAAACAGAGAGAGACAACGATTATGCGGGGACTTGAAAGAAAAATAGCTTATTCAATCGGACTGTTGCGGCGAGCCGAAAGGCTCGCCCTGCAACTATCGCCGGAGGGTTTTTACCTTGCCTTTTCGGGCGGGAAAGACAGTCAATGCGTCTACCACCTTGCGAAGCTGGCCGGGGTGAAATTCCGGGCGCACATGCAGGTCACGACCATTGACCCGCCGGAACTGATGCAGTTTGTACGGACACATTACCCGGACGTGATTCTGCATCGTCCGCCCATCAATTTCTATAAGCTGGTGGAGCGAAAAAAAATGTTGCCCCGTTCCAACGTCCGGTATTGTTGTGCGGTACTGAAAGAGGACGCCGGGGCGGGGACTGTTACGCTTACCGGAGTACGGGCCGCCGAAAGTAGCCGCCGTGCACGGCGAAATGAAGCGGAAATTTTCAGCCATAACGCACACCGGCGCAAGGTTGCCAATCCCGATTTATTCGACCTCAACACCGAGAAGCAGCACTTATGTATTCGAGGGCAGGATAAAATTTCCGTACAACCGATATTCCGGTGGAGCGACGCCGACGTTTGGAATTTCCTGCGCGGAAACGGAATCGAATACTGCCGTCTTTACGACGAAGGTTTTACACGGATAGGCTGCATATTCTGCCCTATGGGTTCCCGCCGCTCGCACATACTGGAGCGTGCCCGTTATCCGGGCGTGGAACAGGCGATAAAGCGGAGTATCCATAAGATTATCGACGAGCACGGATATATGAAAGGTTTTCAAGCGACGGCTGACGAGGTATTCGACTGGTGGCTGTCGAAAGAACCGGCGTCTGAGTTTTTCGGGATGCTGCGCGGGCAGACGAAACTAAACCTTTAATGACGTGGAGCAATTCGGAAATATTATCCTGATACATGGCGATTGCATGGATCTATTGCGAGAGTTACCGGACGGAGCATTTGACTTGGCGATTGTTGACCCTCCCTATGGAATCAACGCTCCGAACATAACAATGGGGATAGCCAGTGGGAACGGCATAAGTGTCACCCAGCGATTGAAAAAGGGCCGCTTGAACTCCGGTGGCGGAAAGTTGAAAAACAGGGTACTGAACTCGATGCCGCTAACGTGGGATTACGAACAGCCCACGCCGGAATATTTTAAGGAATTGTTCCGATGCAGTAAAAACCAAATAATATGGGGCGGCAACTATTTCAATTTGCCACCCACGCGCGGAATAATTTGCTGGGACAAGATACAGCCATGGGATAACTTTTCTCAGGTGGAAATGGCTTGGACTTCATTCGACCGCCCGGCGCAGTTGTTCAGGTACTCTACTCGCGGCAGAGCCAATGCGGAGAAGAAGATACATCCGACACAAAAACCTGTCGCTCTTTATGTGTGGTTGCTGACCCGATATGCGAGACCGGGCGACCGGATAATAGACACGCACGGCGGCAGTATGAGCATAGCGATTGCGGCGCACGATCTCGGGTTTGAGTTGACAGTTGTTGAGAAAGACCGGGAGTATTACGAAGCGGCGCGGGAACGACTGAAGCGACACCAACGGCAAGGAAAATTATTTTAAAACGATGAATACGGAAAATAAAATAATCAGGGTATTTCCCGTGCTGACACATGCGACACCAAACGATGAATTGGTACGGGTGAATACCGTGCCGTCTTTGTTCGATATGGAACTGGCGGTGGACGCCGTACATATCTCCGTCGCCTTTACCTGGCATAAACGCTGGGCGGAATGGGCGGCGAAGCAATGGGAGCGTGTCGCGCCCGTGAAGCTGGGGGGCCCGGCCTATAACGAGCCGGGCGGGGATTTCGTGCCGGGACGATACATGAAACGTGGGTATGTGATAACATCGCGGGGCTGCCCGAACCGCTGTTGGTTCTGCTCCGTACCGTTGCGCGAAGGCGGTAAGCTGCGGGAACTGCCGGTGACCGAGGGCTGGATTGTGACGGACGATAACCTGCTTGCCTGTTCTCCCGGCCACATCGACGAGGTATTTGCCATGCTGAAGCAGCAACCGCACAGACCCCAATTTACCGGTGGATTGGAGGCGGCATTGCTAACACCGGAATATGCTGCCCGATTGAAAGCACTGAGACCTAAGACGCTCTATTTTGCTTACGACACCCCGAATGATTTGGAGCCGCTCGTTGAGGCAGGTAAGATGCTACATGAGGCCGGATTCACGAAAGAGAGCCATTGCGCCCGCTGTTACGTGCTATGTGGCTATAAGGGCGACACGTTCGACAAAGCGCAGCGGCGCATGGGCGAGGCATGGCGTGCCGGCTTCCTGCCTTTTGCTATGGTCTATCGGGATACCGGAGGCCGTAAGCCGCCCGAATGGATCAGATTTCAAGAACAATGGGCTAACCGAATTATTACGCCCCTCAACTGCATAAAATATTTCGGAAAATGACAAACCTGAAACGATACGATTATGAATGAATTTATGATTTTCCTGATTTGCGGTGTGATCGCCGCATTGGTGGCAGCAATAGTGTGCCTGCTGTTCCGGCTCCGGGATCGGCGCGAAACAGCCAATACTTACCACCCCGCGCCGGGGCGGTGCGAACGTAATCCTGCCAGTTACCGCAACAATGGAAAGGATATGGATTAACTACTCGCCCGAGCTCGCCGCCGTAGGGAAAAAGGTTTTGGGGTTTCCCGACCACCGGGGATATTCCGCGCTCGGAATAATCCGTGCCGTCATGCCTAACGGGCTGTGGGTGGAATACGAGGGGATAGGGCCGGTATTGCTCGACCGGGCGGGCAAGTTCAGCGAGGGAATAGATTGTAACCGGGATATAAACCTTGTTGAAAAATGACGGAATTAGGATTGACTTGCCGAACGTTTTGCCGCAAGCTGGCGGCAGGCGAGGACGAAGCCGCGACGGTAGAACTCGTACTCGATGCCGTTCTTTGGGAAATTTGCCGTGAATTGGAATGTAAGCCGAACGATACTCGTCTGCGGCTGCTCGACAATACGCGGCGACGTTACTGCTCCTTTCTATTGTGGGAAGGACGGTTTATTGGGACGCTCCGGGCCGAAATCGAAAACGGTTGTATTATGGCTTGTTTTTATCCGCAGGTTCAAAATACAGGCTATTAAGGCATCTATCGAAAAACATTTATCCCCGGCAACCGACCGGGGATAAATGTTTTCCTTAGGAGTTGTGGCTCAAATTTGTATTTGTCCTGTCCGTGAATGTTGCTGGGACTTTTCTTTTGCGGTTCGGTTATGGGGTGACCGTAATTGTTTAGGGACTTTTATTTTGGGCGCTTGATGTAATTCCTCAACTCCGCTATCCTTGAATTTGTTTTTAACGATCTTGGCAAGCAAGGATTCAGAAGCCGGCTTCTCGTATGCCTGCTTATGAAAAACATAGTCTATAACCGCCCTGTTCGCTTTATCCGCCGGCCCCCATTCGACACCTGTATATGTCCGGGCAAGGTCGTGTTCTGCGAGCTTATGACCAAGCGCCAAATCAATATCGTCATTTGAAATTCCGCACCTGTATCGGGCAATATTGGCCCAACCTCTGCGAGCAGAATAATACTCCAAATCTGCTATTCCCACTTGTGCGCCTACCCGTTTCAGTCCGATGTTTATTGCGGCATTAAAAGTAGTATGATCTGTATAGTGGCGGTGAAAGCAAAATATCCTTTCATTCGTTTGGTCGATATATTTTTCAATAAGTGGGAATGCCTCGGAAGGAATACATGTATCGACTAAGGCGTTATCTTTCTTTCGGCGATTTTTCGATTTTTTCCGGTTATATACCAGTCTGTATTGACCGTCCACCAAAGCGATTTTTTTACAGGTAAAAAGGTCTGCGGAATTGATTCCGGCCAGCAGGAAGGACAGAATTATCATATCCCGTGCTAAATTGAACAGGCAAAAGTCGTTGCGGTAATCCGGATAAGCCATGTCGGGAAGCGCCGCTATTGCGATGATTTCTTCCGGTTTCAATGGCTTTTTGCTTGTCGGTTGTATGGGTGGGATTTTGACTTTTGCAAACGGATTTCGAGGAATCATTATCTGATTGATTTCGTCATCATTGTATATAGCTTTCGCCTTGTTGAACAGTGCGCTCATCTGACTTAAAGACCTTGAAACATTGCGTCCCCCCGGCGTTCGTTCATTCAGCCATTCTTTATAACGATTTACGATATGCGATGTGATAAGGTTGATTTCAATTGATATTTTTTTGATTTTCCCTTTTACTCGTTCGATCTTTGCCTCTTGGATTCTTTCTTCCACCAAAAATTTGGAGAATGAATTTAAAAACTCGTGATATACTTTATAATTACAATTATTATCTTCTTCCCCTTCTTTTTTCAGTTGGGCGATAATCTGTTTTCCGAACTCGATAAAGTCAAGATGAAAATCTTCCCATGGGGCTTTGACATTCACCAGACAAGGCATCCCATTCACGAAGGTATATGCCATAGGGGCATTATTTCCCTGTATCGTATTTGCCGGAGCTATCATCATTTCCGGAGTTAGGGCAATGGCTCTGGGTGTCAGTCCGCCTAATGCCGGCATCGTGGAAGGTATTAAAGCATTTGCTTGAGAATATACCGTTTGAGTTGAATTGTCTTTACTATTATTGCAAGAGGCGTTTACTTCGAGCAATTTTTTCAGTTCTACAATGCTTAATTCCGGTAGTTTAGGTTCCAGTCTGTCTAATTCTTTCTGATAGACCTCAACAATGGCCTTTAAGTCTTTGAAAAGTTTAGAATCTTTCCGAATTTCTAATTTACGATTCAGGTCATCCCGTCCTGCATAAAAAGGGATACTAATGTAACGGGATTCTGATTTGTGGTTGATTCGGATAGATACTCGATACATTCTGTCCTTGCTCCGTTTCGGAGCACGAATTACAGCATTTAATGTTGCCATAGCTGAAAAAAATTGTAGTTTGTTTGTAATTTTTTTTCAACGAATAGCTATTTGCTATGCTGTAAATGATTAGAAAGAAAAACAAGAAATAGTTTTCCCTTCCTACTGATATTCAGTATATAAGATTGATTTTCAAAGAGATGAAAAACGGAAGTTTTTCTTTTTTTGCTAAGTTTAGCAAACTACTGGTTTCAGCCACTCACCCACCTCTCCGGGCTTCGGCTTTCTTCCGAAAGAACCGAACGCAAAAGTAGGTCAAAGTTTGTAAACGACCAAATTTCCGGGCTAAAAATCAATGAAAATAATGCCTTGGAGCAGCATGTCACAGCTTCCCCGCAAGAGATTCGTACCGGAAAACATAATAAAGAACGGCTCTTGCCGGATATACCGTACGCGAACAGCCCCGTCAATCGTTCCAAAAACACTCCGTCCACAAATACGGAAACGGTCGCAGCGCCACCTCCCGGAAATATCGGCGGCATAGCACGCGGTGCGGCTCAGCCGGATCATACGCCCGGACAGGGGAAGCGCACCAAATTTCATCCGACATCGAATACGGCAACTCACGCAAACGGGAAACGGGTCGAAATGAAATCCGGGCAACAGCCCCACCCTCCCCGCCGCGCACATTCGACAAAGGCAATTATCCGAAAAAAGAGAATTCCCGACGCTCTCTGAAGCCGGGAGTCCACCGCCATATTCGGAGAGGGGAACGGGCATTCTTACGTACGAACGGTCATATTAAGCAAAAAAGCGCTTTCGGCGCCTTTTTGCTTGAATTTCATACCGGTTTGTCAAACTCGTGCCGAAAGCTCGTCTCAAAAGATGAATTTCGAGCTGATCTCCTTGTAATCGTGCACGCGCTCGATCACATCGGCAAACAAGTCGGCCACCGAAAGCACGGTGAATTTCGACAGGTCTTCGCTCTGCTTCAGCGGTATGGTATCGGTCACGATCACTTCCGACAGCGCGCTCTTGTTGATCCGGTCGTAAGCCGGCCCCGAAAGCACGGGATGAGTCACGGCAGCGCGGACGCTTCGCGCGCCCATCTCCATGAACATATCGGCGGCCTTGGTGATCGTGCCCGCCGTGTCGATCATGTCGTCCATGATGATGATATTGCGGTCCTCCACATCGCCGATCGCCGTGATCTTGCCCACGACGTTGGCTTTCTCGCGCTGCTTGTGGCTGATAATCATCGGAGCGTTCAGGTGCTGCGAATAGGCATGGGCACGCTTGGCTCCGCCCATGTCGGGCGCGGCGATCGACAGATTCTCCATCTGCAGATTCTTCATATAGGGAACGAAAATGCCGCTCGCATACAAATGATCGACCGGAATGTCGAAAAACCCTTGAATCTGATCGGCGTGCAAATCCATCGTCATGATCCGGTCGACGCCCGCCGCTCGCAGCAGATTGGCCACCAGCTTGGCTCCTATCGAGACGCGGGGCCGGTCCTTACGGTCCTGACGAGCCCATCCGAAATAGGGCATGACGGCAATCACCCGGTGAGCCGACGCACGGTGGGCCGCATCAATCATCAACAGCAGCTCCATCAGATTGTCCGCAGGCGGGAAAGTCGACTGTACGATAAAGACGGTGCACCCGCGAATACTTTCGTCGTAGGCAGGCTGAAACTCTCCGTCGCTGAACTCCAAGACCTGTGAGTTACCGAGATTTACGCCGAAATTGGCTGCGATCTTCTCGGCCAGATAGCGCGAGCCCCGGCAGGAGAAGATCTTGAGTTTGTGAATGGCCATGATCAGAAGGGTTGATTCATTTGGGTGCAAATGTACTTCAAATTTAGCGAAAAAAGGGACGAATCGTCATTTTATTCACAAAAATGCGGCAAGGACACGGACCGCAACAGCGCTTTCTCCGGCACTCCGACGCCTACCGGTCCGAGGCCGACCGCAGGCAGCGGCCGATAAAATCGAGAATTTCCGCACGGCCCTTTTTTTTCTCGGACGACGTCAGAAAAACCGGAGGCAGTTCCTCCCAAGACTCAAGTAGCACCCGTCGGTAGCGCGCCACGTTCGACGCGAGCCGGTCGGCAGAAAGCTTGTCGGTCTTGGTGAAAACCAGTCCGAACGGAACGCCCGCGCGGCCGAGCATCTCGATGAAACGCAGGTCGATCTTCTGCGGCTCGTGACGCGAGTCGAGCAGCACGAACAGGAAAACCATTTGCTCGCGCCGGAGCACGTAGTCGGTAATCAGCTTCGAGAATTCGCCCCGCTGGCTTTTCGATACGCGGGCATAGCCGTATCCCGGCAGATCGACCAGATACCAGCTTCCGTTGACCAGAAAATGGTTGACGAGCCGCGTCTTCCCCGGTGTCGACGACACCTTGGCCAGCGAGGGGGAGTCGGTCAGCATGTTGATAAGCGACGACTTG
>ERZ773170.1965-NODE-1965-length-13709-cov-9.185367_pt1 | contig 13709 bp, 13 predicted proteins | sample MGYA00581002_ERZ773170 | MGnify/ENA primary metagenome ERZ773170 (study PRJEB29015, sample SAMEA2737811) | human gut metagenome | biome: human gut; feature: human-associated habitat; material: faeces | place: China | collected 2012 ... | reverse complement strand
GCGGCGCATCCGTGAGCGTAGTCCTTGGCCGGAGCCAGCAGCTCGACGATTTTTCCCGTGCCCATGGCGCAAAGTTAGCAAACAATCGTCAATTCCGCGTCCCGTCGTCCGGACGGAACGCCGCCCGACTCACGGAAAACATCCGACGCGAAAAACGGCGCCGGGAAAAAACCGGCACAGACCGGGCATGCAGACCACGCCGAAATCCGCAATGCGCCAGCCCCCGGTCATTTCACGGCACGCATCGCGGAAAGAAACGGCACAATTTTGCTATCTTTGCAAAACTCCCGTTCGGCATGTCCGAACCGAATCTGCACCGCACTTATGAAAAGAGGATCATTCGCGAGCCGCTTCGGCACGATCGCCGCCGTCGGAGGCTCGGTTATCGGACTGGGCAACATCTGGCGCTTCCCGTACGTGGCCGGCGAGAACGGCGGGGCGGCCTTCATTTTGATCTATCTGACGATCAGCTTTCTGATTTCCATTCCGATCATGCTGTCGGAATTCAGTCTGGGCCGTTCGACCAAACGCAACTCGATGCGCGCGTTCAGCAAACTGGCCCCGGGCACGAAATGGAAATGGGTGGGCTACATGGGCATTCTCTGTGCTTTCATCATTCTGTCGTTCTACTGCGTGATCGCCGGCTGGTCGCTCGAGTTTCTCAAGGAATCGGTGCTGAACCGCTTCCACGATCGCACGCCCGAGCAGGTGGCGGCGGCGTTCGACGGCTTCGTCGCCAGCGGCTGGCGACCGATCGCATGGACGCTCGTATTCATCGCGGCTTCGGCTTTCATCGTCTACTCGGGAATCGAAAAGGGAATCGAACGGTACAATAAAATCCTGATGCCGATGCTGTTTCTGCTGTTGTTCGGCATGGCTCTCAATGCGCTGACGCTCGACGGCGCGCGCCAGGGGATCGACTTTCTGCTGAAGCCCGACTTCAGCAAGATCACCGGAACGATCGTACTGGAAGCCCTCGGACAATCCTTCTTCTCGATGAGCCTCGGCATGGGCTGCATGATCACTTACGGCTCCTATCTGCGCAAGAACGAGAATATGTTCCGCATCGGGGCGATGGTCTCGCTGTCGGACATTACGGTGGCCGTCCTTTCGGGACTGGCCATTTTCCCCGCCGTCTTCTCGTTCGGCATCTCACCCACCTCGGGTCCGGAGCTGGTTTTTTTGACGCTGCCGAACGTTTTCGCCCGGATGAGCGGGGGCTATGTGATCTCGGTCGTATTTTTCGTCCTGCTGTTCTTGGCCGCAATCACCTCGTCGGTCTCGCTGCTCGAAGTCATCATCGCCTACCTGTCGGAAGAAATGCGCATCACGCGGTCGAAAGCCATCGTCTGCACGGCCTGTACCGTAGCCGCAACCGGATCGCTCAGCGCGCTGTCGATGATGCCCGGTTCGGTCCTGACTATCGGAGGAAAAAATCTGTTCGATCTGTGCGACAGCCTGTCGTCGAACCTGATGATGCCGCTGGGCGGTCTGTTCATCGTGCTGTTCGCAGGCTGGGTGCTATCGCCCCGAAAGCTGCGCGACGAAATGACCAGCGGACTGAAATACGGGACCCGCGTCTTCCCGGTCATCCGGTTCCTGATCCGGTTCGTCATCCCCGTAGTGATCGGTATCCTGTTCGCCAGCCGGATCGGGCTGCTGTTCTAAAGGAGCCGGTCCGTCAGCGGATGCGGCGCCGGAACTCGGCCGCTACGACCGCCGTGGCCATCGCCACGTTCAGCGACTCGGACGTGGGCGCCGCTCCCGGATAGGGCGGTATGAAAAGGCGCCGGGTCACGCAGCGGGCCGTCCCGGACGAGATGCCGTTTCCTTCGCTGCCCATCACGACGATGCCGCCGGCGGAAAGCCCGGCCCGGTAAATATCCTCCCCCTCCAGAAACGTCCCGTACACAGGCGTTCCCCGCTCCGCCGCACGGGCAAGGAACGACTCCAGCGCCGTATAGTGCACCCGCACGCGGGCAATGGCCCCCATCGTAGCCTGAACGGCTTTCGGTCCGAAACAGTCGGCGGTGTTTTCCGAGCAGACGATGTCGCGAATGCCGAACCAGTCGGCCAGCCGGACGATCGTTCCCAGATTGCCGGGGTCCTGCACTCCGTCGAGCGCAAGCGCCAGATCGTCCGTCCCCGTGCCGGCAGACAACCGATAGCGGGGCAGTTCGATCAGAGCCAGCACCGGCGTCGGCGTCTTCAGCGCGCTGATTCGCTCCATCTCCTTGGGCGACACGCGTTCGGTATCGACACTCCCCGCCTCGCTCCGGTCTTCCTCGCCGCAACGGAAAATCTTGCGCACGCGGAATTCCGAGGCAAGCATCTCGCCTACGAGCTTCTCCCCCTCGGCCACGAACAGGCCGGAGGCGGCACGCTCCTTTTTCGAGGAGAGCGAGCGCACGAAGGCTATTTCGGACTTGATCACGGCAATCGGATTATCCCGCCCCGAACGCCGGTGCGGTCCGACAAAGATAGACAAGACGGACCGAATCCCCAAACCGCCGGTCGGCTCCGATACCCGGATACGAAAACGCATGCCGCTTTCCGACCATAGGGCATCGCACCGGAAACGTTTTCCCGCAGGAAACGAGTCTCGGGCATGCCGAATCTCGCCCCCCAACTCCTACCGCAAGGTCCCGACGGATACGACGGACCCGCGCGGCATACCGGCGACGATCCCCGAAAACTTTCCCGCGCCGGCTTGCACAATCGAAAATCTATCCGTACCTTTGCGACTCAGAAACTATTCTGAGCCAGAAGACAGTTTCAGCAAGGGAAGACAATCCATAACTTACTGATAAATAATGTCTGACAAAAAAACCGCCCGTCTGATCCTCGAGGACGGCACTCAATTCGAAGGGTACTCCTTCGGCGCCGAAACGTCCGTTTCGGGCGAAGTCGTCTTCAACACAGCCATGACCGGTTATCCCGAAAGCCTGACCGACCCGTCGTACAGCGGTCAGATCCTCGTGTCGACCTATCCGCTGATCGGCAACTACGGAGTTCCGCAGTTTACGGAGCAGGACGGTTTGCTGCGCTTTTTCGAATCGGACCGTATCCACATCCGCGCTCTGGTCGTCTCCGACTATTCGTTCGAGCACAGCCACTGGAACGCGAGCGAAAGCCTCGGACAGTGGCTCAAGGACAACGGCGTGCCGGGCATTTGGGGCGTGGACACGCGCCGGATCACGAAGATCATCCGCGAGCGGGGCGTCATGCTCGGCAAGCTCGTGATCGAAGGCTCGCCCGAGCCCGCGGAGTTCGTCGATCCGAACAAGGAGAACCTGGCGGCGCTCGTCAGCACGAAACAGGTCGAAACGTACGGAAACGGGAAGTACCGGATCGTACTGGTCGACTGCGGCTGCAAATACAACATCGTGCGCTGCCTGACGAAGCGGAACGCGACGGTGATCCGCGTGCCTTGGGACTACGACTTCACGCAGATCGACTACGACGGCGTGATGCTGTCGAACGGCCCCGGCGACCCGGCGGAGAATGTGGAAATCATTGCAAACATCCGCGAAATGCTGAACACCGGCATCCCGACCTTCGGTATCTGCCTGGGCCACCAGCTCACCGCGCTGGCCGCGGGCGCTAAGACCTGCAAGCTGAAATACGGTCACCGCGGTGCCAACCAGCCGGTCAGCCACATCAGCAAGAGCCGTACCTTCATCACGAGCCAGAACCATGGCTACGCGGTTGAGGACGAGACACTGTCCAAGGACGTAGGCCAGATGAGCTACTTCAACGCCAACGACGGCACCTGCGAGGGTGTTGACTACTTTAAATGGAACTGCTTCACCGTGCAGTTCCATCCCGAGGCCAACGGTGGCCCCAAGGATACCGAGTTCCTGTTTGCCGAGTTTGTCAGCCGTATGCTGGCTGCGAAAGGAGTGATCGACAATGCCTAAAGACCCGCGTATCAAAAAGGTGCTGGTCATCGGTTCCGGCCCCATCATCATCGGTCAGGCGGCGGAGTTCGACTACTCCGGTACCCAGGCCTGCCGTGCGCTGAAATCCGAGGGCGTAGAGACGGTGTTGGTCAACTCCAACCCCGCCACCATCATGACCGACCCTGACATCGCCGACCATGTATATATTGAGCCGCTGACCGCCGAGGTCGTCGAGCGCATCATTGAAAAAGAAAAACCCGACGCCATCTTGCCCAACCTGGGCGGCCAGATGGGCCTGAACCTCTCCATGGAGTTGGCCCGCAGCGGTTTCCTGGACCGCAGCGGTGTCCGTCTGCTGGCCTGCAAGCCCGACACCATCGACCGCGCCGAGGACCGCCAGCTGTTCAAGGACACGATGGAAAAGCTGCACCAGCCCATCATCCCCTCCAAAGTCGTGGAGGATCTGGACGACGCACTGGACTTTGCCGAGGTCATCGGCTACCCGGTCATCGTGCGCCCTGCTTTTACCATGGGCGGCACCGGCGGCGGCATCTGCGAGGACCGCGAGAAGCTGCATGAAATCGCCACCAACGGTCTGCGCCTGTCTCCGATCCACCAAATCCTCGTAGAGAAGTGCATTTCCGGCTGGAAGGAAATCGAGTACGAGGTCATGCGTGACTCCAAGGGCAACGTCATCACGGTCTGCAACATGGAGAACCTTGACCCCGTCGGCATCCACACCGGCGACTCCATCGTCGTGGCCCCCAGCCAGACCCTCTCCGATAAAGAGTACCAGATGCTGCGCACCGCCGCGCTGGATATCATCACCGAACTGGGCATCGAGGGTGGCTGCAACTGCCAGTTTGCCCTGAAGCCGGACAGCTTTGAGTATGCTGTCATCGAGGTCAATCCCCGCGTGTCCCGCTCCTCCGCGCTGGCATCCAAGGCCACCGGCTATCCCATCGCCAAGGTCGCCACGAAGATCGCCCTGGGCTATACGCTGGACGAGATCACCAACGACGTTACCGGCGAGACCTGCGCCTGCTTTGAGCCGGCCCTCGACTACGTTGTCGTCAAGTATCCGAAGTGGCCGTTTGACAAGTTCGTCTATGCGGACAAGTCTCTGGGCACCCAAATGATGGCCACCGGCGAGGTCATGGCCATCGGCAACAATTTCGAGCACGCCATGATGAAGGCCGTCTCCTCCACCGAGCTGGGCCTTGACACGATGACGCTGCCCGACTTTGAGAAGCTGACCACCGAGGAAGTCATTGAACACCTGCACGTGCAGGACTCCGAGCGCGCCTTCTGCGTCTACGAAGCCCTCAAGCGCGGCGTGCCACATGATGTAATTTATGACATCACCAAGATCGACTGGTGGTTCCTGGACAAATTGCAGCACCTGGCCGACATTGAAATGGGCCTAAAAACCGGCGAACTGACGACGGAAAAATATCTGAACGCGAAGAGGTTCGGTTTCCTGGATAAGACCATCAAACGCCTGGCGGGCGTGGACACCCTGCCCGAAGCGCCGAAGGCCGCCTTCAAGATGGTCGACACCTGCGCCGCGGAATTTGCCGCCAAGACACCGTATTTCTACTCCACCTACGACGAGGATAACGAGGCCAAGCAGTTTATCGCCGAGCGCAGCGACCCCAACAAGAAGAAGGTGCTCGTTTTCGGCTCCGGCCCCATCCGCATCGGTCAGGGCATCGAGTTCGACTACTGCTCGGTCCACGCGGTCTGGACGCTGAAGCAGCACGGCTGCGAGGCGATCCTGGTCAACAACAACCCCGAGACGGTCTCCACCGACTTTGACACCGGCGACCGCCTCTACTTTGACCCGCTGAACCCCGAGAGCGTTGACCATATCATTGAGACCGAAAAGCCCGACGGCTGCCTCGTGCAGTTCGGCGGCCAGACGGCCATCAAGCTGGCGAAGCACATGGATGAGATCGGCCTGCCGATTCTCGGCACCCCCGCTGACGCCATTGATGAGGCCGAGGACCGCGAACGCTTTGACGAGCTGCTCGAGCGCTGCGGCATCCCCCGCCCGGAGGGCCGCACGGTTTTTACGCTGGACGAGGCTTTGCAGGCGGCACAGGAGGTCGGCTACCCGGTCCTGATGCGCCCCTCCTACGTGCTGGGCGGTCAGAACATGATCGTGGCCTACAATTCCAGCGACGTTATCGAGTACATGGGCGTCATCACGAAGCACGTTGACATGAGCCACCCGGTCCTGATGGACAAGTACATCCTGGGTACCGAGTGCGAGGTCGACGCCATCTGCGACGGCACAGATTACCTCGTACCCGGCATCATGCAGCAGGTCGAGCGTACCGGCGTTCACTCCGGCGACTCCATCTGTGTCTACCCGCCCACGACCTTCAGCCAGAAGGTCATTGACACGCTGGTCGACTACACCGGCCGCTTTGCCCGCGAGCTGAAGGTCGTGGGCCTGGTCAACGTGCAGTACGCTGTGCAGAATGACCGCGTCTATGTCATCGAGGTCAACCCGCGTTCCTCCCGCACCGTGCCCTATATCTCCAAAGTCACCGGCGTACCGATGGTTGATCTGGCCGTGCGCTGCACGCTGGGCGAAAAGCTCAAGGATATGGGCTACGGCACCGGTCTGTGGCGCAATGGCCAGAGCCCCTACTACGCCGTCAAGGTGCCTGTGTACAGTTTCCTGAAGCTGCACGGCGTTGACACGATGCTGGGTCCCGAGATGAAGTCCACCGGTGAGGTGCTGGGCATCGCCCCCACCTTCCACGAGGCCATGATGAAGGGCCTGGTGGCGGCTGGCTACCAGTTCAAGGTGCCTGGCCCCGGCTCCTGCGTCATTATCTCGGTCAAGGACAGCGACAAAGCTGAAGCTGCCAAGCTGGCCTGGAAGCTGCACGACTACGGCTATAAGATTTACGGCACACCCGGCACAGCCAAGTACTTGAACGGCGAGATGATACCCTGCAGCGTCGTCCGCCAGATGAGCGGCGCACGCCCCAACGTGCTGGATCTGCTGGAAAGCGGCCTGGTGGATTACATCATCTCCACCAGCCCCCATGGCCGCGACCCGCACCGCGACTCGGTCAAGTTCCGCCGCAAGGCCACCGAGCTGTCCATCCCGACCATCACGGCCATGGACACCGCCAGCGTGCTGGTGGACGCCCTGCGCGGCGACCACGATATCAGCCAGATGGAGCTGGTGGATATCGCGAATTTGCACCGCGAAGCGGCAAATGGGAAATAACAAATAGCTTGAACGCCTGTACCTGTAAAAGGGGTGCAGGCGTTTTGTTGTGGATTGCTATTATAGGGCTACCGCCCCAGTATGCAGGCGCAGATGATGCGCACCCGCCGTACCCGGCAGATCGGCGTCATTATGCCCAAGCTCAGCAGTGAGAGCTGCGCCCGCATGGTGGAGGGCATCAGCCGCGTGCTGGACGAACAGGGCTACCAACGCCGCCACCGTGGCCTACGGCTGGCAGCACTGCATGACGATTCCCCGGGTGCTGACCCGGGACAATGCCGGGCACATCCTGCAGAACCCGGTGTCCGAGCTGGCCGCCCGCCGCGGGGCCGCTGTGACCGCCACAGATGGTGCAGAGCAGGCCGTGGATGCCTGCTTCGATCTGGTTGCCGCCCCTGGCGGGGACTTCTCTCTGGGCTTTGACGGCGGGCTGACACTGGCTTACAGTGACGCCGACCGCACCTGCTGCCTGACCTTTACCGACGCCGCCATGTCCGGCGGCCGCACGAGCCGCTGTGCGGTGCTGGATGCGCCATGCCGCCGTCTACGGGTGGTGGGGGATGCGTCCTCGCTGGAAATTTTCCTCAACGACGGCGCGGCCGTTCTGTCCAACCGGTACTACCCCGCCGGGGGCCAGGTCACACTGCGGCCCGCCAACTTTACCGCCGCAGTCTACCCGCTGAATCTGTAAGGAGGTTCGCTATGCCTCGTGATACTTTGTACGCGATCGGCGAAGCGCTGATCGACATGATACCGTCCAAAAGCGGCTGCGCCTTTGCCGAGGTACCCGCCTTTGCGCCCCGGGTAGGCGGTGCGCCCGCCAGCTACCCCGACGCCGCGCAGATGGGCTTGTAACGCGCTGCGCCGCCCGGATATTCCAGCGCAGAACGTGCATTTTTTGCCATATGTCACTTTTTGCCGGATTCCGTTCGCAAATTTTATGATTTTTGCCGAAAAACCGCCTTTTTGCGAAAAAACTCTTGATTCTGCGCACAATTTTCTCTATAATAAACAACGTAATAATAAAGGCTATGTGTGCCTATAAGGATAGGAGTTAAAAATATCATGACGAGATCTCAGTTAATTACCAAGGTTGCCAATGACACCAACATGACCGCCGCTGAAGTGGAGAAGGTTATGGACGGCATTTTCGGCACCATCGGCGATGTGCTCAAGAGCGGCGACAAGGTCACCATCGCAGGCTTTGGCCGTTTCGAGATGCGTGAGCGCCAGACCAAGAACTTCACCAACCCCAAGACCAAGGTCACCAGCAAGCTGGAGCCGACCGCTATCCCCGGCTTCAAGGCCAGCGGCCGCCTGAAGGAGAAGGTCTCCGGCTGATCTCGTACAGATTGATAGCTTTTAAGGACCCGCAGGGATGCGGGTCCTTTTTGTTTGTAACAAACAAAAAAGCCTCCCTTGTTAAAGGGAGGTGGACGCCGAAGGCGGCCGGAGGGATTCCGACGGGCGTTGCCTTACACGCGCTCACGCCCGCAGCCGGGCAGGAATCCCTTCGCCTCGCATAGCTCGGCACCTCCCTTTGACAAGGGAGGCATTTTGCTCTATCACAGATGAATATGCCGCGGCACGCCGTTGATGTAGATGGGCGTCAGCTCGGCCTGGATCAGTGGGCGGGCGTAGCGCTCAAACTTCTCGTTGACGTGCATACCGTCCGCGGTGATCCATTCGTCGGGGACCGTTTTTTCAAAGTTTGCGACCTGCGTCACATCGACCATCTCGGTCTCCACGCGGTAGGGCTGGTTGCTCAGGCGCTTGATGGCTGCCATCTTGGCGGTTTCGCCGCGCACAGCGGCCTCCACCGCCGCGCCGCCCACCTGGTAGGCTTCGGTCACGTCGGTGCGGCTGGCCAGGTGGCTGGCACAGCGCTGCAACGTCGAGAATTCGATGGCGCGGGTCTTGCAGCCCAGGCGCACGCGGATCAGGTCCGCCAGGTAGCGGCTCGTGCCGCTCAAAATTGCCTTGTGGCCGAAGGCGTCCAGCTGCCCGGCCGTGGAGACCAGGTCACACAGGAAAACGCCGTCCTTATTCTTCACGCCCTCGCTGACTGCGATAATGACATTGTGGCGCTCCTTCTCCAGCTCTGCGACGCGGGCCAGGAACGCTTCCTCGTCAAAGGGGCGCTCGGGCAGCAGAATCAGGTCGGGGCCGTTGCAGTCCGGGCCTGCGGCCAGGCTGGCGGCAGCGGCCAGCCAGCCGGTGTGGCGGCCCATGATCTCCGCCACCGTCACGCTGCGCAGGTCGTAGACGCTGGAATCGCAGATGACTTCCTTCAAAATCGTGGCAATGTACTTCGCTGCACTGCCGTAGCCGGGGGTGTGGTCGGTCAGCATCAGGTCGTTGTCGATGGTCTTGGGTACGCCAATGAAGCGGATCTCGCTGTTTACGGTCTTGCCGTAGGCACTCAATTTGGAGATCGTGTCCATCGAGTCATTACCGCCAATGTAGAACACCGCGCCGATGTCGTACTGCTTGAACAGCTCAAACAGCTGCAAAAACGGCTTCTCGTCCACCGTGGGGTCGGGCAGCTTGTGGCGGCAGCTTCCCAAGAAGCTGGACGGCGTACGCTTGAGCAGCTCAATGTCCATCTTATCGCCCAGAACCGTGTCCAAGTCAACGAGCTTGCCCTCCAGCACGCCCTCAATGCCGTACTGCATACCGTAGACATGGGGTGCACCGCAGGCCTTCGCGGTCTCGTAGACACCCGCCAGGCTGGAGTTGATGACAGCAGTCGGGCCACCCGACTGCCCTACCAGAACGTTCTTCATAGGTTTACCTCTCGTATATTTTATTTCATATATTATAAAACATAGTTCTCAATCGCAGCTGCCACACCGTCATGATTGTTATCATCCGTCGTAACATCGGCAATTTTCTTGATATCGTCGGTGGCGTTGCCCATCGCCACACCCAAGCCCGCAGCCTCGATCATGGCGCAGTCGTTGCCGGAGTCACCCACAGCCATGACCTGCGCCCGGGTCAGGCCCAGCGTGCGGGCCAGCGCCATCAGGCCGCTGCCCTTTGTCACACCGGGGGCGTTGATCTCCATGTTGCAGGGCAGGCTGCTCGTCAGCTCCATGCCGGGGCAGGCGGCCAGCACCTCGTGCCAGGCAGCGTCGCGCTCGGCTTCGGTGGCGTAGATCATACTGTACTTTTCAATCTCGTGGGCGTGGTCGCGCAGCGTTTTGTGCATATCCGCAACTTCCAGGCGGGTCGTGCGGAAGTAGGTGCGCAGATTTTCCGGAACCATGTCCATGTGCTGCTCGGCGTTTTCGCGGGTGGTGTAGCTTTTGCCGCCGATGAAAATGCTCATCATGCCGGCACCACCCGCCAGGATATCATAGATTTTCAGCGCGTCCTCGGTCTTGAACGGCTGGTTCACCAGCTGCTCACCGGTCTGCAGGTCCACGACGCTGGCACCGTTGGAGGTCAGCGCGTACCGCACGCCGGGAATGGCGGTGAACACCTCCGGCACACCGCTTGCCGTGCGGCCGGTAGCGGGCAGCACCGCCACGCCACGCTCACAGGCCGTGCGGATGGCCGCCAGCGTGCGGGGGGTGATCTCCTTTTTATCGTTGAAAACAGTACCGTCAAGGTCCAGCGCCACAAGGCGGATGTCCTGCATAGTTTCACACTCCTTATCCAGGATATTGTATCGCAAAACCGCACCGATTGCAAGGTGCAGGCAACTGTGCTACAATAAAGTATCGGTAAAATTTGAGAAAGAGGCGGTAACATGCCTGTATTGCGCACCAAAACCAACCGGATGTGGCTGCCGGACGCCCTGCGCGGGCTGGCGCTGCTGAATATGCTGGTCTACCACGGCATGTACGACTGGGTATATGTGTTCGGCCATGCCAGCCGCTGGTACGATATCTGGGCCCCGGAGTGCCATGCGTGGCAGCAATATATCTGTTGGAGCTTTATTGTGCTGTCGGGGTTCAGCTTTCCGCTGGCCCGCAAGCCGGTCAAAAACGGCCTGCTGGTGGCCGGGTGCGCGGCGGTGCTCACGGCTGTGACGGCGGTATTCATGCCGTCGGAAGCCATCTGGTTCGGCGTGCTGCACCTAAACGCCGCCGCCGTGCTGCTGACCTGCCTGGTGTATCCGCTTTTTCAGCGCGTGCCAGCCGGGATGGGGCTGGCGACGTCTGCGGCGCTGTTTGCGCTGACAAATCAGCTGCCCTATGGGTATTTAGGCTTTGAGAATTGGCACCTCTGCGCCCTGCCTGCGGGGCTGTACAAGGCAAACTGGTTCTGGCTGGGCCTGCCGGACTTGACACGGTTTACCTCGGCGGATTATTTCCCGGTCATACCGTGGGTGTTTTTGTTCTGGTGCGGCGTGTTTTTGGCGCGGCTGTGGCACCCGAGCAGGGGAGAGGCCCCGGCTGCGGCAGCGCCGCTCTGTGCTATTGGACGGAACACACTGTTTGTGTATATGCTGCACCAGCCCGTGATTTATGGGGCGCTGTGGGTGTGGCATAGGATCAGGGGGATGTGACGGTAAGGGTAGGGGGCGACGAGGACGCCGCCCCCTACAACTAAAGGCTAAAGTAGTTCTAAAGGCAAAGTGCGGCGGCTTGAGGGCAGACCACCCCACCATTTATGAACATTTTAAAAATTTTCATTTTAGCGAAAATTGTTGTTGACATCAGGGGGGCTTTTATAGTATAATCTTGTTTACTGGTTAATAGTATTTGACCGGCAAACTCCTGTCTCAGGTCAAGGGAGGGAAGAAGATGTCGGAGATCCGTGTCAAAGAGGGCGAGTCCCTCGAGAGCGCTCTGCGCCGTTTTAAGCGCAGCACTGCTCGCAGCGGCGTGTTAGCTGAGGTCCGCAAGCGCGAGGCTTATGAGAAGCCTTCCGTTAAGCGCAAGAAGAAGTCCGAGGCTGCCCGCAAGCGCAAGTTTAAGTAAGGTATCTTACAACGAACGACTGTGCAGGTTCGCGTTACGCGCGGGCCTGCACTTTTATTTTATCGGCGGCAGCGATGCGGCCATCTTTAAAAAGGTCACACCCATGATTTTAACCCCTGAATATATTTTCAAAACCATCGAGTGCATCCACCCGGATTTTCTCGCGGCACATGGCATCAAGGCGCTGGTGCTGGACGTAGACAACACCCTGACCGGTGACAACAGCCAGGTGCTGGAGCCATCCGTCCAGGCCTGGCTGGATGAAATGCGCGCGGCGGGCATCAAACTGACCATTGTGTCCAACAACACCGCCAAGCGGGTGCGTCCCTTTGCGGAGCGCATCGGCCTGGACTGGGTGCCGCTGGCCTGCAAGCCGTTCACCGTCGGCCTGCGGGTAGCGCGGCGGCGGCTGGGCTGCCAAAAAAGCGAGATGGCCATGGTCGGCGACCAGATTTTTGCCGACCGGATGGCCGCCGGGCTGTACGGCTGCCCCTGCTTGTACCTGATGCCCCGCACGAACCACGACAAAAACAAATTTGTGCTGTTAAAGCGCAAGTTTGAACCGTACTGGATCGACAAATACTATCAGAAGGGCGGCAAGCTGTATGAGTGACACTCCGCGTTTCGGCACGGCCGGGCTGGCCGACAGCTACACGGTCAAAAAGTTTGACCCCGCCGCCATCGCCGCCTACACGGCAGGCTTTGGCCTGACGGCGTTTGAGTACCAGTGCGGCCGCGGCGTGCGGCTGGCCCACGACAAGGCCGCCGCCTTGGGCGCCGCCTGTGCAGAGCAAAATATCGTCCTCTCGGTCCACGCGCCGTACTATATCAGTATGTCGAGCCTGGAGGAGGACAAGCGGCTGAACAGCATCGACTACCTGCTGCAAAGCTGCGCCCTCGTCAAGGCGTTGGGCGGGCGGCGTGTCATCTTCCACTCCGGCTCCTGCGGCAAGCAGAGCCGGGAGGCGGCGCTGGAAAAGGCGCTGGACACGATGGCCCGCGCTGTCAAAGCCTGCGACGAAGCCGGCTACGGCGACTGCATTCTCTGCCCCGAGACGATGGGCAAGATCAACCAGCTGGGCACGCTGGACGAGGTGCTGGCCCTGTGCGAGGTCGACAAGCGCATCACGCCCTGCATCGATTTCGGGCATCTGTACGCCCGCAGCTGCGGCGAGCAGTTTGCCGCTGCCACCGCGCCCGCCGATTACGCCGCCCTGCTGGACACGCTGGCGGCGCGTTTGGGCGACGACCGTGCCGTACACTTCCACGCGCATTTTTCCCGCATTGCCTACACCAAGGGTGGGGAAAAGTGCCACCTGACCTTTGCGAATACCGAGTTTGGCCCACCCCACGCGCCGCTGCTGGCGCTGCTGAAGGAGCGTGGTTTAGCGCCCACCATAATCTGCGAGTCTGCCGGAACGCAGGCTGAGGACGCCGCCACGCTGGCAAAAACCTATGCCGCCCTATAAAAAACACAAAATTTAGCAAATTTCACGCAAAAAAGTCCGAACAGGGCTTGAAAAAATGCCGACTTTCCTGTAAAATAAATACAGGTATGTATAATCTAATATTGGAGGAATTTCTATATGATTTCTGCAGGCGAATTCCGTAACGGTGTCACCTTCG
>ERZ773170.1964-NODE-1964-length-13709-cov-58.930497_pt1 | contig 13709 bp, 9 predicted proteins | sample MGYA00581002_ERZ773170 | MGnify/ENA primary metagenome ERZ773170 (study PRJEB29015, sample SAMEA2737811) | human gut metagenome | biome: human gut; feature: human-associated habitat; material: faeces | place: China | collected 2012 ... | reverse complement strand
CTCCATCTGCTAAGAAGCAGTTGGCTGAGGATTTGAAGCAGCAGGCTCACAAGCTCGAGGCTATCAAGGCTGAGGCTGTTAAGAAGGGTGAGGCTCTCAATGACGTAGTTCTTACTATCGCCGCTAAGGTGAGCGCAACAGGTCAGCTTTATGGTTCTGTTAACGCCGCTACTGTAGCTGAGGAGCTCGCAAAGAAGGGTATCGAGGTAGATCGTAAGATCATCACTATGAAGGATGCCAAGAAGATTGGTGAGTACGAGGCAACTGTTCACTTCCACAAGGAGGTTGAAATCAAGGTTCCTGTTATCGTTGTAGCAGAAAATGCTCCTGTTGCTGCTCCTGCAGTAGAGGAGGCTCCTGCTGTTGAGGCTGCTCCTGCTGAGGAGGAGGCTCCTGCAGCTGAGTAATCTCACCGACTTTTTAGTACGATATTTTTTCGCACTGTAAAGCATATTAATATAAAAATCCCATCTGCCCTCAGGCATTTGGGATTTTTTTGTTTTTTCTCTTTTAAGTGTCATTTTTTTATTGTATCTTTGCACCCGATTATTATTCAGCATTTTGCAGGATATTATCATCGTAACATTTGTAACAAACTAAATAGATAAAACAAGAAATGAAAGCATTTGTTTTCCCAGGTCAGGGTTCTCAGTTCGTAGGAATGGGTAAGGACCTTTATGACAACAATTCTTTGGCAAAAGAACTCTTTGATAAGGCCGATGAGATTCTCGGTTTCAAGATTACTGATATTATGTTTGCTGGTACCGACGACCAGTTGAAGGAGACCAAGGTTACTCAGCCTGCCGTGTTCCTCCATTCTGTTATCTCAGCCCTCTGCTTGGGTGATGAGTTCCAGCCTGCTATGGTGGCTGGTCACTCTCTGGGTGAGTTCTCTGCCCTCGTTGCTGCAGGTGCTATGGCTTTTGAGGATGGTTTGAAGTTGGTTGCTGCTCGTGCCAATGCCATGCAGAAAGCTTGCGAGGCCAATCCCGGTACCATGGCTGCTATCATCGGTTTGCCAGATGAGAAGGTAGAGGAGGTCTGTGCAGAGGTAAGCACTGAGGGTAATGTGGTAGTTGCTGCCAACTACAACTGTCCTGGTCAGCTTGTTATTTCAGGTAATGTAGACGCTATCAATGCTGCCTGCGAGAAGTTGAAGGCTGCTGGTGCCAAGCGAGCTCTGCCTTTGAAGGTAGGTGGCGCTTTCCACTCTCCATTGATGCAGCCTGCCAAGGACGAGCTTCAGGCTGCTATCGAGAAAACAACTTTCTCGGCTCCTAAGTGTCCTGTTTACCAGAATGTAGACGGCAAGCCTCATACCGATCCAGCTGAGATTCAGCAGAACCTCATTGCCCAGCTTACCAGCTCTGTTCGTTGGACTTCTTCTGTTCAGGCAATGATTGCTGATGGTGCTGATGACTTTACCGAGTGTGGTCCTGGCAAGGCTTTGCAGGGCATGATTGGCCGTATCAATAAGACAGTAGCTTCTCACGGTATTGCTTAATATCAGGTCATAGCCGCGAGATGAAAGAAAAAGTCGTTATTTATCAAGTTCTTCCACGTCTTTTCCGCAATGCCAATATTACCCGTAAGGAAAATGGTACGATAGATGAGAATGGATGTGGAAAACTTAACAACTTCAATGACGCAGTATTAGCCCGTATCCATGATATGGGCTTTACTCATATTTGGTATACGGGAGTCATTCGCCATGCCACACAGACCGATTACTCTTCTTTCGGCATTCCTGTACAGCATGCCGAGGTGGTGAAAGGAAAGGCTGGTTCACCTTATGCCATTACCGACTATTATGACGTCGATCCTGATCTGGCAGAGAATGTCAGCATGAGAATGACGGAATGGGAGAGTCTTATCGAGCGCACTCACAAGGCTGGTATGAAGGTCATCATGGACTTTGTGCCCAATCATGTGGCTCGTGAGTATCATTCCATTCGCAAACCAGCAAGTGTACGAGATCTTGGAGAAGATGATGACAAGAACATGCACTTCTCTACGCGCAATAATTTCTATTATACTTGGGGTGATCTGGACCTGAACGATGTTCGTTGCTCCAAACCCGAGTTCAAGGCTTTCTCTTCCAAAGAAGCCAAGATATACGAACCCTATCATGAGAGTCCAGCCAAGGCAACGGGCAACGACCGCTTTGACAACCATCCGGGTAGAAACGACTGGTATGAGACGGTGAAACTCAACTATGGAGTGGATTATTGTGATGCCGGCGGCCGCAGCTATCACTATGAGCCAGTGCCCAGTACCTGGGGCAAGATGACTGACATCTTGTTGTTCTGGGCAAGCAAGGGTGTCGACGGATTCCGTTGTGACATGGCTGAGATGGTGCCTTGCGCCTTCTGGTCGTATGCCACTCAGATACTGAAAGCCCGTTACCCGGAAGTGATTGTCATAGGTGAGGTGTACGATCCCAACCAGTATCGCAACTACGTGAAGGCAGGTTTTGATTACCTCTATGACAAGGTGGGTATGTATGACTGTCTGCGTGCTGTAATCCGTGGAGAACGTCCTGCTGCCAGTATCACCCACGAATGGCAGGTAGTCGACGATATACGTGAGCATATGCTCTATTTCCTGGAAAATCATGACGAGCAGCGTATTGCCAGCGATTTCTTCTGTGGTGATGCACGTAAGGCGCTACCGGCTGCAGCTATGAGTCTTTTCTTCCAGAAGAATCCTTTTATGGTCTATAGCGGACAGGAGTTTGGAGAAAAGGGAATGGACAAAGAGGGATTCAGTGGGGTAGATGGCAGAACGACCATCTTCGACTATTGGTCGCCCGCAACCTTGTCGCATGCCTACGACACGCTCGTAGCCTCGAAGCCAAGAGGCCGCAAGCCTGCCACATCTCATAAGGAATGGTGTACAGCAGAGCAGAAGGATCTTGCCTTGCAGTATCGCAAGATGCTCAGACTTGCCAATGAGGAACGTGCCATCCGTGAGGGAGATACTTTCGACCTCATGTATGTCAATGCCATTTCCGAGCATTTCGACCCTCGTTCTCAGTTCGCCTTTCTCCGCAAGAAGGATGAGGAAGTGCTCTTGGTGGTACTCAACTTCTCGGCAGAGTCATGCCTGTTGGGTGTTACCATTCCGGCTCATGCCTTCGACTTCTTTCATATCATAGAGGAAGAGGTGATGGCTACAGAACTCTGGACTGGTGACAAGAAGAAGGTAGAACTTAAGAAAGACGGACGTTTCCCAGTGGCTGTTGAGCCTTATGGAGTAAGAATCTATAAATTCAATGTCAAGATGGAAGAGAGTGAGTTTATTTTGAATGAGCATCACAAGGAAGAGTTTCCTCCTGCTCATACGGCAGAGCATCTGCTCAATCAGTTGATGGTTCGTATGTTCTCATGCGAGCGCAGTCGCAATGCTCATATTGAGCGAAAGAAAAGCAAGATGACCTTTGTCGTTGACCACAAACCTTCGCGTCAGGAAGAGAAGGCGATAGAAACCGAGATGAATCGGTTGATAGCGCTTGATATGCCAGTGACCTATGAGTTTGTTGATCGCGACCATATTCCTGCCGATGTGAAACTCGACCGATTGCCACAGGATGCCAGCGAGACTTTGCGTCTGGTGCGTATAGGCGATTACGATGTGTGTCCTTGCATAGGCAAGCATGTACGCTCTACGGCACAGATAGGTAAGTTTGTGATGCTTGGTACCAATTGGGACGAGGCATCTCATTCCTTGCGTATCCGCTTCAAGATTGTACAGTAATTCGGAGTGTGATAAAATACATTGGCCTGTGTGTAGAAACGCAATAGGCTTCGTTGCCCAACGCAATAGGCTTCGTTGCCCTACGCAATGGGCTTCGTTGCCCAACGAAGGTACTTACGTTCTTGGGGTATAAGTCCGTGCAGGTATCGGCACTCATTTTATAAAAAGCAAATAAAAAAAGTTGCGAGAGTAATCTCGCAACTTTTTTATCTTTCAGTATATTTGATTCTTTGATTAGTATGCAAACAGAGGATAGTCCTTCATGGTTGCATTTACCTTCTCGCGTACACGAGCAATTACCTTCTCGTCCTCAGGAGCATTCAGAACCTCTTCGATGAGCTCGGCAATGAGGTGCATCATATCCTCTTTGGCGCCACGGGTTGTCATGGCTGCAGTACCCAGGCGGATACCACTTGTCTGGAAGGCAGAGCGAGTGTCGAATGGTACCATGTTCTTGTTGACGGTAATATCAGCAGCAACAAGGGCATTCTCTGCCACCTTACCAGTCAAGTCTGGATACTTGCTTCTCAGGTCTACCAGCATAGAGTGGTTGTCGGTACCACCACTAACGATTCCGAAACCACGTCCGATGAGGTCGTCGGCCAATACTGCAGCATTCTTTTTCACCTGTGTGGCATATTCTTTCCATGAAGGCTGGAGGTTCTCGTTGAAGGCTACAGCCTTGGCTGCGATAACGTGCTCCAATGGACCTCCCTGCTGACCTGGGAATACGGCAGAGTTGAGCAACATACTCATTTTCTTTACCTCGCCCTTCTTGGTGGTATAGCCCCAAGGATTGTCGAAGTCCTTACCCATGAGAATGATACCTCCACGAGGACCACGGAGAGTCTTGTGTGTGGTAGAAGTTACGATGTGTGCATATTTCAATGGGTTGTCGAGCAATCCTGCTGCGATAAGACCAGCAGGGTGAGCCATGTCGATCATCAACAAGGCACCCACCTCGTCGGCAATCTTGCGCATGCGGGCATAATCCCACTCACGGCTATAGGCACTGCCGCCACCGATAATCAACTTAGGTTTGTTTTCGAGAGCCAACTTCTCCATCTCGTCATAGTCTACACGACCAGTTTCCTTGTTGAGGTTGTAGCCGATAGGGCGATAGAGGATACCAGATGTATTGACGTGGCTGCCATGTGAAAGGTGTCCGCCGTGGTCAAGGTTCAGTCCCATGAATGTGTCGCCGGGCTTCAGCACAGCGAGCAGTACGGCAGCATTGGCCTGTGCTCCAGAGTGAGGCTGAACATTGGCATACTCTGCACCGAAGACTTTCTTTACGCGCTCGATGGCAAGGTTCTCTACGATATCTACCACTTGGCAACCGCCATAGTAACGTTTGCCAGGGAGTCCCTCAGCATACTTGTTGGTAAGGTAAGAACCCATAGCGTTCATTACCTCTTCACTCACAAAGTTCTCGGAAGCAATCAGCTCCATACCTTTCAGCTGACGCTGATGTTCTCTTTCGATCAAGTCGAAAATCTCTTGGTCTTTTTCCATTGAATCTCTATATTATTAGTCGTTTTATGCTTGATTCAGCTTATATTTTAGATTTGTACTGCAAAAATAAGCAATATAGTTGTAATAGCCAAATAATAAAAGCTATTTTGAGTCTATTTGCTTACTTTTTGTCGTTTTTATACAAAAACAGGCTTCTAACTGTTATGTTAGAAGCCTGTTTTATGTTATTTGCAAAGTTCTACCTTTCCGAGTTGCTGCTCCTTGTCGCAGTAGTGACAGCGTATTACGCCCAATGCGGCATCCACGGTGTGGAAGACTGTAGCCATAGGCTCGTTGTTGGTGATGCACTTGGGGTTGTTGCATTTCACGATTCCCTTCAGTGTATCAGGAGTCTTCACTGTCTTCTTTTCAACGATTTCGTAGTCCTTGATAATACTCAGACCGATGTTTGGAGCTACTACCGAGAGACGGTTGATCTCTTCGTCGGTAAAGAATTTGTTGGCAACCTTGATGATACCCTTCTTGCCGATTTTCTTGGAAGGGAGGTTGTAGCCGATGGTGACAGGTGTCTCCATCTTCTCTAATTGCAGGAGGTTGACTACCTGATAGGTCTTTTCGGCTGGTATATGGTCGATAACGGTTCCGTTCTCGATAGCGGCAACCACAAGTTGATTCTTATTGTTTCCCATAATTAAACTCTAAACATTATTCAATAATAGTCTTGTCGTTCTTGATGTCATCGAGCGTGATGCCGAGGCAATGGCAGAAGATGGCCTCTCGTGCATAGAGTCCGTTCTGTGCCTGCTGTATGTAGTAAGCGTGTGGGTCGTCATCCACATCGTATGCTATCTCGTTGACACGTGGCAGCGGGTGCATGATCTTCATGTTCTCCTTGGCCTTGGCGAGCATACTGCGTTTCAGAATATACACGTTCTTTACGCGCTCGTATTCCATCAGGTCGCTGAAGCGTTCCTTCTGGACGCGTGTCATATAGAGGATGTCGGCTCCTGCTATCACGTCTTCGTTGAAGTCTTCGTGCTCCACATATTTGATTCCATGATAGTCGCAGTAGAGTTTGTACTCTTGTGGCATGGCCAGCTCCTTTGGTGCGATGAAGTGGAAGGTAGGGTTGAAGTGGCGCATGGCAGTGATGAGCGAGTGTACTGTTCTGCCATATTTCAAGTCGCCCACGAGATAGATATTCAGATTCTCGAGTGTTCCCTGTGTCTTGTAGATGGAGTAGAGGTCGAGCAGGCACTGTGATGGATGCATGTGGGCTCCGTCTCCAGCATTGACAATAGGCACTGGTGCCACCTCGCTGGCATACTGTGCAGCTCCCTCTATGTGGTGGCGCATGGCAATGATGTCGGCATAGTTGCTCACCATGAGGATGGTGTCCTTCAGTGTCTCGCCCTTGGTGGTACTTGATGTCTTGGCATCAGAGAAGCCTATGACACGGGCACCGAGGCGGTTGGCTGCAGTTTGAAAACTAAGTTGTGTACGGGTGGATGGTTCGAAGAAAAGGGTTGCAACAACCTTTCCCTTCAACAGTTCCCTGTTGGGATGCTTTTCGAACTCTTGCGCCATCTGCAGGAGGTATTCTATCTTCTCCTTCGACAGGTCTGCAATCGTCACAAAATTATGTTTTTCCATTTGAATTTTGTTTGAATGTTCTGAAATCGCCTCCAAAGTTACATATATTTTTTTATTTATGTGCTATTCACCTAAAAAGTTTTAGGTTATTTTGCACAAACCTTTATTATTCTACTACCATTTTCTTTCCGTTGTGGATGTAGATGCCTTTCTGTGTAGGACATTCTTCTCCCACTTTCTGACCATTCAGGTTGTACCAGCCCTTAGGATAAATGGGCTCTGCCTCGAACTCGATGAAAGGAATGCTCGCCACGCCCTGGTAGTTGTCGTACGAGAAGGCTACGTTCTGCATGCTTCCCCAGATATATTCCTCCAGGCCAGGATAGTCGACGAAGGGGTTGCGGTTGTTTTACTTCTCTTGGATGCCCTTGTTGCGGTTTATTTCCTTTTGGCTTACCGGGTCTTTCTTCGACCATTCCATCAGCATCTTCATTTGCCAGTCCTTGTAAGGTTTGTAGGAATCGTGTGAGGCGATAGGTGCGAATTCTCCAGCATTCCAATTTGCAATCTTGTCTTCGTAAGCTGTTGCCATATAGAAGTAAATGCGGGCGAAGTCTCCTTTATACATATCGTTGGGCTCAAAGACATTACCTGTATAGCCAGGATAGGTGCAAGAACCTACTTTGCTGAAGGAATTGTTTGACTTGTATGTATTGCCATTTGTTTCTCCGAAAGGAAGGTTGCCCCTGCGATTGTTTACATATCCGTCGGTTGGCACAAGGTGTACAAGGTCGGTGTACATGGGTTTTGTTTTACCACCAAACCAACTTTTAGGAAAAGAATGTTCACGGTTGTAAGAATCGCCTTCTCTTTTGTAATTAGCTCCCTGTGCAGAACTTCCGAAAACATAGTTGGTCTTGTCAGAGTACATATCCCATACCTTTCCGTCTTCTCGCTTGTCAGTTGTTCTGAAAGCTATCCAAAGCCCATCATATGACAATTGAGTATGCGTCTTAATAATATTAAACATCGCTGTTTTCAGCGCTTTTCCTTTCAAGCCGTTAGCACTCTGATAATAAGTACCCGTGTTGTTACGCCCCTGTGCAAAGAGACTTAAAGTGATGAGTTGCAGGGCAATGAAGAGGCCCCAGTGTTTGAAGTTTTTTCTTTTCATGTCTGTGTGATAATTATTCTTTCTGACGTAATGTTGTTAGATTCTTATAGAAATGATTTGGACTGATGGTTGTATCCGTTCAGCGAGATATTCGCTTCGTCCCATTTGTCCTTGGCTGCTGTTTTCTTTTGGGGATAACCTATAACGATGGTGTTCAGCGGTATCAAGTTGCTGGGCAGTGCCAACAGCTCTTGCATTCCCCTGTAACGTACCTCAAGAGGGTAGAGGGCGGTCCATACAGCACCCAGATCGAGGGCATTTGCCATCAGGAGTAGGTTCTCTGTAGCTGCAGAACAGTCCTGGATCCAGAACTCCTGTTCCGTACCTTCAAGGGTTTTGTTTAAGTCGCCACAGACAACAATGGCAAGCGGAGCTTCCTTTGCCATGCTGGCATATGGACTGAAATGAGGAATCTGATCGAGTAACTTCCTGTCGTCTATCACAGCAAAGTGCCAGGGCTGTTTGTTACAAGCCGAGGGTGCTGCCATGGCTGCATGCAACAGCATCTCTACTTTCTCTGACTCAACAGGTTGGTTGAGAAAGCTTCGCACGGAAGTACGGCTCATGATATTGTCTAATATTTCTTTTTGATTCATTTTCTCAGCGTTTAGAATTCCTTTTGCAAAGTTACACAGAATAATCGATATAGTAGGCGGTTGCTGCTGTTTTTTCTGATGGTTTTCATCTAAAATTCTGATTTTAGATTATTATAACACATAAAAATACTTGGATATCAGTTGTTTTGTGTAATTTTGTGAAAATAAAGTGAGTGCCTCAAGAACTGTCGCAGCTTCTTGAGGCGTTAGGAAACAGTAAGTAAAACTTAATAACAAAGGAAACATGAATGTCAATGCAGGTATCAAGCAAGCAGCAATCTTAGCCATCGGCATCATTGCGCTTGGATTTTGTATCAAGTCGGGCTTGGAGGGTCTGGCAGGTAAGGACCGCAAAGTAGTGGTTAAGGGTTTGGCAGAAAAGGAGGTGGAAGCCGATAAGGTGACATGGCCTATCCTGTCGAAGGAGATAGGCAATGACCTGCCCCAGTTGTATCAGACCATCAACCATACGACGAGTACCATTCGCCAGTTTCTGTTGGCTAATGGCGTGAAGGCAGAAGAGATCAATGTCAATGCTCCTGTGGTGATTGACCTGAATGCCGAGCGATATGGAGAAAACAAGAATCCTTATCGTTACAACATAACTTCCATCATCACCGTTACGTCGAATAATGTGAAGCTTATCCGCAGTCTTATTGCCCGTCAGGGGGAATTGCTCCAGAAGGGCATAGCCATAGTTGATGGAGGTTACGACAATCCTGTGAAATATGAGTTTGTGGCTTTCCGCAAGATGAAGCCCAAGATGATGCAGGAGGCGATAGAGAATGCTGAGCAGACCGCCGAGCAGTTTGCCAAGAACAGCAAAAGTAAGATCGACAAGATTATGAATGCAGACCAGGGACAGTTCTCCATCGACGACCGCGACTCGAATACTCCTTATATTAAAAAGGTAAGGGTTGTGACTACTGTCACCTATTCGCTGAAAGATTAACGAAGCAGCAGCATCTGTTGCTTCCTTCCTTATAGTCATCATTGATGTCAGGCATTGGTCATCAATGATGACTCATTTATATTATATTTTGAATGTACACATGCGTGCGCGTACATTATGTTTATTTTTTTCATTCATTAAAGTTAGTTGTAATTCAATACCTAAGTTCTGGATAATATTGATTCCGCAGGCGTAATGCCATAAGATTCTTGTTATCGACGTATTGCTATAAAAAATATTGCTGTCCGCTAAAACTTTTCATACAAAATAAATTAGGAGGGTGCGTCACAGACTTATGACACACCCTCTAATGATTCTATATTGTTCTTCTCTTTCAAGCAATAAAACGGAGACGATTGCGTTTTTAATATATGATAAAAGAAAAGAAAGACGATAGTTATTCACATATACTAAAATATACAGGCATCTTTGGCGGGGTGCAGGGATTGAATATCCTCATGAGCGTGGTGCGCAACAAACTGGTGGCCATCATCCTTTGTCCGGAGGGTATGGGATTGATTTCGCTTTTCAATTCCAGCATCAAACTGGTGTCTGATTCTACTAACCTGGGGCTTAGCATGAGTGCAGTGCGCGAGGTTTCGGAGGCTTACGAACATGGGGATGAGGAAAGACTCAATCACATCGTAAGTCTGGTACGCTTGTGGAGTTTCCTCACAGCATTGTTCGGTATGCTGATTTGCATTATCTTCAGTCCGTTTCTCAATCGCTTTACCTTTTCCTGGGGCAATCATACACTTCATTTTATCCTCCTTTCTCCAGTGGTTGCCATGATGGCGATAACTGGAAGCGAATTGGCCATCCTCAAAGGAACCCGTCGCCTGAAATCGCTGGCGGTAATTTCCGTATATGGTGTGATAGGGGCGCTGATTACCTCCATCCCGCTGTTCTACATCTGGGGAGAATCGGCCATTGTTCCATCCATTGCTTTCGTGGCTCTGTTGCAGATGGTGCTTACCTGCTGCTATTCGTTCCGTCTTTTTCCTGCATTCTTCGCCATGAGGTTTTCGCGCATCAAGTTGCTCTTGGGCGAAGGTCTCGGCATGGTTCGCTTGGGCATTGCCTTCATCCTGGCAGGAATCCTGGGCAGTGGGGCTGAGTTTGCCGTACGTTCCTACCTAAGCTATACTGGCGGACTGGATATGGTGGGATTTTACAATACGGGATTTATGATGACCATGACTTATGCCGGAATGGTTTTTCAGGCAATGGAGACTGATTATTTCCCTCGTCTTTCAGCCATAGAAGGCACTGGTATTGAGCTTAATTCCTTGGTTAATAAGCAGATAGAGGTTTCGTTACTATTGGCTTCTCCATTGCTTTCCGTCTTTATCCTGGCGAGTCCCTTGATTCTTCATTTGCTTTTCAGTGCCAAGTTCCTGCCGGTAGTAGGCATGATGAAGATAGCGCTGATGGCGATGTATTTCCGTGCCATCACCCTCCCGATAGAATACATCACGCTTTCGAAAGGTGATTCGAAATCCTATCTCTTCCTGGAGGCGCTGTACGATGTACTGCTCATTGCTCTGGTTATTTTGGGTTTCAGACTCTGGTCTCTTGAGGGAACGGGAATTGCCCTGTTTTTACTCGGCATTATCAATCTCGTAGTGGTATTGGGGTTCATGCATTACCGTTATCATTACCGCCCATCCCGTCAGGTAGTAGTTTATTTCGCAGCACAGATGCTTCTTGGCATTTTCACCTATTGGGCTTCTTGCCTTGAAAATCCGGTCATGAGCTGGGGCATCGGCGGTCTGGCTTGTCTGGCCGGTCTTGCCTTCTCCCTGAAGGTTCTGCATTCCAAGACCAAGCTTTGGAACAGTCTGGTGCTCAAGGTAAAGAGTAAATTGAAGAAGAAATAATAGGAAGGAGGATTTGCGAAGATTTTTTTTCAGAGTCTTTTGCGAAGAAGTGTAAAAGTTAGAACTGAAATTTAAGATTTGATGATATATGGCGGTAAAGGTTTCAATATTAATGGCGGTTTACAATACTGCCCCATATTTGCCTCAGAGTCTGGATTCCTTATTGAACCAGACCATGGGTGACTTTCAAGTAATTTGCGTGGATGATGCTTCTACCGATGATTCCCTGAAAGTTTTGGAATCCTATGCGCGTCGTGACTCCCGTATCGAAGTAATTTCTCTTGCCGAGAATCATGGACAGGCATTTGCCCGCAACCAGGGATTAAAGTGTGCCCAGGGAAGCTATATTTGTTTCTTGGATAGTGATGATTGGTTGGGAAAGGATGCCTTGCAGCAGATTGTATCAGCCTTTGAGAAGGATGATACCATAGATAGTGTTCTCTTCAGATGTCGCTATTATTATTCAGCGGATAGGATAGAGGAGTATCCTATGCCGGTTTTTGAGAAGAAAGGAACGGGACCTTCATCTTCTGAATCTTCCGATGAAGCAAGCCCGATAGCCTTATCGGGCGAACAGGCTTTCGAACTGAGTCTTACCTGGAAGATTCACGGTGTCTATGCGGTAAAGACTTCCATCCATCAGAAATTCCCGTACGACGATTCAGCCCGCACCTACAGTGATGACAATACCACCCGTCTTCACTATCTTGCTTCTCGCAAGGTGGTGGCATGTGGCGGAGAGTATTTTTATCGTCAGCATGCAGCCTCTGTGACTCATCAGGTTTCATCTCGCCGTTTCGATTATCTGAAGGCGAACACCAGTATGATGGCGGAGTTGCGCAGACAGAAAGTCTCTTCTCATCTGCTGGATGTTTATGAGAACGAACGCTGGAAGAATGTGGTTGGTGTTTACCTCTTTTATTGGCAGCATGCGCACGAGTTGCCGGAAGAGGATAGGAGGGAAGGACTTCGAATCATCCGCAACTCTTGGAAGTCTATCGATTTCAGAATGATATTTCCGAATAATAAGAACAAGTTGGGTTTTTTATCCTGCAGAAGTTCCTTGCTTCCCGAAGCAATCTGCTGGCATCTCTTCCGTCTTCAGGCAAATCTCTATTTCGTATTAAAAAAGTTTTCGGGAAAACTATAAGAAATCTCTTCATAAACTGGAAGCATCATTTTCCCAGAGCAATCTCTTTGGAAAATATATCGGAAAAGAAGCTAAATAAAAAAAACCTTGGAATTCAAATTGAATCCCAAGGCTTTATTTATTTTGTTATCTCAAAGAAATTACTTCTTGTTGATAGCGAGGTCGATAGCTACAGCGATAGCAACAGTAGCACCTACCATAGGGTTGTTACCCATACCGAGGAAGCCCATCATCTCTACGTGAGCAGGAACTGAAGAAGAACCTGCAAACTGAGCGTCAGAGTGCATACGGCCCATAGTATCGGTCATACCGTATGAAGCAGGACCAGCAGCCATGTTGTCTGGGTGCAAAGTACGACCTGTACCACCACCAGAAGCTACTGAGAAGTATGGCTTGCCAGCGGCAATACGCTCCTTCTTATAAGTACCGGCTACTGGGTGCTGGAAACGTGTAGGGTTGGTAGAGTTACCTGTGATAGATACGTCTACGTCCTCGCTCCAGTTGATAGCAACACCCTCACGTACGTCGTCTGCACCATAGCAGTTTACCTTTGCACGTGGGCCATCGCTGTAAGCGATACGGTTAACAACCTTCAACTCACCTGTGTAGTAGTCGAACTTGGTCTGTACGTATGTGAAACCGTTGATACGGCTGATGATCTGAGCAGCGTCCTTACCCAAACCGTTGAGGATAACGCGCAATGGGTTCTTACGAACCTTGTTAGCCATCTCGGCGATCTTGATAGCACCCTCAGCAGCAGCGAAAGACTCGTGACCTGCCAAGAAAGCGAAGCACTGTGTCTCCTCACGGAGCAGACGGGCAGCCAAGTTACCATGACCGAGACCTACCTTACGGTCATCGGCAACAGAACCAGGGATGCAGAAAGCCTGCAGACCGATACCGATAGCCTCAGCAGCGTCGGCAGCTGTCTTGGCACCTTTCTTGATAGCGATAGCAGCACCGGCTACATACGCCCACTTAGCGTTCTCGAAGCAGATACGCTGAGTGTCTTCACACATCTGATAAGGATCAACACCTGCGTCCTCGCAGATTTGATTAGCCTCTTCCAAGCTCTTGATACCGTTAGCATTAAGAGCAGCAAGAACCTGCTTCTCGCGACGTTCCTGACTTT
>ERZ773170.1963-NODE-1963-length-13712-cov-2.785971_pt1 | contig 13712 bp, 9 predicted proteins | sample MGYA00581002_ERZ773170 | MGnify/ENA primary metagenome ERZ773170 (study PRJEB29015, sample SAMEA2737811) | human gut metagenome | biome: human gut; feature: human-associated habitat; material: faeces | place: China | collected 2012 ... | reverse complement strand
CGGTTCGTGTGTAAATGATGAAAAAGTTGCTGTTGCATTCTTAAAATAAAATACCTCGGTGTTACCATCATCTGCGGAATACATCTTCTGTAATGAAGGGTATGCATCCAGCATAGACTGTCTTGCTTCTCTGCGGTCATCTTCCACCAATTCTCCTGCTACACGAAGCCATTCTCCATTCATAAAAGCGCAAATCTCAACCTTCGGATTTGCATGGATCTGCTTTGATACATCTTTTACTTTGCCTGTCTGTATGTATAACTTGTCTTCAAAACTATGGGCAGTTCCAAATGGTCTGACTCTTGGCTGGTCACCCTCTACAGTTGCTAAATAATAAGTTTCTGCGTCCTTTAAAAATTTTGCTACTCGTTCCATAGCATTGTCCTCCTGTTTATAAGCTTTTTAATAGCTTACGCCTCATACACCGGCTCAAAATCCTCTACCCCATGTCCACATATCGGGCAGGTGAAGTCTGCCGGCAGCTCGCTTCCTTCATATACATAATTACAGATTTTACATCTCCAACCAACGATCTTCTTATCCTGAGGTATCTCTTTCTTCTTTGGTTTTACACGATTCTGGTAATCTGCATAAGTAAGCGGTGCATTCTCATTCAACAGTTTTGCATCTGTTACTTCTGCAATAAACAGAGTATGTGTACCAAGATCCTGCTGTTCCAGAACCTTACCACTGATTACAGCACATGCCTGATATCCCATATATGGTATATCATTCTGATCAACCGGAAGCGTCAGATCTTTCATCTTATCCACATCTCTTCCTGACTGGAATCCGAAATGCTTGATCGTCTCAAAGGAACACTGCACATCTAACAGACTCAATGCAAAGATTCCGCTTTCTTTGATCAGATCACAAGTATAATTACTATTTAAAACAGATATTGCAATTCGAACCGGATCATTTGCTACCTGCATGCATGTGTTCGTAATACAGCCATTTACTTTCTCGCCGGAACGCGTGGATAACATAAATACTCCGTAAGACAGATTGTAAAGTGCTTTTTTCTCCATGTGATTACCTCCCTTTTTATTTCAGTAATAATTACTATTATTATATTCATATAATAGCTGATTTCTTAGCTATTGTCAACTGTAAATTTTATTTTCTCCAGTTTTTCTTTAAATTTTCTTCTGTTTTTATTTGAATTTTCAGACAATCATTTCTACTTATGCTATACTATCATTATAGTAACTCGTTAACAGCAACATTTTGTAAAGGCAGGGATGATTATGAATTTAAACTATCTTGAAGAAACAATTAGAACATCTAAATATCTTGTTTGTCTCGCCGGAATGGAAGGAATAATGCTTGAAAAAGAGGCTGCACATGACAGCCTCTTTTCACCTTCTACTCTTCACCATATCCTAGAATCTCTTTAATCTCCGGAATTGTCTTCTTCTGTTCTCTTAACCGACGAATCTGCGCAATCCTTTCTAAGCTCTCAACTCTGCGGTATCTTCTGGTCAGATTCTCTTCTGCCTGCTCGAACGGCAGCATTCCTTCCTCTGTATAAAACTTCAAAGTACTGTAGCGCACTGCTGTAAGCCGCACAAGCTCTCCGATCGTCACATATTCTGCCTGCTCTATTACTTCCATGCTTCTCTGTCTTGACATCAGCTCACCTTTTCTACCGTCCACATAATTAGTATTTCCGTACTTTCTTCCTACTGCCAGTATGCCGGTACCAGGTTGACTCCCTGAATCGGTACTTTATATGCTGTTTTCGTCATTGGGAAGATACGGTAATATATGTTGCCTATTTTTAGTAAAGTCTCACTGCCTACTCTGATCTCCTCTACCGCAAAGCCTTTTTTCTTCAAATGTTCTACAGCCGCAGCTCTTCTGTCCGCCACGTTAGTTCCAAAAATAACCGTATCGATAAATACGGATTTTCTTCTGTCAAGGTAAGGAAATACAAGATTAACACCCTCTAAATATGGATTCTTAAGCAGTTTACTCTTAGTCTTCACAAACCGATTCATAAATCCTTCAAAAACATTATGAAATTCTGCTTCCCATAATGCACGGTACTTCTCATCCTGAACAGCAGCTTCTGTCATACGTTCTTCTACACGATTCTGCTCTGATACAGAAAACAAGTCATGGATACAGCCACTTTCACGGAGAAGCCATAAGAGAACCGCATCTTCCAAACTAATTGGACCATCCTCTAGAATCTCTGCACGAAGTCCTTCTTTTATTCTGATATAACTTGTCTCATCACTAAGGTATGCCTTTAGTTCAACACCTGATGTATCATAATTCATATCACAGCCCAAAATATCCGGTACTTCCTTTAGAAGTTCTTCTGTTTCCAAAACAGCAGCCACTTCTTTCTCAATCTGAGTCTCCTCTTTTTTCTTTAATGTTTTTGCCATCTGTACCGCTTTCTGCAGTGCTGAAGAAAATTCTGAAAATGAATCCACATCTGCTTTTCCTAATTCTGTCTCCAACACCTGCGCAGCAGAAACAGCTCTCAATACAGCACTTTTTGCCACGCTTGGATGAATACTCTCCTGTCCGTCCAACGCAAGTAATGCATATTGCTGAGATAATGTAAGATCTTTCATACCTGCTTTCCTCCTATTTCCTGATTGCCATTTTTATTTTTACTTACTACTTACTACTTACTACTTAGAAAATATCATACAGTACGCAAACTGTCAAGTTGTTACTATTACTTCTACTGACTTTACCTATTAACACAATAATTCAAGAATGCCAAACTGACCTTTAAGACATTTTCAAGTCTTCAACTATTGAAACGTACACCATGTAATGCTATCATTAATAATTGACGCTTTAAATTAAGTTTTCGTAATAACAGGAGAATATATGAACCAAAAAACAGCTTCTGCCCCTGCAGCAGAGAACAAAATGGGAACCATGCCAATCGGCAGACTCTTGTTCAACATGTCCTTACCGATGATGGTTTCCATGCTAGTGCAGGCACTTTATAATATTGTAGACAGTATCTTTGTAGCAAAGCTGTCAGAAAATGCTCTTACCGCAGTCTCTCTCGCCTTCCCGTTACAGATGCTGCTCATTGCAGTTGCAACCGGTACCGGCGTCGGTATGAATGCACTCCTTTCCAGAGCACTCGGAGCAAAGCAAAATGATGAGGCAAACAAAATTGCATCTAACGCTGCATTTCTTTATATCATAAGCTATATCGTATTTCTTATTCTTGGCTTTACCGTAGTAAAACCTTTCTATGCAAGCCAGATTGGAAATGCAGATGTTGAGATCATGGAAATGGGAATCGATTATCTGAGCACTGTTATGATCTTCTCTATGGGACTGCTGGCACAGATTTGCTTTGAACGACTGCTCACTTCCACCGGAAGAACGATTTTCAGTATGACTTCCCAGTTGTGTGGTGCGATCACGAATATCATTCTTGACCCGATCCTGATCTTTGGTCTGATCGGCTTCCCTAAGATGGGCGTTACCGGTGCTGCCTTAGCTACAGTTATCGGACAGTGTGTAGGCGCACTTGTCGCATTTATCTGTAACCATAAATTTAACCCTGATGTGAAACTTCAGTTCCGTGGTTTCCGTCCGGACGGAAGAATTATCAGAACAATTTATGCAATCGGTATTCCATCTATTATCATGCAGTCGATTGGTTCTGTTATGACATACTCCATGAACCGTATCCTGATCACATTTTCATCTACTGCAACTGCCGTATTCGGAGTGTATTTCAAACTGCAGAGCTTTTTCTTCATGCCTGTCTTCGGTTTGAATAACGGTATCACTCCGATCATTGCATTCAACTACGGTGCGCAGAATAGAAAACGTATGGTCAAGACGATCAAGCTCAGTATGGCAACAGCATTTTGTATTATGCTCTTCGGATTTCTTTGCTTTGAATTCGTTCCACAGGTACTTCTCGGAATGTTCAACGCATCTGCTGATATGCTTACGATTGGAGTCCCTGCGCTTCGTATCATCGGTATCCATTACTTACTTGCATGGTTCGGCATCATCTGCGGTACTGTATTCCAGGCGCTTGGAAAGGCCGTGTTCAGTATGATCGTATCCATCATGCGTCAGCTTGTAGTACTGATTCCGGCTGCATATGTACTGGCAAAATTTGGTGGGCTTCATGCAGTATGGTGGGCTTTCCTGACTGCTGAGATCATGTCACTGATTGTCTCACTTATCTTTCTGTTCAGGACTAATCGGACGATTATTTCCAAGATCCCGGATGGAAGTGATATTCTATAAAGGGAAAAAGTTATGAAATTTAAGAAAAAATTATGGATCTCTTTAATCCTGTTCATCCTGTTTGGCACTGTCTTTTCAGGTTGGATCTTTCATCAAAATACGACCCGTGAACATTTAGTTTTTGACAATACAACCCAGCTTGTGACAACTGAACGACCCGAAGATAATATTCGAATTGAAGATGTCATTCTTCCAGATTCTTTTCAGAATCAACAATCCATTTTGTTCAAGACAACCCATACCCGGGCTGAGGTATTGCTTGATGGAGAGAAAATCTATGAATTTGGAAATGATACTGACACATTAAGATTCATGAAGTCTCCCGGCTCTTGTTGGCATATTGTCGATCTTCCAAAAAACAGTGATGGAAAACACTTGCAGGTCAGGATTATTCCTGTATATTCAGACTACTACGGAAATTCTTTCCATCTTTTTGGAGGGACAAAAGGAGACTGTACCCTGAAGATCCTGAGCAACAGTCTCTGTTCATTGGTTCTAAGCTGCGAAATCTTATCGTTAGGAATCATCTGCCTGATTTTATGCTTTTCTATAATGAGGAAAAATGATAAATATTCGTCAGATGAATCCTACATGATTTTCCTGAACCTTGGTGTTTTTTCTCTTTTGATCACACTTTGGACTCTAAAGCAATGTGGTTTTCTGCAGTTTTTAATTCCAGATTCAAGAGCACTTTATTTTATAGACTACTTTACTTTTTTCCTGTTTCCAGTACCTTTTAACTTTATTCTGTATGATATCTGTAAAAGCAAATATCGTAAAGGAGCTGTACACCTGTCCATTCTCTATCTGTGCAATATGGCAGCGGCAGTATTGCTTCAATGTGCAGGAATCATCGATATCTTCCGCATTCTTCCGATAACTCATCTGATCATGCTGGTGAATGTAATTTATACAGTAACATTGATTCGTTATGAATCTATAAAATTACAAAATAAAGCTGCCAGACATTTTAAATATCCAATGTATCTGGTCATGGCATTGGGTGCTGCAGAACTTATTGCTTACTATATCCGGCATTTTCAACAAACCTCCATCTTCCTTCCATTGGGAACGATGCTATTCATCCTTTTGCTGGTCTGGATCCAGGTATCACGTTTTTATGATCAATATCTCCAGAAACAAAAGCTTGTTTACCTACAGAAACTTGCGAACACGGATCTGCTTACAGATACTATGAATCGAAATGCCTATGAAAAGAAAGTGAATCGTCTTAACGAACAGAAAAACGAACTTCACACTACCGGTTTTATTCTTTTTGACCTGGATAATCTGAAAATAATTAATGACCGGTTTGGACATGAGAAAGGCGATGAAGCTCTGCAGTTATGTTCTCAGTGCATTAAACAATTCTTTCCTGATAAAGAAAATCTTTTCCGCATTGGTGGAGATGAATTTGCATATTTCTACAATAAGAATAAGGAAAATAATATTGGAGACAAAATTGCTCAATTAAATCAAACTTTAGAATCAACAGAGCATACCTTTAACTATCCATTAAGTATTTCCTCCGGATATGCCTGTTTTCTTCCGGAAATGGACAGCACTTTTAAAGACCTTGCAAAACGAAGTGATCTCATGCTGTACCGCATAAAACGAAAACGGAAACTTGCATATGCAGGCAGCTCAGAACTTCTGACCAGCAACACACTTATTAATGCAGGAACATCTGCCGAGGAAAAGCAGCAGGAAGAAATTTTCAGCCACACAAAAAATTATCAGGATTTTTCGCTTAAAAAATTATGTAATATCATCGATCTGCTCAGCCCAAGCACAGATGGTTTCCTGTATATGCTGGATTTCAGAACCGACTTTTACTATATTGCTCCACAAGCCTTAGATCGTTTCTGTCTGCCTGGAAATGAATTCCATAATATGACAAAAGAACTTAAAGAATTCGTATACAAAGAGGATTATCCGCTTCTGAAAGCAGAACTGGATGATCTGCTCAACACAGACCGGAACACACATAATATGGAGTACCGCTGGCTGGATCTTAAGAGGGAACCCGTCTGGATCAACTGCCGTGGCTATATCGTACGTGACGATCAGCAAAAGCCGATCTATCTGATCGGATGTATCAATGAAATTGGTAACCGACAGAAAGCAGATAATATTACCGGACTTCTCGGAGAAACTTCTTTGGAAAAATATTTCAAAAATTCGGTTTCTACGCTTAATAAAGGCTTCCTGATTCATATCGGAATTGATGGTTTTAAAATGATCAATGAAAACTATGGATGGGATTACGGTGACTACATTCTTCGAGAAACAGCGTCCTGTATCTTATCCTGTATCTCGGATAGCCAGAAGGTCTACAAGATCGCATCAGATGAATTTATTATATTAGATACAACATCCTCTGATATGACAACAGCATCCAAACTTTATGATCACATATGCAAACATATTAATCAGTTTATTGAAGAAAACAACTTTACTGCAGTATTTACTATTTCTGCCGGTATCCTGCCGCTTCCAGATCTATCACGGACCGGTTATGAAGAGATTATAAAGCGAACTGACTTTTCGTTGACTATGGCTAAGCAACATGGAAGAAACTGCTGTTATATATTCCGGGAAGAAGAGTACCAGAATTTCTTACGTATCCGTGAGATCACAAATGAGCTTCATTCAGCAGTAAATCATGATTTCCGTGGATTCTCAATATTCTTCCAGCCAATCATAGATATCCGCCAGGACAAACTGACCGGAGCAGAGGTGCTGATACGCTTTACTTCTAAAAAATTTGCACAGATCTCGCCTGCTGAATTTATACCACTTTTAGAGACAAGCGGGCTGATTATTCCAATCGGACGCTGGCTCATGAGAGAAGCAATAACTGCTTGCCGGAAAATCCGGACGCAGCTTCCTGATTTCAAAATTAACATTAATGTATCCCAGGTACAGATTACAAACTCAGATGTTATTACAGACCTTATCAACGAGATGAACGCTTCTAGTCTTCCGCACACTGCAATTGTAATCGAACTGACAGAAAGTATTCTGCTTGAAAAAAATGAAAAGGCTCAAAACTTCCTGAAAGAATTAAAACAGGCCGGCTTGCAGTTAGCATTGGATGATTTTGGAACCGGTTATTCCAACTTTCATTATCTGAGTGAACTTCACCCTGATATTGTTAAGATCGATCGTGGTTTTACTTCAAAGGCAATCACAGACAAAAAGGAATATTATCTGTTAAATCAGTTTAGTAACATGATTCATAATCTTGGTCTGAAACTTTGTATTGAAGGTATTGAGACAGAAGATGAATTACAGAAGATAAAACTTCTGAAACCGGATTATTGTCAGGGATTCTACTGGGGACGGTCGTGTCCTTATGATGAGTTCAAGAAACATTTTGTGGATGTGGACAGATAATTCATTATTTAAAAAAGAGAAGCCAATTCCCAATTGAGGTGACCCCTCAATTGGGAAATAGCTTCTCTTTTTTCACTATTAAATTGCCCCGGTATTCTGTATCCGGACATCTCTCCTAGAATTTTCCGCCACCGCCTCCGGCAGTGCTTCCGGAAGATGTTGTATGCGTACTGCTTCCGCCGCCACCACTGGAAGAATCATTTTTCTCTTTTTTCGTTTTTGTCATTGTATTATACAGGAATATGTCTCTGCTCTCAGTAAGATTCATACTTCCAGCTTTCACATAATTATTAGCTGCTGCCTGGAAACGTACTGTTTTCAGCTTTGATTTCATAGTGCCAACAACAATCAATGAAAGGACGATACCAGCTACTAATGAAATCGGAATCCAGATCCATGACATTGGTTTTTGTGGTTCATTATCGATATCATAAGGTTCTCCAGTTTTTGCCTGCGTAATAAAATCATCACACTCGTCAGCAAATGTATCAAATGCTGCCGCAAAATCACCATCAGACAAATCACCCGTCATCTCTTCTCCTATGTACTGGATACCTGCATCCGTAAATGCTGTAATAGCATATCCGTAGGTTGCCATATACCAATCATAATCTTCCATGCTGATCAGAAGTATTGTTCCATCCTTGTCCGGTCCATAACCATAATTATGAGACTCGTAGAATCGTTCCGCATAATCAGATACCGTCAGTCCATCCAGTGTATCGGTTGTGACAACCGTCACATCTACCTTCTGTCGCGTACTGATCTCATCCAACTTACTGGTTAACAGCTCCCTCTCATCTGTAGACAGAAGCTCCGCATTGTCGATGACACGAGGATATTCATTCGCGAATCCTTCTGTTTCCTCCGCAAAAGCCGGAACTGCAAGGCCTAGACAGAGGATGAGGATCGTCATAAACGATAAAATTCTTTTCTTCATTTCCCCACCTCCCTAAAACAGCCCGATCAGGTGCAAAAGCCATGCAGCACCATACGTTACAACTGAGAATACAGCTGCCAGCATCACTGTCCAGCGTGCTGCTGCACCTTTATCTACCGGCAGATCACCGACAAACTTTCCTGTCTGTCCATTCATTGCAAAGGTGTATTTATTTCCGTTCCATGTCGTATTCAGAAGCCATACCGGATACAGTGCATACTTTGCTTTTCCGCCATGAAATTGTACACTGCTATTGTCTGTTGTTACTGTAGCATAACCTTTTACTGTCTCAGCAAAAGCTTCCTCTGTAGAATGTTTTACACGTTTATTGGCACGTTCAATACTTTGTTCGGCAGTTACATCATACTTATCTGCCAGATATCCTGCAAGATAAGCAGTCTGGAAATCCACCGCACCTGAAATATTGAATGGCTCGATAGATTCCATCAGATCGTCTGCCATCTTTGTGGATCCATCTACCGGAACATTCTCAAAACCAATACTTCCACCCCGGTGAACCATAAAATGACTTGTCTCAGTATAATCATAATCACTGTCACTCCACATTCGTACTTTTGTCGCCCGATAGCTGACTGTGGCATCTACATTTGTATCAAAAAGCCAGAACGGAACGTAAATACCTTTGATCTCATCAATATGATTCTGATCCTTGAAGATCTTTGGCAGAAGACGTTTTCCGGTCAGATGTTTCTTCAATCCTTCTTTTGCTGCCTTTTTATCTAATTTGAACGGGATTACCAGATCCGGTTTTAATGCTCCCGAAAATTGTCCCATCATTACGATCGGATTATCACAGAATGGGCAGGTTGTTGCTGCCATGTTGGCATCTCCGACAATCTCGCCTCCACAGGACTTACACACATACGTGCGTAAACCATCTGTTTCACCTTCCTGCCACTCACTGCCTGCGGAAGTATCCCACTCCATATCATCTGCCTGTTCATTCTGCAGCTCTGCATCATAACCTTTGAGTTCATCCATCTCGAACTCAGTATCACAGTACGGACACTTCATCTTCTGAATCTTACTGTCAAAGGCGATTGCACCGCCACAGCAAGGACATTTATATTCCTGCAAGCCTGCCATAACTCATTCTCCTTTCTTTCGTGCCAGGTTTCCGGCAGTTATTTTCTAACCGCTGGTCATCCGTTACTGTCTGTCGTTCTCGTCAAAGATATCTCCACACTCCGGACAGAATCTTGGCGGATTCTTCGGATCTTCCGGTTCCCATCCGCACTTATCACAACGGTAAAGCGGTGCGCCTGCCGGCTTCTTCGCTCCACAGTTCGTACAGAATTTGCCTTTGTTTACTGCGCCACAGGAACATGTCCAGCCTTCGTCCTCTGCCGGTCTCTTAGAACCGCATTCTGGACAGAAGTTGCCTGTCACCGTAGCTCCGCAAGAGCATTTCCATGCGCCTGGTGCCGGTTTCGGTTCCGGTTTCTTTGCTCCACAGTTTGGACATAAATTACCTGTTACTGTGGTGCCACATGCACATTTCCATCCATCTGCTGCTGGACTTACCTGCGGTGCCGGCTGCTGCTGTGCTGCCTGCTGAGCCTGCTGTTGCTGTCCCATAGCGAAAAGATTCTGTGCATTCATTCCACCACCTGCAGCGTTCATTGCCATACCCATGCCCATGAATCCTGTCATAGCTCCTGCCTCGTTGCCTGCTGCGGTCTTCATCGCATCTGCCTGAGCACCGACAAGTGTAGCTGCTGCCATTGTAGGGTCACGCATGATAGCTGTACGCTGTGCCTGTTTGATCAGTTCTGCATCCTCGTCCGGAAGAATAACTGATCCAAGAGCAATACTGACAACCTTCAGTCCACGAAGAGCTCCCCATTTCTCTGAAAGTGCAGTATTCATGGCATTTTCAAGATCTGTATTGTGTGTTACGATCTGATTTGGACGAAGTTCCATCTCTGACAGACGGCCAAATGCCGGCTGCAGGGCTGAGATAAATTCTGTCTTAAGAGTACTGTCAAGTTCTTCACGAGAATATTCCTGTTCTACATTTCCACATACATTTGAATAGAACAACAGTGGATCAACAATCTTATAAGAATATACACCTGAACAACGGATTGATACGTCAATATCCAATCCAATCTTGGAGTCTACTACACGGAACGGAATCGGATTCGCTGTACCAAAACGGTTTTCCAGAATTTCCTTTGTATTAAAGTAATAAATTCTCTGATCCTTACCTGTATCTCCGCCATAAGTAAAACGCTTGGCTACGGTTTTAAATGTCTCTTTAATGCTCTCACCGAGATTGCCCGAGAAAATGGATGGTTCTGTTGAGGTATCATATGTAAATTCACCAGGCTCTGCACAAACTTCTACAACCTTGCCCTGTTCTACAATGATCATACACTGTCCATCAGCCACAGCAATACCGGAACCGTTAGAAATGATATTGTCATTTCCTTTTGTATTAGAAGAACGACCTGTCGTTCTCTTCTGACCCTTTGTAACAAGCACTTCTTTCGGCATAGATTCGCAATAGAAAAACTCCTTCCATTGATCCGCTAATGTTCCATCAAGTGCACCCATACCTGCTTTAATAAGTCCCATATGAACTCCTCCTTTTCCGACTTAGAATCTGTCTGTCCTCAAAAAATAGATTAGCTGCTTTTTTTACACAAAAAGCAGCTAGTCTATTTTCCAGACTAACTGCTCCTGTTGAATTCTTTTATTATTTTTGTTCTGTCTCTGATATCTCCAATTTCTTCTTCTGAAATTCCATATTAGACAGTAAAATGTTCATTGCAAAACCTACAAGCAAAGCCCATCCGGAACCTTTGAATGCAAGCACTGCTGCCATTACTCCGGCAATACTTTTATCTGTACTCGTCTTACAATAATCCATACCGATTCTTGCACATACATATGCCTGGAATAACAAAGTAATCGCAGAACCCACGCCCATGATTGGTTTCATGAATGACACGATCGGCACTAAAATAACACTAATGAATGTTGCCATACGGAAAGAGCTCATTCCACCGATCAGCGATTTCATTGCTTTCTTTCCTTCTTTATAACGCATTGCAACAGATACAGTCATACCAATCCAAAGCGGACCTGCCAGTGGTGGGAACGGTGCAAAAATTGCAAGGATCAGGTTTCTAAGACCACTGATCAGGTTTGATCTACTTGAATTAAAGTCAATATATTCGTCAGTTCTACTGTCCTGTGCTTCCTCTACCAACGTCTGTGATGTAACAAAATCTCCAAACGCCAGTACATAACAGATCAAAGCCAGAGGTATGGCACTGATAAATTTCGAAAGCGGCGGAAAACCTACCGCAAAGATACTGACTGTATGGAATATATTACTGAAATCAGGAATTCTGATGACTGTTCCAAGTTCTAATACAGGTTTTGATAATTCTCCAAGCGCAACTCCTGCCACCATAGCGATCAGATATGGGAACAAGTTGCCGTATTTTGCCATAATATCTAATATCTTATATTTACTTCTGTTCTTTTCACAGAACGGTGAAAAGCTTAAAAATGCAAGTAATAATGTACCGGCAAGCGTTGCTACCGGTGCCGTCATAAGCTGGCTTCCATCTGATAATTGTCCCTGCAATACCGTAATCGGTGCTGCGATCAGGATACCACCTTTAATTGAATTTGGCACACCATTTACAAATTTGTCTGCCAGTTTCGTAATTCCCATAAATATAAATACAAATGCAACAAGCAGCTGCAATGCAATCATTGCCTGAATACGCTCCGGTCCTTTTGGGAATCCATTTAAATATGCCAGTGTAAATGGTAATGTCGGTGTGATCCATCCCGGGACAACCGGATCTCCTAACCATCCATGAAGCATATACATAAATACTTCAATGATGACACAGCTCCATGCAAGTTCATACGGAAGTCCAAGATTATCCGTCAGATACGGAATCGAACTTAACGCAGTAGCGCCAAGGATCAGACCTTGAAAAAATTCTACATATTCTAATTTATAATGAATTCCCGGAATACGCCACTGAAATGGGCCGAGTGGAATATAGGGAAGTTCGTTGGCTTTTCTTGTTCTTTTCGGACTCATCTTTTAAGCTTCTCCTTCATTTTTCGATTTACAAGTGTCTATTTTTTAACAATTTAATCTCAAAAAAAGGACTGCATTCTTTTTGATGATAACATCTTTTGGAACAACAGTCCATTTTTTTCGTATGAATTGAGATTGTTACTATGTTACTTCCTATAATGCACTTTTCCCGAAGATTTTTTTGTGCTGTGCTACTAAATAGAGAGAACTTAAAATAGCAAGGATTGCAAATACTAACAGCATGATCATGAGGCTGTATACTGCACTTGCCTCACCAGATGATTTTGTAAGCTGTGCTGCCACTACTGGGATCAGGTAGCTTGCCGCACCCATAAATGTGTAATAAATACCAGTATTTCTCCCCTTCGGTCCTGGGTTAAATAACTGAACAACTGCAAGACCTGTCTGAAGAGCACCTCCTGCTGCGAAGAATCCCAACATTGCGATAGCGATGTAAATGATTGCTACCTGATGGATAAACAGTACACCCGTAAGTGCCACTGCTGTACAGATAGAATCAATAAGGACAACCTTTAACGGGTTCCATTTTAATTTTGCCATCATGAACGCCCAGAAAAGTACTGCACAGATAGACCCAATTGTATAAATAGAAGTCATACCTGCTGCCTGAATCTCGGAAAGTCCACATACGGAAAGTCCAAATGCTTTTGTATACTGCTGTGCGCCATACATGATCGCCATGCAAAGGAACGCATAAAACATTACAAGAAATACGATAAATTTATTTGGCTTTACAAGCATTGCAGCCTGCACTGCATTATCGGATTTGTCTTTCTTTTGATCATCATAAGCAAACGGTGCAATAATTGCAAGTACCAGACAAACAACTGACATTACAACCGGAATAATAACATTTAATTTCCAGTTTCCGCTGCTTGCGTTATGAACAACCAGGAATGGATAAATCATACCGGAAACAGAAACAAAAAATTTGATTCCGATCAGTGCAGATCCAGGTGCTGCCGGATAAGCTTCCTGTACAGCCGGATATCCTGATGCATCCCA
>ERZ773170.1952-NODE-1952-length-13774-cov-3.374517_pt1 | contig 13774 bp, 11 predicted proteins | sample MGYA00581002_ERZ773170 | MGnify/ENA primary metagenome ERZ773170 (study PRJEB29015, sample SAMEA2737811) | human gut metagenome | biome: human gut; feature: human-associated habitat; material: faeces | place: China | collected 2012 ... | reverse complement strand
GACGTGCTGGAGCAGATTTTCGGCGAGATCGAGGACGAGCACGATTCTCAGGACCTGGTCGAAAAGAAGATGAGCGACAACGAGTATCTGTTCTCGGGACGCCTCGAGATCGAGTACGTCAACGAGAAGTACCGGCTCGACTTCCCCGAGAGCGAAAACTACGACACGCTGGCCGGATACGTGATCGACAAGTATCAGGGCATTCCCTCGGCCGGCGAAACGATTCTCTCGGACAACAAACGGATCAAGATTCTGCGAACGAACGCCTCGCGTATCGAGCTGATGCGGGTAACGATCGTCTGAGCCTGCCCCGGCACCTCTCCGGCCGCAAGCGCGAGGAATGCGAACCGTCCGGAGAGTATCCCCGTAACGAACGGACCGCCGCAGGCGGAATGCGGCGGCACGGGCGAAGACCAGGCGGACCGTTTTCCGAACCGATAAAGAGCAAACTTTCAGCCGCCCATGAAAAACGATTCCTATGAGGCAATCGCCGACCGCAACCGCCGGAGGGCGTGGCAAGTCGTCGACGAACTGAATCTCGTGAAAATCTGGGAAGCCGCCGGCGCCCGGGTGAATTCGGTCGGGTCGCTTGCGACCGGACTGCTCGCCAAGCACCTCGACATCGACTTTCACATCTATTCCGAGCCGCCCTTGCTCCCGAGCGGCTTTGCCGCCATGGCCCGCATCGCGGAAAACGCCTCCGTCCGGCGAATCGAATGCGTCAACCTGCTGCACACGGACGAGAAGTGCGTCGAGTGGCACGCATGGTACGAAGACCGCGACGGCGAGCTCTGGCAGATCGACATGATCCACATCGAAGCGGGTTCGGCCTACGACGGCTATTTCGAGCGCTTCGCCCGACGACTGCAAAGGGCGCTGACGCCGGAAATGCGGCAGGCCGTCCTGCGGCTCAAGTTCGAGACTCCCGACCACGAGAAAATCTCCGGAGTGGAAATCTACCGCGCGGTCGTGCAGGGCGGGGTCCGGACCCGTACCGAGCTGGAGCGTTGGAGAGCGGAGCATCCGCTGACCGGCATCTCGGAATGGATGCCCTGAGGGCGGAACGAGCGGATGAAAAACCGCTCCGCCGAACCGTCGCCGCCGCCCGGAGTCGCCGGAGCCGAAAGCAGGCTAAAAACTTGACGAAACGCACGGTGGAGCGGAGCAAAATTGCAGTTTCTGACGCCGGATTGCACTTGCAAAGAAGAATTTTATTACCTTTGGGTTTCGTTATCCAGCACGAAACCGCATTTTCAAAAACTATTGAACCAATATGGCAACACTTAACACATTGAGAACTCGCGGCGGCATCGTCGTTTCGATCGTCATCGGAATCGCCCTGCTGGCCTTCCTGCTCGGCGATTTCGGCAATCAGGGCGCCAGCGCGTTCCAAGAGCGCAAGATGCGCGTCGGAGAAATCAACGGGGAAAAGATCGGATATACCCAGTTCACCGACAAGGTCGACTACCTGACCGCGATCGTCGAGACCTCCTCGGGACGCAACAGCCTCTCGGCCGAGGAACAGGATCAGATCAGGGATCAGGCATGGGACTTTCTGGTCAGCCAGTATGCGCTCGAGCCCGGTTTCGAGGCGGCAGGCTTCCGTGTCGGCGAAGCCGAGCAGATCGACATGGTCGACGGCACGTATATCTCGCCGGTTGTCCGCAGCACGTTCATCAATCCCAACACGGGCGTCTATGACGGCACCATGCTGCGCCAGTTCGTGTCGAACCTCTCGCGGGACGCATCCGGCCGCGCGGCCATGATGTGGGAATACCTCAAGGATCAGATGACCAAGCAGCGCCTGGTACTGAAGTACATGGCGCTGGTAGCGAAAGGCATGTACGTGACCGACCTCGAAGTGGATCAGGCCGTAGCCGGCTCCAACGTGGCGAGCGGCATTTCGTACATAGTCGAGAACTACGACCGGATCGCCGATTCGACGGTCAGCGTCACGAAGGAAGATATCCGCAAATATTACGATGCGCATAAAAACGCTTTCCGCCAGAGCGCCTCGCGCGACGTCGAGTACGTCATGTTCGACGTGCTTCCTTCCGAGGAGGACTATGCCGCTGCGGAAAAGGAAGTGAACGAAATGGCGGAGGAATTCTCCCAGAGCACGACGCCGATGCAGTACGCTACGCTGAACTCGCAGGCTCAGACCGATAAGGAGTATGTCGGCGAAAATCAGCTTTCCGGCCCGCTGGCGAAGTACGCCTTCGGTCCCGACAACCGGAAAATGTACGGTCCCGTAAAAGAGGGCGACACCTATACGCTGGCCCGTGTCGTCGATACCAAAATGCTGCCCGACTCGGTCGGAGCCCGTCACATCCTGCTTCCTGCCGGACAGGCGGAGCTGGCCGACAGCATCGTGAAAGCACTGCAGGGCGGCGCCTCGTTCGCCGAACTGGCGGAGGTCTACTCGAACGATCCCGGCTCGAAAAGCAAGGGCGGCGACCTAGGCGTCTTCGCCCTCGCAGATGGTTCCCGAATTCGGCGATGCGGTTCTCGCCAACGAAAAGGGGAAGGTCTTCACGGTCGATTCGCGTTTCGGAACGCACATCGCCGAGGTGACCTATCTGAGCAAACCGACCAAAAAAGTCCAGCTCGCAACGATCACCTACCGGATCGAGCCGAGCCAGACGACCCAGCAGGCAGTCTACGCGAACGCCAGCAAGTTTATCGCCGAGGCTCACGGTTCGTACGAGAACTTCGACAAGGCGGTCGCCTCGAACTCGCTGTCGAAACGCGTGGCCCGCATCCGCAATACCGACCGCAACCTCAACGGCATCGACAACTCGCGTGAAATCGTCCGCTGGGCTTTCAACGGAGAGAAAGGCGACGTTTCCGCGATCATGGATATCGACGGCAACTACATCGTCGCAGCAATCACCGGAGTGACGGCGGACGGCATCGCGCCGGTCGAATCCGTTTCGAAACAGATCGCCGATATCCTTCGCCTGAGGAAAAAGGGAGAAATGCTGTCGGAAGAACTGAGCGGGAAAGGCTCGCTCGCCGAAACCGCATCGAAACTGGAAACCGAGGTGAAGGAAGCCTCCGGCATCGAGTTCAACTCGTTCTATATCGAAGGAGTAGGGGTCGAGCCCAAGCTGATCGGAGCCGTGACGGGTGTCGAAGAGAGCGCCCAGTCGAAACCGGTCGCCGGTAATGCGGGCGTTTACCTGTTCGACGTCACTTCGCGCAGCGCCATAGAGACCGTCACGCCCGAAAGCGAGCGCGTACGCCTCGAAGCCAATGCGCAGGCATACATCATCGAGCGGGCCAATCAGGCGCTCGTAGATGCGGTCGAGATCACCGATAACCGGGTGAAGTTCTTCTAACTTCCCGGGGGAAGATCTTTTATTCATTATCAGGAAAGCCGTCCCAGTGGACGGCTTTCCGTTTTTCCGGCGTACAAAGACATATACGGGTTGCCGCCGTCCGAAACTCCCCGAACAGCCGAGTGGGCAAGATTCGGCCCGGCAGCACCGGTTCCGCCGCTCTTTCCGCCGGAATCGCCCGATCCGTAAGCGCTTCTCCTCTGGCCCGCACCGCTCCGGGATATGCCGATATGCAACTCCGCCGGCTTTTACACTGAACGTGCGATCGATCGGTCGGCCGCTCGGTCCGCTCCTATATCCCGGCCGGAACGGAAACTTGGAAATCTCAGAGGCATACACAGCATATGAATTATCAAAGCAAAATATCCCCCATTCGCGAAGAAGGCTGAAAACCGCCCGTTCTTTCTCGGATTAGGAAAAAATTAATACATTTGCCCCGGATCGGTTTGCCTTTCCGCACTCAAGGAAGTAGGCAATAATAGGGAATCGGGTGAAAGTCCCGGACAGTCCCGCTGCTGTGAGGTTCCGTTTCGTCCGACACGATCTGTCGCCACTGGCGCCGCGCCGGGAAGGCCGTCGGACGGGAACGAGTCAGAAGACCTGCCGGTTCGTTTCGCGTTTCGGAGCTTCGTGGGTTAGGCTCCGGAATATGCAGATCGTCAAGTCCGAGCGACAAAGGGTAGACCGAATGTCAGGTCCGTCTTTTGCAGAAGAGACGAAAAGGGTGATTGATCGGAGAGCGTGGTGACAACGGAGAATCGGAACAAGAACGGCCGGACGGGCAAGTCGCATCGGCCGGCGGAATACGGAGACGGTACGGAGCGGCTGCCGAACCGCACGGAAGTCGCGCCGTGTGCCGACTCGATTCCCGCGGCAGCTTTCCGTTCAGGCGGACCGGCGCCCGCGACGGACGGACAAGTCGAACCAAACTTGTTGTTATGATAAAAAAAATCGTGATTGCCAACCGGGGAGAAATCGCGGTGCGCGTGATTCGCTCGTGTCGCGAGATGGGTATCAGCCCGGTGGCGCTGTTCTCGGAAGCCGACCGGCTGTCGAGGCATGTGATGCTCGCCGACGAGGCTTATTGCATCGGCGGAGCCGCCTCGAAAGAGAGCTACCTGAACATCGACCGGATCATCCGCGTGGCCCTGGCCTGCGGAGCGGACGCCGTGCATCCCGGCTACGGATTTCTGTCGGAGAACGCCGACTTCGCACGCCGGTGCGCCGAGGCGGGACTCGTGTTCATCGGCCCCCGGCCCGAAACGATCGACGCGATGGGAGACAAGATCTCGGCTCGCAGGAAAATGATCGAGGCCGGCGTTCCGGTCGTTCCGGGCACGCAGGAGAACCTGTCCGGAGCCGACGAAGCCGTCGAGGCCTGCCGCCGCATCGGCTTTCCGATCATGCTGAAAGCGTCGCAGGGCGGCGGCGGCAAGGGAATGCGTCTGGCGCGGTCCGAGGACGAGGTCCGCGAGGCTTTCGTGGCGGCACGCTCCGAGGCGGTGGCCTCGTTCGGCGACGGAACGATCTACATCGAACGCTTCGTCGAAGAGCCTCACCATATCGAGTTCCAGATTCTGGGCGATACGCACGGAAACGTGATCCACCTGTGCGACCGGGAGTGCTCGGTACAGCGCAGACATCAGAAAATCGTCGAGGAGAGACCGTCCCCGTTCCTGACGCCGGAACTGCGCGAGAGGATGGGCGCCGACGCCGTGGCCGCGGCCCGGGCCGTCGGATACGTCGGAGCAGGCACGATCGAGTTTCTGGTGGACAAGCACCGCAACTACTATTTTTTGGAGATGAATACCCGTTTGCAGGTCGAGCATCCGATCACCGAAGAGGTGTGCGGGGTCGATCTGGTCAAGGAGCAGATTTTTGTCGCCGACGGGAGGCCTTTGCGCCTTACCCAGCGCGATATTGTCCAGCGGGGCCACGCCATCGAGTGCCGGATTTGTGCCGAAGATGCCTCGGCGGGTTTTATGCCTTCTCCGGGGGTGATTTCCCAACTGACCGAACCGGGCGGGATCGGAGTCCGCCTTGACAGCTATATCTATGAGAAGTATGAGATTCCGGTGCATTACGATCCGATGATCGGCAAGCTGATCGTTTGGGCCACGACGCGTGAATTTGCGGTCGAACGGATGCGGCGGGCGCTGGATGAATACAAAATTACCGGTGTCAAAACCAACATTGCCTACCTGGGATCGATACTGGAACTTCCCGAGCTGGTCGGAGGGGATTACAATACGTCCGTGCTGGAAAAGAATGCCGACTGGCTCGCTTTGCAACAGGAGAGAGGAGATAGGGAAGAGATTGAGAATATGGCCATGATTACTGCTCTTATCAATTACATGGTCTCACTGGAGGAGGGTGGCGCCGGATCGCCTGCCGGCGCCGCCCTTTCCGGTTTTACGAGCCGTTGGCGCGAATTCGGCAAACGCAACGGCGTCAAGGGCATTTAAAAGCAAGCGTTATGGAGATAGAAATAGGAAACAGGAAAGCCGAAGTCGAATGGCTCGGCAAAAACGGGAACGATGTCCAGGTGTCGATAGACGGCCGGACGATCGGGGCGAATGTCGTGTTGACCGACAACGGTATCTGTTCGATCCTCTATCAGGGACGTTCGTACAATATGGAGGCGGTGAGTTTCGAAGGGGGCAGGCGTTATAAGGTCAAGTGCGGCTACGACTCGTACGATGTCCGGGTCATCGATGCGCAGGCGCGTTATCAGCAGGCGCGCAACGGCGGGGAAGCCAGGCAGGACGACAACCTGAGCGCGCCGATGCCGGGCAAGGTGGTGCGCGTGATGGTGCAGCCTGGTGACCGGGTTGCGGCCGGCGATACGCTCCTTGTTTTCGAGGCGATGAAAATGCAGAGCAACCTGAAAGTGACCGGGGATTGCACCGTCCGCGAGATACTTGTGGCCGAGGGCGAAACGGTCGCCGGAGGGGCGCTGTTGGTCAAACTGGATGTTTTGCAAAACGAATCGGATAACCATGGAAAAGAATAACGAACGGATATATCAGGAATTTGAACGCCGTAACCGCCAGGCGGAACTTGGCGGCGGCGAGGACAAGCTGCGCAAGCGGCATGAAGCAGGCCGGATGACAGCGCGCGAGCGGATTGAAATGTTGCTGGATAAGGGGACGTTTGTCGAATTGGATAAATTCGTCACGCACCGTTGTACCAATTACGGCATGGACCGGCAGAAAATTCCCGGCGACGGGATCGTGTCGGGCTACGGTAAAATCGACGGTCGTCAGGTATTCGTCTATGCCTATGATTTTACGGTGTTCGGCGGTTCGCTCAGCATTACGAACGCCAACAAGATCGTCAAGGTGCAGACGATGGCGCTGAAAAATGGCGCGCCCGTCATCGCGCTGAACGACTCGGGCGGAGCCCGCATCCAGGAAGGAGTTGAGAGCCTGACCGGCTATTCGAACATCTTTTTCCAAAACACGATCGCTTCGGGTGTGGTGCCGCAGTTCTCGGCCATTCTCGGGCCGTGCGCGGGCGGTGCGTGCTACTCGCCGGCGCTTACCGATTTTATCTTTATGGTCCGGGACAAAAGCCATATGTTCGTGACCGGGCCCGACGTGGTGAAGGCCGTGACGCACGAAGAGGTGGATAAGGAGGAGCTGGGCGGGGCTTATACCCACAGCAGCCGCAGCGGAGTGGCCCATTTTATGGGAGAGAGCGAGGAAGAGGTGCTGATGGGTATCCGGGAGTTGTTGAGTTTTCTGCCGTCCAATAACCTCGAGGACGCCCCGGTCGTACACACGACGGATGATATCCGCCGCGAGGACGAACGGCTGCAAACGCTGATCCCGGCCGATCCCAATGTGCCGTATGACGTGAAGGAGGTGATCGGATCGGTGGTCGACGACCACTACTTTCTGGAAGTGATGCCCCATTTTGCCAAAAATGTCGTGATCGGATTCGCCCGCCTGGGAGGGCGTTCGGTGGGCATCGTGGCGAACCAGCCCGCATTTCTGGCGGGAGTACTCGACATCGACGCTTCGGATAAGGCAGCCCGGTTTATCCGTTTCTGCGACTGTTTCAATATTCCCCTTATTACGCTCGAGGATGTGCCCGGTTTCCTGCCGGGGACGACTCAGGAGCACGGAGGCATTATCCGGCACGGGGCCAAAATCGTTTACGCCTATGTCGAGGCTACTGTTCCCAAGATCACGCTGATTTTGCGCAAGGCTTACGGAGGTGCTTATATCGTCATGTCGAGCAAACAGACGGGATCGGACGTGAACCTGGCCTATCCGACCGCTGAGATTGCCGTAATGGGTGCCGAAGGGGCTGTGAATATTTTGTGCCGCGGTGCGGGGAAAGAACAGCGGCGCGAGGCGGTCGAGGAGTATGAGGAGCGTTTTGCCAATCCCTACCGCGCGGCTGAACTGGGCTATATCGACGAGATCATTCTGCCGAAGCAGACCCGTTTCAAATTGATTCAGGCACTCGAGATGGCCCATAACAAAATCCGGAGCAATCCACCCAAGAAGCACGGTAATATGCCTTTGTAATTTCGGGGAATTGCCGTATGTTTGTGCACTTTTAAAATATGTACTTTTGATTCGTAAACGATGGAGTGGTTGAATAGTCTGTTTTTCGGCAATGAATCGTTCTGGGGCGGCGGCGTCGCCCATTCGGTGCTGATCCTCGCGCTGGTTATTGCACTGGGGATCATGCTGGGCAAAATCAAGGTAGCCGGTATCTCGCTGGGCGTTACCTGGATCCTTTTTGTCGGCATCATCTTCAGCCACTTCGGGATGCGGCTCAACGAGCACCTGATCCACTTCATGAAGGAATTCGGCCTGATCCTGTTTGTCTATTCGATCGGCCTGCAGGTAGGACCCGGCTTTTTCTCGTCTTTCAAAAAAGGGGGTGTCCGGCTCAATTTGCTCGCCACGATGGTGGTGTGCGCGGGTGTGCTCGTGACCTGCGGGTTGTACGTGATCACCGGGCTGCCGGTCACGACGATGGTCGGCATCCTGTCGGGTGCCGTCACCAATACCCCGGGACTCGGCGCCGCACAGCAGGCTTACAGCGATATGACCGGTATCGATTCGCCCGATATCGCGTTGGGGTATGCGGTGGCCTATCCGCTCGGCGTGATCGGTATTATCCTGTCGATGATGGTGTTGCGGCGGGTGTTCCGGATCGATTTTGCCAAAGAGGAGAAAAAAGCGCTCGATACGATGGATGTGCAGCACGATTCGGTAGCGCAACCCCATTCGCTCAGCGTCGTGAATCCGGCGCTGGAAGACAAAAGCATTCGTGAACTGCAGGGGTTGGTCAACCGCGATTTCGTCATTTCGCGCATTCGTCGCCAGGGTGGAGAGATCGAGATTGCCGACGACGATACGTTGCTGCATGTCGGCGACCAGATTCTGGTGGTGACCACGCCGCGCGATGCGGCGGCGATCACGGCTTTTATCGGCCGGGATGTCCAGGTGGAGTGGGAGCAACTCGACAAGCGGCTTATTTCGCGCCGGATTCTGATTACGAAACCCGAGCTGAACGGCAAGTCTCTGGCCCAGCTCAAACTGCATGCGGGATTCGGGGTGAGCATCACGCGTGTCAACCGCGCGGGTGTCGACCTGATTGCGCAACCGTCGTTGCAGTTGCAGATGGGCGACCGTGTGACGGTCGTCGGAACCGAAGTCTCGATCGCGAATGTCGAGAAGGTGCTCGGCAACTCGATGAAACGGCTCAATGCGCCGAACCTGATTCCAATTTTTATCGGTATCGTGCTTGGTGTGATGCTCGGTAGCCTGCCGTTCACTTTTCCCGGGATTCCGCAGCCCGTGAAGCTCGGTCTGGCCGGAGGACCGCTTATCGTGTCGATCCTCATCAGCCGTTTCGGGCCGAAATTCAAGCTCGTAACCTATACGACCATGAGCGCGAACCTGATGCTGCGCGAGGTGGGTATTGCATTGTTCCTCGCCTGTGTCGGGCTCGGTGCGGGTGAGGAGTTCGTCGAGACGATTATCGACGGAGGCGGCTATGCGTGGATCGGCTACGGGGCGATTATCACGATCCTCCCGCTGCTGATCGTCGGTGTTATCGGGCGCCTTTGGTTTAAGGTAGATTACTTTACGCTGATCGGCGTGATGGCCGGTGCGACGACCGATCCTCCCGCACTCGCTTATTCCAACGACCTGGCCGGCAACGATATTCCTTCCGTGGGCTATGCGACGGTCTATCCACTCACAATGTTCCTGCGGGTACTGAGCGCCCAGTTGCTGATCCTGTTTCTGGCATAAAGGAGATCGGGGTGCCGATCATGTTCTTTATTGTATCTTTTCCCGAACAGATTATCCGGTTGATTTTCGAGCGTGGGGCGTTCGGACCCGACTCTACGGCAATGACCGCCGAACTGTTGTCGGTCTATAACGCCGGAATCGGCTCGGCTCTTGTCGTGTTCATGCTGCCCCTGTGGATGTGCAGCCGTCGGTGGTTGCGGCGGACGGAGACCGGGACGGCATTCCCAATGTATTGCTCGAAGCGATGGCCTCCGGACTGCCGGTCGTCTCGACACCCGTTTCGGGTATCCCCGAGGTGCTGAACGACCGGAACAGCGAATTGGTTGCCCCCGGCGATCCCGGTGCGATTGCCGCTACGATCGGACGTTTGGCGGCCGACGAAACCCGGCGCATGGAAGTGATCCGGAATGCACGGGAAACGGTTTTACAGTTCGATATGGACGAGCATATCCGTTTTTTGTTATCTTTGTTTGGCCGTTATCTCGGTTTGGAACATGCCGGTACGGATGTCTCAGCCGGAAGCGGGGGCGAATATCCTGCAGGCGACGGGAGGCTGGCGGTATCGATGCACAGCGATGATGTCGGGAAATGAGGATTGTTTGTTAATAATTGATTATCCGTATGTAGGTGCGATAATGTGGCGCAAGGTGTGAAAAAACGGATTCCGGTATTGTTCGGCGTAGAGAGTTTCAGTGGCGGCGTGTTGAGGCATGTCGTCGATCTGGCGTTGGCGTTGGATCCGGAAGAGTTCGAAGTGCACCTGATCACCTCTTCGCTCCGGACCGATCAGGAGGCTTCCGACAGCATAAAATTGTTGGAGTAACACGGGATCCGTGTGGTTTTGCTGCCTATCCGGCACGGGGCCGCCTTCCCGGGTGATTGCATGCAGATCGTTCGGATTGCCCGGTATATCCGCTGTCACCGGATCGCCATCGTTCATGCCCACAGTACCAAAGCGGGACTGTTGTTCCGGTTGGCCGCGTGGTGGAGCGGTACCCGGACGATCTATACCCCGCATTGTTATTATTTTCATGCCCGGACCGGGATGTGCCGCAGGATCATTTTGTCGGCGGAACGATTCCTGGCACGAAAGACGGATGCGGTGATCCTGGCCGAAAACGAACGGTGTGCCGCATTGGATGCCTCGGCGGTTAACGTTGCGCGTATCCGGGTGATCAACAATGCGATGGCCACGTTTCGGTATCAGACCTATTCCCGGGAGGAAACCCAACGGGCGTGGGAACTCCCTCAGCAGAATTATATTATCGGCGGAGTAGGGCGCCTTTGCCGCCAGAAGCAGTGGAGAGTACTGATCGAGGCGGCCGCCGAAGTGTTCCGCCATCGTGATGACGTGACTTTTCTGATAGCCGGGGAGGGTGAAGAGCGTGCTTCGCTCGAGAGAGCGATCCGGAAACGGCACCTGGAAGGAAAAGTCCGGTTGCTGGGGCATGTTTCCGATGTTTCAAAAACTTACTCCTGCCTGGATGTATTCGTTTCCACTTCGCTGTGGGAAGGGTTGCCTTATGCCTATTTGGAGGCGGATTGTTTCGGCCTCCCGATGATTCTTCCCCGTCTTCCTTATCTGGACCGGTTGTTTCAGGGGGAATCCTACCGTTATTTTCCTCCGGGGGACAGTTATGCTTTTGCGAATCAATTGCTTCTGCAACTGGAGGCGATGTCTGTGAACGGGAAAAAACCGGAGAAAATTGCAAAAATGTCACAACCGGACAAAGAGGCGTTCGACCGGTTTGTCAGCGCTCACCGGCAATTGTATCTGGAGTTGGCGGAACGTATCTGAAGTGCCTGAAAATCTGAAATGCCAGTGGGATTGATGCGGCTGCTCCGTCCTTGGTCGCTCGTATAACATACAACAGGGCAAAGTCTGTCGTTGGAATGACCTTATTTCCAATGTTAATAATTGTTTGCAATGTGTGTATTTTCATTCATAAGATTGACTAATTGTTAATTGTGCTGAAGTGCATACGCTGCAAAATGGGATAAAAGGCGGTAGAGGTTTGTAATATGGACAACGGAATTTTCGAATGAGTGAAATCTTGAGTATTGCCGGAAAATGCATATATTTACCCCCTCCCCATAAAACTTATCCGTTTGAAAATGCGAATCATTGTTGTTACTTGCTGCTTGGCAGTTGCTCTTATGGAGAGCGGTTTTGCCGGGACTAAATCAGAGAACCTAGTTCCTTCGACTCCTGTGTCGATGTCCGAAACTGCAGGTTCCTTGTCGAATGCTATGTCCCGGACGGGAATTTCCTACCGTCTGCAGGACAATCGGCTGAGTCTTTCCGATGGCCCTATTGTAATTCGGGATGCCGCTTTCGGGGCCGTTATCCTCGAGAATGGCCGTTCCCGCGTAATCTGCCCCCAGGATGAACCGATTGTCGAATCCGTTGTTTGTGAAACTCCGCTGGGCCGTGGCCTCGAGACCGTTTACAGTTGGACAATGCCCGAAGGGTATGGATTTAAATACAAAGTGACCCGGGTCGGAAGTGACCGTCTTACTGTGGCGGCCGAATTTGTGAACGGTTCGTTGCATCCGGTCTATTTACAGCGCTTCCTGTTGTTGGATACGCCGCGTGGCGGTTTTACCGTGCGGGGTGCCGCAGCCGACTGGATGCTGGCCACGACCGATGTGGAGGCGCGCCGCATGGGAACGCTCGAGCGGACGCTTCCTTCGGAAGATGCGCTTCGGGTAGAAAAGGCTTTTAACCGCGAATACCTGACGGCGAGCGGTGATTCGGTGAAAATGGCCGACGGGGCATGGCGCGGTTACCGCGACGATATGACACTCTATGCCGCCGGTGGTGAAGGCGTTTCGATGGCGGCCGTCGGCCTGGTGTCGGATGTCTATTTCCATGTCCGCACCGAAGGGACTTCGATGAAACTCGAAGTCTTCGGCGATATGAGCGAAGTGTTGGTCGAGCCGGGCGAGGTACGTCCTTCGGACGAAGTTTTGCTGTCGTTCTGCCCTTGGGGAGCCGCCCAGGAGGGCAAAGACCGCTGGCTGGCCGAGGTTGCGGGTGTAAACCTGACGAAAAAACCGGTTTACGGCTGGGGCAGCTGGTATCGGAGCATGCGTAACATTATGCAGGAAGATATTCTCGCAATGACCGATTATCTGGGAAAAAACAGGAAAAAGAAAGTTAGCAGCAGGAATTGGTTCATACATAGGCATTAATGCAGCAGCATTTTGTGCAGCGATTGAGTTTGGAATTCAGCCATTGCTGTTTACTGATGCAGCAGGAAAGGCACTCTATTGTCCATATCCGCTTACTATTTCTATTCCGGCAATGATGATTGGACATCTTACGTTATTTGGAATTGCAGAAATAGTTCTTACTACAGCAATCCTTGCATTTGTGGAAAAGATATCACCGGAAACATTAGAAGAAAAACCAGCACAGTCTGCATTTAAGCCATTATATATTCTTATGGCAGTTTTGATTATATTCACACCATTAGGTCTTCTGGCAAGTGGAACTGCCTGGGGAGAATGGGGCGTTGAAGAGATGGCATCTCTTGTAAGCAATGGAAAAGCACTTGGGTATACACCGGCAGGAATGGAAAAGGGCTTTAGCCTTGCTTCGCTTTTCCCGGATTACTCCATGGCAGGAATGCCGGAATGGATAGGATATATTTTATCTGCAGTTGTTGGCGTAGCGATTATTGTTATCTTCTTTAAACTTTTAGCTGGAAGTAAAAAAGATAAAATAGATTTTTCAAAAGGGCAGTCAGTGTAATGCAAAATCAGGAAAAAAATAATAGTTTTCTTCCATCATGGATGTGTGAAACGGAGCAATATGTTCCAAGTATTGATAAAGATGGATTTATTACAAAAAGTACACAGGCAGTTCTTGGCGTACTGTCAAAATTAAAATGGAAAGAAGGGAAGGACAGGTGCCTAAGCGCCAGTCCTTCTTTAAAACTATGTTATACATTCCTATATATTTTACTTACTGCCTGTTCTAAAAGCTATGTATTTTCATTAATTATGGCAGGCGGAACTATTCTTGCGCTTGCAACTTATCCGGCAGAAACAATGAAACAGATACTTTCGGGAACATTTGGAGCAGTACTTTTTTCTGCACTAATACTTTTACCGGCAGTGTTTATAGGAAATCCGCAGATTTTACTC
>ERZ773170.1936-NODE-1936-length-13852-cov-6.611147_pt1 | contig 13852 bp, 13 predicted proteins | sample MGYA00581002_ERZ773170 | MGnify/ENA primary metagenome ERZ773170 (study PRJEB29015, sample SAMEA2737811) | human gut metagenome | biome: human gut; feature: human-associated habitat; material: faeces | place: China | collected 2012 ... | reverse complement strand
GAATCGGAACACCCCTCCCTGCCTCTGGCCCAGCGGAGCGTCTTTGCACGCTGAAGGCAGGCAGTAACTTTCCCCGCGAAGCGCCACACTTTTCTGGTTCTCTTTTGGTGTCAAAAGAGAACATCCCCGGCTCTTACTTTCCCACACAGAACCGCTCGAACACCTGTTCGATGACGGCTTCCGAGGCGTTTTCGCCGGTCAGGTCGCAGAGGGCGTCCAGTGCGTCATCCACGCAGACCGAAACGGCGTCCAGTCCAAAGCCGCCGGCGGCGGCATCCAGTGCACCGGCTACGGCGTCCCGGGCGCGGAGGGCAGCAGAAAGCTGCCGCTGCCCGGACAGGCTGGCGGCGTGGGGGTCGATGCTGCCGGTGCCCAGCAGCCGCGCCACCGCAGCGGCGATGACCTTGCGGCTCCCCTCTTCCCGGCAGCAGACCGGCAGCACCATGGCAAAATACGAGGCGATGAGCTCTGCATCGAACTGGGTGGGCTTGTCCTCTTTGTTGACAAGGGCAATGGCAGGGCGACCGGCGCAGCGCTGCGCCAGCGCCAAGTCCTCCCGGCTGGGCGGCTCGGAGCCGTCAAAGACGGCGAGAATCAGTCCGGCCTCTTCCAGCTTTTTCCAGCTGCGGCGGATACCCTCGGCTTCAATGGCGTCCTCGGTCTCCCGCAGACCGGCGGTGTCAAAGAGGTTCAGCCGGATATCTCCCAGCTGCACCGCCTGCTCCACCACATCGCGGGTGGTGCCCGCCACCGGGGTGACGATGGCACGGTCGAACCCGGCCAGCAGGTTCAGCAAGGTAGACTTGCCCGCGTTGGGGCGTCCCACGATAGCGCAGTCCACGCCCTCGCGCAGCACCGCACCGGCATCGTAGCTGCGGATGAGGGCGTCCAGTTCCTCCCGCACTGCGCCCAGCACGGTGCGCAGATGGGCGGGGTCCAGCTCCGGCACATCCTCCTCCGGGAAGTCCACCCAAGCGGCAAGATGCGCCTGCAGGGCGGTCAGCTGGGCTTTTTGAGCGTTGATCTTTTTCGCCAGTGCGCCGCCCAGCGCGGCGTTTGCCAGCGCTGCCCCCTGCCGCCCGTCTGCCGAGATCAGGTCCATGACCGCTTCGGCCTGCGTCAGACCCAGCTTGCCGTTCAAAAAGGCACGGCGGGTGTACTCGCCGGGGGCGGCAGGCTGCGCACCCGCTGCAAGGCAGGCTTCCACCAGCCGCCGCGCCACCGCGCTGCCGCCGTGGCAGGAAAGCTCCACCACGTCCTCGCCGGTGTAGCTGTGGGGCGCGCGGAAAAACAGGGCAACGCCCTCATCAAAGGCTTCTTCCCTGTCCACAAAATGCCCGAACAGCGCGGTGTAGCCCTTAGCCTCTTCCACTTTTTTTGCGGCGTTGGCCGGGCAGAACACCCGGGCCGCCACCTGATAGCTCTCCGCACCGGAGAGCCGCACCACGGCAATGCCGCCCGCGCCCGGTGCTGTTGCAATTGCTGCAATGGTCGCTTCCTGCATGGTTTTTTCTTGCTTCCTTTCCGCGCCCGGTCTGGCCGCTTGCTCCCATCTGCCCACAGCAGCGAGACCAATACAGTTTCATTGTACCACGAAATGCTGCGGAATGGTACTGTTTTTTCAACCAATTCCCGGGAAACGGTTGAAAATTCTCCCGTTTCTCACACAAAAAAGGGACTTTCCGTCCCAACACGGAAAGCCCCTTTTTACAGGAAACTGATTTTTAGAACTTGGCGATCTCTGCCGTGGTGATGGCCTTGCCGGGCAGCGTGCGTGCATCGGCATTCTCATTCAGGGCCAGCTTGCCTTCGCGCAGCAGCTGCACAGCCTTCTGGTGATCGGCGGCCTTCCAGTTGTTGCCCACGATCTTCCAGTTGTTGTTCACGTGCGGCTCGATGGTGCCGCCCTTCACGGTGCGGATGTACTCGCCCAGCAGCTCGCGGATGCCGCCCACATCGCCGCGCACATCGATCTCCAGCAGCTTGGGCAGATCCTCACCGGGCAGGAAGATGTCCGCAGCCGTCAGCAGCTGGGTGGTGGCACGGTAGTTGTTCACTGCCACAACAAAGGTGTCGGTGTCCTTCACGGCCTTGCCGTTCGGCCACTTGAGGTTCTTGATGCGGTGGCCCGGCTCCTTGGAGACGTCCAGCTCGTAGTTGACGCCCTCAAAAGCATCGTACAGGTAGTAGCGCACCGAGGGGTCAAAGGCGATGGTCACTTCATCCGGCTTCCATGTCTTGAAGAAGGCTGCGGACCACTCCATAAAGCGGCGCAGCTGCTCGCCGGTCATCTGCAGCTTGTACAGGGTGTTCTGGTAGGTGTAGATGCTGGCCATATCGCACTTGCGGATGGTGCCTGCGCGCATCTGGGAGGTCATGGAGGTCAGGGCCGTTGCGGAGACCTGCGCACCGGTGTAGTACATCTGCACTTCGTTGATGAAGTCCAGCAGAGCGGTGTCCTGCACCATGGCCTGCGGCAGGCAGTCGATCTCGTTTTCGGGGGCCAGATCGCCGCCCTTCAGCTCGCCGATGGGGGTGACAGCATCTTCCTTGGCGCGGGTGTCGTAGGGAGCCAGCAGAGCGGTCAGCTCCGGATCGGGTTCGTACTCCTTGATCTGCAGGTTCTCCGAGGTGCGGTTCACAACCTTCCACTTGCCGTCCAGCTGGCGCTCCAGATAGACGTGGATCTCGGACAGGGTGGCACCGGCGTTCTTGTTCTCCACCACCAGCACGTTGTTGATCATCATGTTGGGGATGCTCCTGTGGCCGTGGCCGCCCACGATGACATCGAACTCGGGGCAGGCATTTGCCAGATCGGTGACGCCGGAGCCATAGACGCCGTACTCGTTCTCGGTATCCATGTGCATGACGCCGATCAGCACATCCACCTGATCCTTGATCTTATCGATGATCCTGCGGCTCTCGTCCACAGGGTTGGTGACCTTCCAGCCCTCCAGATTCTTGGCATCCCAGCGGATGATGTTGGGGGTGACCATGCCAATGACGCCGATCTTGACGGTGCCCTTTTTGATGATGGTGTAGCCGTCGGCCAGCGGGGTGCCGTCCGGTGCGTAAACGTTGCCGGTGAGCACCTTGGCCTTCTGCTGTCCCATGACCTTTTTCAGCACATCCATGCCGTAGTTGTACTCATGGTTGCCGGTGGTCCAGATATCATAGCCGATGGCATTCATGGCAGCGACCATGGGATGCAGGTCATCGTTCAGGAACAGCTCTGCGGAGTTGGCCTGAATGGTATCGCCTGCATCCACCACCAGCGTGTTCCGGGTGCGGCACTGCTTGATGGCGGTCGCTTGCTGGGCCACGCTGCCGGAAGCATCTGCCTTGTTGGCGGCGTAATCCCAGGGGTCGAACTTGCCGTGGGTGTCGCTGGTGGCAAGGATCTGCAGATCCATGCTCCACAGGGACTTGATGTCACAGGCGGCTGCAGAGGGTGCCATGCAGCTGGCGGCTGCGAGGGTCGCGGATGCCCCTACACCACGCAGGAAGCTGCGGCGGGAAATCTTGCTCTGAGACATAGCTGATTACCTCTCTTTTCATCATTCTGTCTGTTCTTCACGAACAGAACGCTCCTGACTACAGTATAAATCCTTGACCAATTGTTTTACAATTGCCATTTGAGAGAAAGATTTCGGCAAAAAACAGGCAGTTTCTCCAAATTTTGAGAAGAATGACTTTAAAAACACAGGACCGGACAGCCTGCGGGCTGTCCGGTCCTGTTGCTTCAAAAATATTTTCGCTATTACAGCTCGATCTTGCCGAAGCTGAAATCTGCAAAATCATCCACCCGCTCGGTGCGCTTGGGTGCTACGGGTGCTGCACTCTCGGCGTCGCGGGGGGCGTAGGTACGCTCCGGCACACCGGAGGGACGGGGGCCGCGGGGTGCACCGCTGCGGCTGCCGCGGTAGCCGCCATTGCTGCGGCGCTCGCCGCGATAACCGCCGTTGCGGTTGCCGCCGGGACGACGGCCATTCCGGTTGCCGCCACGGCCACGGCGCTCGCCGTAGGTATTCTCGGTCTGTGCATCGGGTGCGGTGGAGTAGATGACCACGCGGCGGTCACGGCCCTCGCCCTTGCTCTCGCTGCGCACACCCTCCATCTTGCTGATGGCAGAGTGGATGATACGGCGCTCGTAGGGGTTCATGGGCTCCATGGCAAAGCTGCGGCCGGTCTTGCGTACCTTGGCACCAATGCGCTGTGCCAGTGCGGTCAAATCGCTCTCGCGCTTGTCGCGGTAGCCGGCAACGTCCAGACCCAGCTTGATGTAATCGCCCTCCAGACGGTTTGCCACAAGGCTTGCCAGATAGGACAGGCTCTCCATGGTCTCGCCACGGCGGCCGATGAGGGCACCCAGCTTTTCACCGTCCAGACGGATGATGGTGGCTTCGCCCTTCTGCACGGCGCTGAAGGTCACGTTCTCCACGCCCATCAGGGTGATGACCTCCCGCAGATAGTCCACAGCGGCCTTCACCTTGGCGTTCTCCTCGATGACGATGGGCACTTCCACCTCTTCTGCCTCCTCGGCAGTCTCGGCGGGCTGCTGGGCAGCGGGGGTCTGCTCTGCGGCGGGCTCTGCCACGGGGGCAGTCTCCTGCACGGGAGCGGAAGTCTCAACGGGCTGCTCTGCCACCGGCTCCACCGGCTTTGCGGGCGCAGCGGCAGGGGCATCCGGCAGTTCCACGCTCACGCGCACCTTGGCGGGAGTGGTCTTTAAGCCCAGAAAACCGGTCTTCTGGGGCATTTCCAGCACTTCATAGCTGACATTCAGATCGTCGGCCTGCACGCCCAGCAGGGCGCAGGCTTTGGCGCGGGCTTCGTCCACCGTCTTGCCGGTGGATTCCTGTGTACGGATCATAACCGTTTACCTCCCTTGTTACTGTTTATCCTGCTTGTCAAGCTCGCTCAGCGGCACGGTACGCTCGTCCTTGTAGCGCTCGGCGTCCAGCTGACGGGCATACTCCAGCCGGCGCTTGTTCATCTCGCTGGCGGAAAGGTTCTTCTCCACGGTCTTGCCGGTCTTGGGGTCGGTCACCGTGATGGTGGTGTTCTTCACACCGCGCTTTTCCTGCTTGCGCTTTGCGGTGATCTCCGCTTCCACGTCCTTACGCATCTTCTCAGGGTCGTAGAACTTGCGCATGACCTGAGTCTGTACGGTCATAACGATGTTGGAAATGACGTAGTACAGAGAGAATGCCAGAGGGAAGGTAAAGCAGAAGAACAGGTACATCAGCGGCATCATGTACATGGTCAGCTTCATGCTGCCCTGCATCTGCTGGCCGGAAGCCTTCATGCTGATGTGGGTGGACAGGAACATAGTGATGACCGACAGCAGCGGCAGCACGATATCCAGAGACAGACCGATCTGCGGGATGCGGGTCAGGTCGATGCCAAGGAAGTTCATGTGCTGGCCGAACTCGGTGATGGTAGCGATCTGCTGTGCGGTAAAGCAGCCCAGCACGCCGCTGTTGCCTGCCAGTACCTCGGCGATGATGTTGGTATCGCGGGTAATGGCGGTAAAGGAGATGCCGGCGGCGGTCATAGCCTCGCCAGCGCTGGCCAGTGCAGCGGCGCTGATGTGGAAGATGCGCTCCAGCGGATTATACACCACGCCGATAACACCGAACATGACAAGGAAATTCAGCAGCATGGGCATGCAGCCGGCCGTGGGCTTATAGCCAAAGTCCTGCTGCAGCTTCATCAGCTCTTCCTGCTGCTTTTCAGGCTTATTCTTGTACTTGGTCTGGATCTCTGCGATCATGGGCTGGAAAGCAGACATTTTCGCCATGCTCTTCTGCTGGCTGGTCTGCAGGGGGATCTTGACGATGTTGATGAGCAGGGTGAAGAGGATGATGTCCCAGCCGTAGTTCGGCAGCAGCTTGTAGATCCACTCCATGACATAGCCGAGAGGACCGCTCAGGATGTAAAAGAAGTTCATACCTTTGTCCATTCTGCCCCGGCTGTGGCCCGGGACGCATTATTTTTTTTATCGTAGGACACGCCGCCCACAGTGCAGCGCGTCACAAGAAGCGAAAACTTTATCCCCTGTGCCGCTTTTCAAACAGCTTTGCTGGCTGTAAATTGCGGGCAGGGCTTTGCCAGCGGCCGGGCGGCGGCACGGGGTCGTAGCCCCACTTGCCCAGCGGATTGCACCGGGCAATGCGCCATGCGCCCAGCAGGATGCCTTTTATACAGCCGTGGGTCAGGATGGCCTGCATGGTGTAGTTGCTGCAGCTGGGCGAAAACCGGCAGCTGCGGCCGATCCATGGGCTGAGGGTGTACTGGTAGATGCGGATGGGCACGCACAGCGCCCTGCGGCAGAGCATTTGCAGCCGGTTCACGCGCGGGACTCCGGCTTTTGTTTGCGGGCAGGGGGCACGGTGGCGGGCGGCTTTGCGTCCGGGCGCTTGGCCTTATCCGGCAGACCGGCCTGAGCAAACAGCTTTGCCACAACGCTGCTCAGCTGCCAGCTTTTTAGTTTGGGGGTCATGCCCCGGGCCACGAAGATCAGATCGTAGCCGCCGATATTGTGATCCAGATGCTCGTCAATCGCAGCTTTCATCACGCGGCGGGCGCGGTTGCGCTGCACGGCGTGACCGATCTTTTTAGTGGCGGTCAGGCCCACCCGGGTGTTGCGGCCCCGGGTCTTGAGCACATACAGCACCAGTGCCGGGTTCACATAGGACTTGCCGCGGGCGTACACACGGCCAAACTCGCTGTTGCGGCGGATCGGACGATAACGCATAACATCGGCACCTCCTTTCGTCCGGGTGCACATAGGTGCACTCTTTAGCCAGTATATCAAAAATTTTTGCACTTTAAAAGCCCATCCGGGCATTTTTACGAAAAAACTTTTGACGGGTAAAAAAATAAGACCGCCAATGGGATATCAGCGGTCTTTTGTGCGCATATTCATTTCTGCGCCGGATCTCACCTGCAAGGCAGAGATCAGACAGTCAGGCTCTTGCGGCCCTTTGCACGGCGAGCATTGATGACCTTACGGCCGTTCTTGGTGCTCATGCGGGTCAGAAAGCCATGAACTTCCTTGCGCTGACGCTTCTTGGGCTGAAAAGTTCTCTTCATGGTTGTATCCTCCGTAAAAACTTATCCCCGGTATGGGGTCTTGATCGGTCCCAGATTGGGGACAGGCTTGCAATTCAACAGTATATCGCATAGTATGACGTTCTGTCAAGCATTTTTTGCAGTTTTCTGCAAACTTTTTTCTGATTTTTCCGTTAAAAGCTTTTCAACTTTTTCACCATTTTGCTGTGGAAAACTTTTTTCTACCAGATATTGTGGTCTTTTGGGCGTGTTTCCACAAGGGCGCTGCGGGGGCTTATTTTATGTATTATAAATTACATTATAGTAATATAGACGCAGGGAGATTTTTGTGGTATACTAACGTGGTATCAGCAGCATTGTTGAAAACTTCGACCGATTCAATGGAGTGGATGTTTTATGGATTCTTTCAAGGACGTTTTAGAAGCGGCCCAGATGTACTGCAAGGCGCAGATGGCCGAGCCAACGTACAATCTCTATATCGACGGGTTGGAGCCCATCAGCTTTGAGGACTCCAGCCATATCACCCTGTCGGTGCGCAACGATTTTATCTGCAAGATCGTCACCGACCGGTACCTTGGCCTGCTCAAGGAGGCCTTCAAGTCCGTGCTGGGCTTTGATGTGGACATCACCCTTGTGGTGCCCAGCACCCCGCCCCACGAAGTAGTGCTGGCCCAGCAGTACGAGGCAAACCCCGCCTCCCCGCAGGGCAACTATGAGTTCACCTTTGAAAACTTCATCAAGGGGCCGTCCAACCAGTTTGCGTTTGCTGCTGCGCAGGCTGTGGCGGCAAACCCCTCCGGGGCGTATAACCCCCTGTTCATCTACGGCGGCTCCGGTCTGGGCAAGACCCATCTGCTGACCGCCATTCAGACCGAGATCAAGCGCACCCACCCCGATTTCGTCATCATGTATGTCACCTGCGAGCAGTTCACCAACGAGCTGATCGCCGCCATCCGCGCCGGCAGCACCGAGGACTTCCGCATGAAGTACCGCGTGGCAGACCTTTTGCTGGTGGACGATATCCAGTTCATCGCGGGCAAGGAGTCCACGCAGGAAGAATTCTTCCACACCTTCAACTCCCTGCATGATGCCCACAAGCAGATCGTCATCGCTTCCGATCGCCCCGCCAAGGAGATCAAGAGCCTGGAAGAGCGTCTGCGCACCCGCTTTGAGTGGGGTCTGACCGCCGATGTGCAGCCGCCGGATTTTGAGACCCGCGTTGCCATCGTGAAGCGCAAGGCAGAGCTGCTGCATCTGGATCTGCCCGAGGACGTGGCAGAGTTCATTGCCAACCACCTGAAAAACAACATCCGCCAGCTGGAAGGCGCAGTGAAAAAGCTGAACGCCTATTATATGCTGGAGGGCATCCAGCCGGTGATCAGCGTGGCTCAGAACGCCATCAAGGATATCCTCAACGAGACCCAGCCAGTGCCGGTGACCATCGAAAAGATCATCGGCGAGGTTTCCCGCACCTTCAACGTGTCCCCTGCCGACATCCGGGGCACCAAGCGCAACGCCAATGTGGCTTCCGCCCGCCGCGTTGCCATCTATATCCTGCGGGAGGTCACCGGCATGAGCATGGAGGAGATCGGGCGGGAATTCTCCGGCCGCGACCATTCCACCATCGTCTACTCCCTCAAGACCATGGAGCGGGACATGAAGAACGACCAGCACCTGCGGGAGACCGTGAGCGATATCATCAAGAACGTGAAGGCTTAAACCGGGGAAAACCGGGCAAAAGTCATACTCATTTCAGGGTGTGACCCCAAAATATGGGGAGAAAACGGAACAAAATGGGGAAAATACGCCTATATCTTGTGGCAAAAAGGCGAAGCTTTCCACACTTTCCACTTAGTTTTCAACATTTAACATCAGTTCTTCACATCGGCTGTGGAAAGAAACACCGTTCCCCACCTTTCAACATTTCCTTCACGAGTCTTCCACAACCCGGTGGAAATCCAAAGCCCCGCTTCCCGGCAAGACATTTCCGGGTTTTCAACATCTTCCCCACCCCCTACTACGGTTACTACAACAAGTTCAATATATTACTGCCTTCCGGCAGCAGCCCAAAGGGCAGGGATCAAGCCGGAAGTGTGAAAAAAGGAGAGATACTGTTTTGAACATCGTCTGCGATAAAACGCTGCTCAGTGCAGCCATCGACGGCGTTTCCAAAGCTGTCACCATGCGCTCGTCCATCCCGGTGCTGGAGGGCATTCTGCTGAAGGCCGAAGGTTTTCAGCTCACCCTGACCGGCTACGATCTGGAAATGGGCATCGTGACCACCATCGAAGCCAACATCAAGGAACCCGGCGAGATCGTGCTGAATGCAAAGCTGCTCAGCAGCATGATCAGCCGGATGCCGGCAGGTCAGATCAGCATCGTGGCTGCGGATAACGGCAAGACCACCATCCAGAGCGGCGTGGCACAATTCGAGATCCAGTCCATGCCGGCTACCGATTTCCCGGATCTGCCCAACACCGGCGCGGAGCAGACCCTGATCATCAAGACCGGCGTGCTGCGGGACATGATCGACCGCACCCTGTACGCCGTCAGTCAGGACGAGAAAAAACCCGCCCACACCGGCGAACTGTTCGAGATCGAGCTGGACAAGCTGACCATCGTAGCGCTGGACGGCTATCGTCTGGCCATCGTGGAGCGCCCCATCACTGCCGTGAAGGATATCCGCATCATCGTGCCCAGCAAGACCATGACCGAGGTCTCCCACCTGCTGGCCAACGATGACGAAGAGGATGTGCACATCAGTGCCAACCGCCGCTATGTGGTGTTCACCACCGCCGGTTACACCATCATGAGCCGCCTGATCGAGGGCGAGTTTTTGAATTACCGCAACGTCATCCCCGCCGGAAGCCGCACCCGGGTGACCATCGACACCAAGGACTTTATCTCCACCATCGAGCGCGCCTCTCTGATTATTACAGAGCGTTTAAAAAATCCCCTCCGCATCTCCTTTACAGAGGGTAAAGTTGTGGTACGCTGCCAGACCAACCTCGGCCGCGTGGTGGACGAGTTCAGCGCCGCCTGCGAGGGCGACGAGGTAGAGATCGGCTTCAATAACCGCTATCTGCTGGATGCTTTGCGCAACGCCCGCACCGAGCAGGTGCGCATGGAGATCAGCGGCCCGTTGAGCCCGGTGAAGGTGCTGCCGGTAGAGGGCAACGATTTCTTGTATCTGGTACTGCCGGTACGGTTCAAAAACGACTAAGGAGCGCGTTTTATGCAGAAGATTCTTATTCATACCGAGTTTATCAAGCTGGATGCCCTGCTCAAATTTGCCGGCCTGTGCGAGACCGGCGGCGAAGCAAAAGAGCTGGTGCAGGGCGGTGCTGTGAAGGTGAACGGCGAGGTGTGCACCATGCGGGGCAAAAAGTGCCGCGCCGGGGATATCATCGAGCTGGACGGGCAGAGCGTAGAGATCGGGCAGGGTCAGTAAATGCGTCTGCTTTCGCTGGAAGTACAGAACTATCGCAATATTTGTGCGGCACGGCTGGAGCCTGGGCGGGAGCTTACCGTCATCTGCGGCAACAACGGTCAGGGGAAAACGAACCTTCTGGAAGCCATCTGGCTGCTGACCGGCGGCAAAAGCTTCCGGGGCGGCAAGGATGCCGAGCTTGTGCGCCGGGGAGAAGCATTCGCGGTGCTGGAAGCCGACACCCAGCGGGACCGGCCGGAGGGCTGTGAGCCCGCCGAGCCTGCCCACATCCGCATGACCGTGGGCACCCCGGAGGCCGCAAAGCCCGGCCGCTATGCGGCGGTAAACGGCGCAGCGCCCAAGCGGGCGGCGGCACTGGCGGGCAGCTTTCCGGCGGTGGTGTTTGACCCCGGCCACCTGAGCCTTGTCAAGGGGGCTCCGGAGGGGCGGCGCAAATTTCTGGATGCTGCGCTGTGCCAGCTGTACCCCGGGTATCTGGCCAGCTACCGCCGCTATGTGCGGGTTTTGCAGCAAAAAAATGCGCTGCTGCGCCATTCCGCAAACGGGCAGGAACGCCCCTATGCGGAAAAGCGCACCCTGCTGGAGGTGCTCAACACCGAGCTTGCCGCGCAGGGCGAAGCCTTGCAGCAGCGGCGGCGGGAGTATCTGAAACTGCTGGCTCCCCGCGCCTGTGCCAACTACGCGGAGCTTTCCCACGGGGCAGAGCGGATGAGCATCCGCTACGCCGCCCAGTTTGCGCCGGGCGGGCTTGCCGCGCTGCTGCGTCAGCGGCAGGAGGAGGAGCTGCGCGCCGGGCAGAGCCTGTGCGGCATCCACCGCGAGGACTTGGAGCTGCTGCTGGACGACCAGCCTGCCCGGGTGTATGCCAGTCAGGGACAGCAGCGCAGCGTGGTGCTGAGCCTGAAAATGGCGGAAGCTGCTGCAGCCGCGCAGATCACCGGGGAGCACCCGGTACTGCTGCTGGATGATGTGCTGAGCGAGCTGGACGAAGGGCGCAAGCAGTATCTGCTCACCTGCATGAAGGAAAAGCAGACCTTTGTGACCAGCTGCGATGACACGGACTTTTTAAAGACCGACGGCGAGGTGTACCGCATGGACGGCGGGGTGCTGAACCGGGTCTGACAGCATGGATAAATGTTGTAAGTAATACTGCATAAAAGCTGAATTTTCGTGGGTTTTATGCAAACAAAAGACACGGGAGAAAATACAATATGTATATTCATCTGGGGCGGGACTATGTCCTGAACGACCGTGATATCATCGGCATCTTTGATCTGGAGACCACCACCACCTCCCCCCGGGGGCGGGAGTTTTTGAACTACGCCCAGAAGAACGGGGCGGTGGTCAGCCTTTCGGACGAGCTGCCCCAGTGCTATGTGCTGGCAGACGGAGGGCTGGTGGATGCGGTGTATCTTTCGGAGCTGTCCAGCGCCGCCATGCGCCGCAGAGCGCAAAAGATGGTGGAGTGAAATTTGCGGAAAACGGGCGGAAGATCCACAGAAAAAAGAGGGATGGGAAAGCCCCGGAACTGCCCGGAAAGCCACACCGTGCCAGCCGGAACGCCCGCTGCGGGCAGCGCGTGAAAACACAACAAAACGGCGAGAAAAAAGTACACCATGGTGTACCGGTTCCCGCTTTGCTATAATTTGAAAAAACAAACGCAAAAATGAACAAAAGGGAGAAAGGATATGGCAGAAGAAATCATTACCAGTACAAATGCCGATACCGCGACCGACCACGAGTATAACGCCAGCGAGATCCAGGTGCTGAAGGGCCTGGAGGCGGTGCGCAAGCGCCCGGGTATGTATATCGGCTCCACCGGTGAGCGCGGTCTGCATCATCTGGTGTACGAGATCGTGGACAACGCCATTGACGAGGCGCTGGCCGGTTACTGCAACCACATCGAGGTCAAGATCCTGAAGGACAATATCATTCAGGTCACCGATAACGGCCGCGGCATCCCCGTGGACATTCAGGCCGACACCGGTCTGCCCGCCGTCACCGTGGTGTACACCATCCTGCACGCCGGCGGCAAGTTCGGCGGCGAGAACTCCGGCTACAAGGTGGCCGGCGGTCTGCACGGCGTGGGCGCTTCGGTGGTCAACGCCTGCTCCGAGTGGCTCACCGTCAATGTGCGCCGCGACGGCAAGGAGTACGAGCAGACCTTCCGGCGGGGCGACCCGGACGGCGCACTCAAGTGCATCGGCACGGTAGCCGAGGGCGTCACCGGCACCCGGGTCACCTTCAAGCCCGACCCGGAGATGTTCAAGGACACCACCGTCTACGACTTCGACACGCTGGAAAAGCGCCTGCGGGAGGAAAGCTTCCTGAACGCCGGTGTCAAGATCACCCTGACCGATGAGCGTCAGCTGTACACCCCCGTGCTGGAGGATGGGCAGGAGGGCGAGCCCTGCTACCGCTCCGAGGTGATGTGCTACGAGGGCGGCATCAAGAGCTTTGTTACCTATCTGGGCGAAAAGCGCAAGCTGGAAGTGCTGCACCCCAACGTCATCTACCTCAAGGGACAGACCGACCGCGGCGTGGCGGAGATCGCTTTGCAGTACAACTCCAGCTACAACGAGCTGCTGCTGAGCTTTGCCAACAACGTCAACACCCCGGACGGCGGCACCCATGAAGAGGGCTTCAAAGCCAGCCTGACCCGCGTGTTCAACGATTACGGCCGAAGCCACGGCCTGCTGAAGGACAAGGACGAGAACCTGTCCGGCGCAGACGTGCGCGAGGGTCTGATCTGCGTCATCTCGGTCAAGCTGCAGGAGGCCGAATTTGAAGGCCAGACCAAGGCAAAGCTGGGCAATACCGAGATCCGCACCCTCGTTTCCAACATGGTCTACTCCAAGCTGATGGAGTTCTTTGAGGAGAACCCCGGCGTGGCAAAGGCCATTTTTGAAAAAGCTACCCAGGCCGCCCGCGCCCGCGCCGCCGCCAAAAAGGCCCGTGAGCTGGTGCGCCGCAAGAGCGCGCTGGAGACCAGCCGGATGCCCGGCAAGCTGGCAGACTGCCGCGAAAAAGACCCCAGCCGCACCGAAATCTTCATCGTCGAGGGCGATTCTGCAGGCGGTTCCGCAAAAATGGGCCGTGATTCTGCCATTCAGGCCATCCTGCCGCTGTGGGGCAAGATGCTGAACGTGGAAAAGGCCCGCGCCGATAAAATTTACGGCAACGACAAGCTGATGCCGGTGGTGCTGGCGCTGGGCTGCGGCATCGGTGACGAGTTCGATATCTCCAAGCTGCGGTACGACAAGGTGTTCATCATGGCCGATGCGGACGTGGATGGCTCCCACATCTGCACCCTGATGCTGACCT
>ERZ773170.1923-NODE-1923-length-13915-cov-16.081818_pt1 | contig 13915 bp, 15 predicted proteins | sample MGYA00581002_ERZ773170 | MGnify/ENA primary metagenome ERZ773170 (study PRJEB29015, sample SAMEA2737811) | human gut metagenome | biome: human gut; feature: human-associated habitat; material: faeces | place: China | collected 2012 ... | reverse complement strand
AGCCAGATAGCCAGTTGCAAAATCGTCCATAACAAAACTCCTTTCAGTTTTGCGTTATGCTATCCCACCGCCGTATGCGATGGGCGAAGCCAAACAAAAGCGGTTTTTGTCAAGTCCGCAAAACTGAGAAGCGTTTCGCTTAGAGGGATGCGTTATTCAATATTATCTTCATTTGGATTTCGAGCAAGCCAAAAGATGATGGCGAGAAGCATCAGCCCTGATTTGTCATTTCCGTCAAAGATAATTTTTTCGGAGTCTTTCTCAATATTTTTTTCATGGAAAGCAGATTTTGATTCTTTCATATAGACAACCGTTATTTTGGAAGCGTCAAATTCAGGACGCTTGCCAGTTGGTTCAGGTCGATGCCGCGCTCTTTAGCGAGGTTCTGCGCCATCGTTCGGAGCTGTGCTTCGTTCTTGCCCTGAATCAGGTTCAGCCCCTGCATGATGGGTGCGCTCTGCCCACCCAACTGCTGGATAAGCCCCATCGGGTTTTGTCCGGCGCGAGCCAGATTTGCAAGCTGCATGATAGGGCTGTGAGTAATCATATCAAACGGAGAGGACATCGCTTATTCTCCTTTCTTCGCTGCGGCAGTGGGTTTAGAAAAGCTCTTCTGCCACTTTTCCAGTTCATCCAGACGGTGGACGAGGGTGTTGTACTGCTCAATAGGCACATACTGCTGTGTCGGTGCAGCGGTCTGCTGTGCCTGTTGTGCTTGCATCTGCCGCCATGCTTCCGGGCTGTAAAACTCCTGCACATAGGATTCACAGGTGTCCGGGTTCAGCCGTTTGCAGTAGATTACGCCGCTGCGCAGGTCTGGGCAATAGGTCGGTCTGCCGTACAGGTCAGACGGTATTGCCAAAAATTCCTCTCTGCTGGAAACAGGTCTGCCAAGCAGCCAACCTCCATCTTGTGCCGACTGCTGAACAGGCTGCTGCCCATTCATCGGCTGCGGACGCTGCGGTTGTGCCTGTTGCATCTGCGTGTTGGGTAGGGGAGTGGCAAGCCCAACTGTACCCATGCCACCATAAGGATTGACAGGCTGTTGTGAAACGTAAGGCGCTCCGGGTGCCGGATAATAGCTCATAATACATCCCTCCTTGTGCATCTAGTGTACCGCATCAGCAAAAAGTGAAAGACAACGAAGGCACAACGAAGGACAAAAAAGAAAAGCGCCCACACGGAAAAATCCGCATGAGCGCTTAACTGTAAGGATACACACATTGGAGTGCAATGCTAAGATATCACATCATCCAATATATGGCAATGCTTTCGACAAAACTGGTAAGAATAAAACAAAATCCACCAGCCTAAAAGCTGATGGATTATAAGCGAGCGAGTAATCGCCCTGCCACCGAAGCGGCAAAATTGCGTCTCCCGCATGGTACGCACTGCAAGTAGGCGGGCGGGAGACTGTATCATCAAAAATGCCTACTTCTGCTATCGCAATTTTGACGTATGCGCACTATTCAAAACCGTTCAAGAATTTTCGGACTTGCTATGGCTGGAATTGAACCAGCGCAATAGACGGGGTGCGCCCTGCTCTACCAACTGAGCTACATAGCCATGAAAGACCCGACATGATACGCATCGTTGAGAGGCTTGACGGGTTCAGATATCCACCCTAATGCGCTTCTTCGAGAGGCCGGGAGGATTTGTTGAGATAATTATACCACAAATCGTGCAAAAAGAAAAGCCAGCGGGTAAACGTTCTTCCGCTGGCTCTCTGTACACATTTCTCCGAAGTGTGTGTACTCTACTTCGGACAGTATAAACAGTATATCACACATTCAGCATTTTTTCAATGCCTTTCAGCCGGTAGCCTATCGCTGTCCGGCTGTAATGTGTTTGTGCTGCAATGTCCGGCAGCGGGAGCCGCTCAACGTACCGCAGTAAGGCTATCTTACGGTCTACCCTCCCAAGCGGTGCGTTTTTGATGGTGGCGGTCATCTGCTGTCTGTCAAGCCCTTGCAGCGCAGCGGGCAGCACTACACGAGCCGCCGCCACAGGCAGCACCGAGCCAGAAGGGCTGCGGTAGCTGTCCGGCGTTGCGCACCATTACGAGGACGTTACCGAGATGGTGGCAAATATGGCCTTTAACAGCGAAAATGCCGGCCTCATTCGTAAAAATAGCCTGTTTTAACCAATGTCGTGTGTACGTAGTGCTACTCATAGTCAAAACCTCACTGATTTTGCAAGGCCGCCTTCATGCGGTCGAAGAAAAACTGAATAACGATGCCGATGGTCTCATCGGTGATGGCCCAGCTGATGAGCCTGCCGTATTTGCTGGTACTCAGGGCGGCGCGAAGCATCTTGACGACCCACGCCTTACGCTCTGCGCCGCGCTTTGTGCCAAGGATTTCCTTCTCCGCCTGCTCGATGAGGTCCAGCACCAGCGGCTTTACCGCTGCGCCATAGCCCAGCCGGATGCAGCCGAGGGCGTAAAAGATAAACCCGCCCAGCATGAGCACGAGGGCCACAGGGGCGGGGATAAGGTCAAAAAGTTTAGTTGCCAGTGCTACCATGATTGGTCACTCCTTTTAACAGATAGTTGTCGATGTCGGTGCGGCTCTTCTGCATTCCCTCGCGGTTGTTGCCGGAGAGTTGGGCGTCCAGCAGATTGCGCACCCCGTCGAGGGTCAGACGGCTCACCTCGTCGATTTCTTCAAAGCGGCGCAGGTCACGGGCAAGGGCTTGTGTGTGCTGGAGCTGGCCCTGCTCTAAGGTGCCGATGCGCTTGTCCATCTCATCCAGCCGCTTGTTCTGCACGTTGTCCGGCTCCTGAGCCTTTTTGATGTACTTGTGGATGATTTCCAGCACCTTGTCAATGGTGATGGCCGCAGCACACAGGCTGCCCAGGATGCCCAGTACCCACAGCAAAGCTTCTTTTTCGGTCATTTGCCCTCCCGAAGACGGGTCAGGCCCTTCTTGCGGATGATTTTGGGGTAGTTGAGAGTGGTCACGTTGAGGTCAACATTGCCGGAGATGCCCGGCACACGGCCCTCGCTGGTGTGCTGGTGGACGTGGTAGATGTAATCCACCTTGGGCGTCTCGCCCGTGTAGTCGGCCAGCCAGACGTCCCAGCGGCCTGCCAAGCGCTGCATGTCCATCTCATAGCTGTAACCCGTGTAGGTGTACAGCTGGGCGTAAAAGCCCATCCGCTCCACCTGTTCCAGCGCGTAAGCGGTAAGATTGGACAGGTCAAGCGTGGACAGCTGCTTGAGCTTGTTTTCCTCCACGTCCACGCACACGGGCATGGTGAGCTCTTTGCCGCGTACCGCTTCCCGCACAAGGGCCAGCTCTGCATCTGCTATAGCCTCGCTGGTGGCGTAGGTGTAGTAGTAGACGCCCACGTCCAGCCCAGCGGCCCGGGCGTTGCGGTAGTTACGCTCAAAGGTCGGGTCGATGTACAGTCCGTCTGCCCGCTTGCTGAGCTTGCGGTTGGTGGAGACCGTCTTGAGCATGACGCCTTTGTAGCCTGCCGCTTTGACCTTGCGCCAGCCGTCGAGGGTGATTTTGCCCTGATACCGGCTCACGTCGATGTAGCGGTAGGGTGGTGCGCCCTCCCAGCCGGTCACGGTGTCCACAGTGGACACTTTTTTAGGAGCGGGAACGTCCGGCTCCTCTGCCTTGTCTTTGGCGGCATTGGAGAGGGCCGCCAGCAGTTTTGAAATAAAATCAAAAAGTGTTTTCATTCCACGCTTCCTTACTGTCTGAGGGCTTCTTCGATTGCTTTCAGGTCGTCAGCAGTCAGGGCCGAGTAATCTGCTGCAATGTCCCCAAAGGTTTCGCCTGCGTCCAGCCGAATGCGGAATGCCCGCACCATGATACGGAGCTTCAGGTTGTTCAGCGTCTTCATAATTTTAGCCTCCAATCAAATCGGCCATCATGAGTACGAGGTCGTCGTTTGCCGCTTCCAGAGAGGTGAGCCGTTTTTCTGCTTTGGCTTTGGCGACTTCGTCCTCTGAAATTTCCCGTAAGATAAACTGCCACGTTCCGTCCGGGGTATCAGATGGCTGCATGATCTGAACAAGCTCTGCATCGTGCAGGGTGTCCGGGTAAGCACACTCGGTCATATCGCCATCGCTGGCGGCAATGTGGACTTCCGACAGCTTGCCGTCAAACATTTCCGGGGTGATTTCGGTTTCAGAATGGAACGTGTTTGCGCCGTTGTTCAGGGTCAGCTTTTCGAGCTTTGTCCCATCGGCAAAGGTAATAGTGTACGTTTTCATCTTTTTCCCTCCTTTTCCTTTATCAGCAGATACCGACGACGGGACGAACGCCATAGGCGTTGCTGGCGCTGAGGCAGCTCGCAAGGCTGTAGCCGAGGACATTCGCGAAATTGGTCACCGAGACGACGTCTCGCAGCCAGTAGTATTGGCCGTTACCAATCAGCCACGGGGCGAGGCGGAACAAAGGCAGCTGCGATTTGTCGATCGTGTAGTTGCGGCAGGTGCTCCACGGATCAGTTGCACCGTCCGGCATGGGCGAGAATTGCCGCCCGCCATAAACCATGTTCTCGTTCATAAGCTCAACCGTGCTGTCGTACCAGTCCGTGCCGGTAGGCTTGCCGTTGGTAACGGCGTTGACCAGACATTCGCGGTGGCTCAGGATGTGGGCGGAGCCAAACGCAGCAGTGACCGTCTGCTTTGCCTGCGTCAGGCCGTTTTTGTACAGGTCAGAGCCAACATAGCCGCCCTCGGTGGTGTTGGTGGGGTTGAACTTGTAGGTGTACAGCTGGGCATGGGGAATGACTACGACATGGTGCTTAGTACAAAGCGTATCGCCGGTGCTCAGCCAGTAGTCAAAAGCGGCGATGATGTAGTCCACGCCGCCAATGGTCCAGTAGTCGCCGAGGAACAGCCCATCGAAGGTGCCATTTTGAATAGCGGCCCACTGCTCGCTCGTGACGCTGGTGCCGAGGTATTTGAACCGGGGCAGGCAGTTTTTTAGCGCTGCGGCGCTTCCGCTCGTCAGAGCCCCTCGATTAAAGTAGCCCTCTAGCAGGTCGTTCAGAGTCGCCCGGTCTGTCTGGTTTCCTGCCACCACAGGGAGGAGATTGCTGGCCGGGTTCACATTTTTTGCCGAAAGGCTCGGCAGTTCCGTGATTTTTGCCATAGGTTCGCTTCCTTTCTTTTATTACAGGTCATGCGCTGGCACAACCAGATACCAAAGCTACGCACTCAAGCGCCGCTCCCGATTCCGTGGTCAGGCCGACCCCACTTTCGGTGCTCAGGCTCACGGTGCGTTCTTTCAGGCAGCTGTTGACCAGCGCCGACAGTAAAAACGCATCCGCTTCATGCTGCTTACGCAGGGCATCCAGCTCAAATTGTAGGGAACGGATGACCACGAAGGAATCCTGGAGCTTTGTCTGCATTTCCGTATATTCATCAGGAATGGAGGCCAGAACTCTTTCCGCTGCTTCCTCACTGGCTTTTGCAACCTTTTCGCTGGACGAAGCCGCTTTTTCGCTAGCCAAAGCCTTGCTTGCGCTCGCACCTGCTGCCTTTGCATCGTTCGATGCAGAGCTTGCGCTGGAAGATGCAGCAGATGCGCTTTTTCCGGCCGCAGCCTCGCTGGCTTTTGCGTTCTTTTCCGAAGAAGAAGCCAAAGCGGCACTTCGTTCTGCGGCGGCTCTGGCCACATCTGCGCCAGCAACATCCGAAAGAGTGTTCAGTGTGTTGGCGTTCATGGGAGTGCCTTCCACGATGGGTTCATCGTTCCGGATAAGAGTGACGACCTCTGATGTACCGTCTGACTTTTTCATAGTCCAACGGCCTGGGTATTTTGCTTTTCGGTCAATAAACTGCATAGTATGGTTCACCTCCACAAATTGGCTCGGAGCAGTAAAGCGTGTAGTCTTTGGCTATACTTTCGATGTCAGAAAGTATCTTTTCGACCTGATTTATCACGCCAAATTTCATAGAAAGAAATTTTGGCACATCCGGAGTAGAGCTTGTTCCGCTGCATTTTGAACGGATGGCTTTCACGCTGGCTATCCAACGATTGGCGTCCGCTGCGGTAAGATAGCTGTTCGGACCCCATTCGGGGGTAGACATTCCGGTGAAAGTGATTGTTCCAGAAAAAATCATTTTGGCGTCATCGCCATAGTAGGCGCTGCCGTGAGCAATGTCGATGTAGTCGTTTGCTACGACCCAAGATGGCTCGACAGAGGGCGGATAGAAGTTGTTGGCAGCGGCGAAATAGAGCTGATATTCGACGCCCTTTTCCAGCACGATGTTTCCCATGTCCAGCACTACATCATTATAGCCTTTGACAAGGTCGATGGACTTGTCTACTAGGGCGGTCTCGGTGCCGTACTTGCGCAGAACGGTGCGCATTTTTCCCGGCATATAGCCCTTGACGCGGAATCCCAGCGAGCGGAGCGGCAGGCCCGCTTTCTTAGCAGTCAGCGGCATGAAGAACTCGGACTTGGCGGGATAATTGTCCCACGCGGGGATGTTGCCGGAAGTATTAAGCGCCGTCACGACCGAAATCGGGTCGATAGGAAGTTTCACTCCGACAATGTCAGCAAGCTCTTTCATGCCCTGTTCGATTCGTGCATAGTCAGTGTAACTAAGCGCTCCTTTCATACCGGAGGCCCACTCCTGCTGTTCAGCCGTTGTCCATGTGCCGGTTCTGGCTTTGGCTGTTAGCTCTTTTACGCGGTCAACATCCGCCTGCGTTCGGTCGGTAATCCACTTTGCCATACAATCACCTCTTAAAAAATCAGTTTGCCGTCAGCGTCAATGGAAAGAGACTTTGGGACGGTAAATGCGGGGTGAACGACATTGTCATATTTACGAGGACCCTCGTCATTCGTAGCGTAAGAAATCGTCTCTGCGTTGACATTCACTTGTAACGTAGAATCATACACGGCGTATGCGTTTACAAGTTTGCTAACCAACAGAGGTCGCCAGTACTTGTTGGCGCTTGAGCTTGTGCCAGCAATATCATAGAGCATCTGAAGCGAGTACAGATAAGGAGTTCTTGTCCAAATGGAACGCCCTCTCTCAGAACCCTCTATATCGGATGCAAGCATTGTCTTCAGGATTTCAGATGCATTTTGCAGGGGAGTCCCTTCGTTGTGCTTATAACTCGGGCTGCTAGTCGTCCAATTCGGGGCATCAGAACCTTCCGTGTCGTATCCAAACTCATGGTTGGAAAGCAGGAAAACACTTTCGGCCATCGTGGATACCTTGCTGCTACCAGAGTTACAGTAAGAATCGGAGAAGCCCGGGGTGTAGTAGATGGTTGTCTTGTTGATAGCTTGCTTTTGAGCATAACTGAACGAGTTGAAGTAGTCGTTGTTGAGCCAGTTGCTTACGCTACTACTGGCATAAGTAGACCATGTAGAATCCCAAGCCATAATAGCCGCGTAGTGCTTTCGAACCAGAAGAGTTCGTCCAGCTCCATTCAGCTCGCTTTCGTAGTCGTGCTTCGCAACGATGAACTCAGCCACGTTGCCGCCCTCGTCCATAAGAACAGTGTCGCCCTCTGCAACATCAAACAGGTTGTACGATGTTGTAATGAAAGAACATTTCGCGGAGACGTTGCCCACAAAGGCAGTGACAATAGCCTTGCCCGGGGAGTTCCACTTGACTTGACAAGTGGATTTTCCCTCTGCATTTGTCAGAACGTGAAGGGAGACGATTCCTTCGGGAGAAGCTGCCCAGTTGATTTTGGGAGAATCAATGGTAGCGGGGGACAGGGTAGCGGAAAGAACAACGGAATCACCCCAGTCAAGCTGTTCGCTGACATGGTCAAGAGACAAAGCCTGAGCGTCCGCCATCATGTACCCCTCTACAGTACCTTTGAAGCACCCATTGAAGGTGTATTTTGCATTGGTCACAAGCAAAACAGCATCGTAATTGAACTGATGGTGAATCTTTACCATATCAAGAGCGTCAACGATAGGGCTTGCCCGATAAGTAAGAGAAGCCTTGCGGCGATTAGAAAGGACTCCATAAGACTCCGTAAGGGCATTTCTGGATTTTGCAAGAATGTCCTTTGTGAGCATAACATTGCTCAGAGTCTGGCTCACGCCCTTGCCCGAAGGGCTTTCGGGATAAGCGTAGGTAGCGCCACCTACGGTGGTCACCACGTTGAGCATATTTTGAGCAAAGGTGATTTCCGGCCAAGAATAATTGTTCAGCACCGGAATATCCAATACCGAGTCAGAGGCGGCAGAACCGTACACACGGTTAATCTTTATTACGCCATCACGAGTCTGATACAGAGCCATTCCGGCTGCATTTGCCGCAAGCTGCAAAATATCGGAATTGTGATAAGCAGACCCATCGCTTGTAATGTCGGTGGAGTAATCTTTCAACTCATCAGAGATTTCTGCTGTGATTCCGTCTGCCTCAAGCTGCTCCAGTGCATCGTAGCACATCTCATAGAGCGTGCCGTATTTTCTTCCGGTGTACTTCGTGCTGGATAGATACAGGAAAGCGTCTCGCGCCTGAAAGGACGCCTCAATGCTGTTGGCGGGGACGCTCCACTCTGACAAGAAGAACATTCCTCCGCTCACCCATTCGGTCTTCCCGTCAACATCCATTCCATAACGAACAGTGACAGGCTGGCGCTCATAGATGTACTTGTAAATCCCTTGAGGGTTTACGGAGTCCCATGTGCGGTCGCTGTTATCAAGGCTAAAGGAAATCGACTCCTGAGAAAGCTGCCCGGAGATAGGGTCTCTTGCAGAAGAATGGCTGTAGGACAAGATTTTGGTCTTGTCGAACACCAGATACCTTCCGATTTTCACTTGTTCGACCCTTACTCGGCGGTTAGGGAGACACCACTTCAGCACCTCAATCTCTACGGCATCAAACCCGGAAAGCTCTACATCAACATCAGAACGGACGGATTTGTTTCCATTTACGGTCACAGTTTTTAACCTGTTAGTCCCAAGATATGCGCTGACCGAAAAATCTGTAGCGTATTCTTCAAATACCGTAGACCAGCAAATTGAAACGCCGGGAATCGAGGACTTGCTCTCACTCGGAAGTTCAAGCCGAATAACAGGATGGTTTGAATCGTCAAAAATCTTGGCGCTCAAAAAACCAGTAGTTCCATACGGAGGGGAAGAAGGAACAATGGCGCAACTTCCGTCAAGAACAGTGAGATTAAGCTCTCCTGTGGAATACCTCGAAATGGAAGCGTTATTGGAAAGCGCAATACTGTGAAAGGTGGAGAACGGGGCTGCCGATGACGTGACGATGGTAGCCTTTTTGTTGATACCCGGTTCAGTAATTCCACAGGTAATCTCTACAAAAGATTCCGGGACAAGGGTTTCGTTAAATTTTTCTTTCCACTTATCGGAGACTTCAACCATGTGTCATACCTCCACAAGAGAAAGTTTGCACCCTGTCCATCCCATAACGCCACCGGTTTTCGGCCCTCTACGCCACATGCCGCCGGTGCGGTCGGAGACATACATCTGACGGGTGGTATAACCAGCTGTGGCTTGGTTATAGAATTTAACAGTGCAGTAAAAATTCGTGGTAAAAAGGCTCAAGATGTCGGCCCACTGCCGTGCGGTGAGGTAGTTCCAAGACATGGAGACCTTTGCCACATCATGCCGCACGACAGAACCAACAACCTTTCCCTGAACATTTCGGCCAGAGTCTACGATAGTACTAGTCGTTCCCTCATAAGAGGATGGTTCCGGCAGCTCTACGCCATTCACCGTAACCAGGGCAGGAATATTGGCCATCTGAACCATCCTTTCTTAATAGGAATAAACTTCGGTACCCATAATAGACACGCCACGTTCTTTCTGGGTCTTTTCAACAGAAGCGGTGAGCTGCTTGCTATCAAGGTACACTCTTACATCTCTTCCATCAGAGATTTCCTCTCCATACCGCTGCCAGATGTCGAGGAATGCATTGTAGCAGCCGTTGTACACAGCATCTCTCATCTCTTCGGAGTTTCCACTTGCGGCAGAATAAGTGCCACTATAGGAAGAGCTGGATGTCGAGGAATTGTAGCTAGAGCTTCCAACATACTGAGATGTATCGCTGTAACTACTGGTAGAATGGCTACCACCAAGTTTTGATACGATTCCAGCGATTGCAACACCAAGGGCGGCGGCAGCAGCAAGGGCTACGATTCCAGCGGGAATGCCAAAAACCGTAGCGCTGAGGGCGGCGCCCACAGCAGAAAGCATTCCCGCCACTGCGGTTCCGATGGTGCTTACCAGCCCGGCAAACCCAGCGAAAATTGTCGGGAAAGAACTGAGCAAGCCGCCAGACAGCGCAGCGCTGATTGCTTTAGCAGCCGTTGCGAGAGGAGACTTCACGTTTCCGAAAGCCTGCGTAATACCAGAAAGCATCGTCTGAGTTTCAGAGGAAACCTTTCCGAAATTCTGAGTCAGTGCGCTCACCAGGTTTTTGCCAATGGTAGCGGCTGTATTCAGCAGGGAAGAAGCTTGGCTTTTCAATTCTTTGCTCAGTCTGCCAAGCAAATCGCTTGCAACGGACTTGACGCGTTTACGCTGCTCATCGCCCATAGCGCCCCAAATGCCAGCGGCAATGGTAGTGCCGACCGTTTTCCAGTCGCCACTCTGCGCGGCCTGAATGAAAGTTTGCGCCGTGCCGAAGAAGTCGGTCTTGAGGTTGTTATCGAGTTCGGCCCACTTAGAGTCTAGCCCGGAAATGATGCCGTTGACGTAGCTTGTGCCGCAGTCAATGCCATAGTTCGCCGTCTCTTCGCCCTTGAGCTTGGTGGCGTCTACAAGTTTATTCATAGCATCGTTGACGTAACCGAGAGAACCAGTGATACCATTTGCAAGGCCTTGGTCGATGTAAATGCCAAACTGCTCAAAGACCTTAGACGGAGAGTGAATTTCAGTATCGGTCGTAAACTTGTCAATGATAGCTTTTGCAAGGCCGCCGACAGTTTTCTTGGCAGTCTCGACTCCGTTATTGATACCATTGATAAGTCCTTCTACGATATTCTTGCCATAGTCAAGAAATTTTTGTGGCAGATTTTTTATGGTATCAACAAGGCTGTTCCAGGATTTATCCCAGTTAGTCTTGAATCCAGACCATTTCTGATTCCACCACTCGCCAACGCCTACAAACCACTGCTTTAAGCCTGCGCTGGCTTGATCGAGTGCTTGAATGGGATGCTGCACAAACCCGGGCAAGCTTTCCCATGCAGTCTGAAAATTAGTGCTGAACCCTTGCCACTTTTCATCCCACCACTCGCCAACACCAACGAACCACTGTTTAAATTCGGCGCTCATTTTATCAAGTTGAGAAGTGATTTTATCCCAATTTTGATAGATGGCAATTCCAACGTCGGTCATCGCGCCAACAATCAGGCCAATCAAAGCTCCGATACCCGTACCGATTGGGCCTCCAAGAGAGCCGATGATTGCGCCAATGCCAGCACCAGTCATAGTAGAGCCAAGAGGAATTAAAACACTATTCAATTTATTCAGACCATTCTTGACAGCGTCATAAACGCCAGTCACGAACATGGGAATGCCAGTTACAATTCCACCAACGGCTGCGCCGATAATTGCACCAGCGGTAGAGCCACCAGCAGCTTTAATCGCTTGTCCGACAGCAGAACTGCCAAAACCGGTTACAATAAACTGTGCAATGCCTTTGCCAAGAATGGCTGCTCCTGTAGTTCCAATCAAAGCGCCAAGAACAATTTCAGCGAAATTCTTTCCATTTACGCCATTTTCAATCGCGTCTTTAATGCCTGTAATCTCAAGGACAATGCCCACTGTAAAAACACCAAGCCCCAAAACAATGGATTTCAGTGCATTCATTTTGGAGATAGCGTCTACAATATCCGTAATAAGATTTGTGAGCTTCCAAGCAGCAAGAGCGGTTGCCACAGTCGCTATAAGAGGAAGCATACTTTTGATTTTCTGCTTCATCTCATCAATAGATGTGCCAACATAGTTCTTGAACATATCGTAGCCGGACAAGTCTACGTCGCCCAAGATATTGCCAGCAGATGCACCGCTGCCAGAGCCGGAGCTTCCCTGTGTGGGGTCAATGATGTTCAGTTCATCAAAGCCCATCGTGTAATCCTTGAGGGCTTTGGCGGCTTTCTTTGTCGAATCGGTTGTGTTATCCATTGCGTCACCGATGCCGCCAACACTGTCAGCACTTTTGGCAAAGTCAGTGAGCACGACTTTTACGCCCATCAGCTTTGCCACCCACTGAACGAACTCCCGGATAAGTTCAACTGCCGCAATCAGAGGAGGGAGAATGGATTTCATGGCAGGGTAAAGCAAAGAACCAACATCTCGCGCAAGACCAGACAACTGTGCTTTCAGAATGCGAATCATATTCGCAGGACTGGAGAGCGTTCGAGCAAAATCGCCCTGTGCATCGGTGGTCTGCTTTAAAATTGCGATGTATCTCAAGGTAGCTTTATCTGCCTGAGAAAGCGTGGAAACCTGTTTATTAAAGCCAAGCGCAAGAAGTTCTTGCTGAAGTCTCGCTTGAGAAATATCAACGCCAAGCTGAAGCATTGGCTCAAGTTCGCCAGCCATAGCCGAACGAATCTTTGTAAACGCTTGCGAAATAGGAATATTTTTCAGCGAAGAAAGGTCATAGCCTAACTGGGTAAGGCTTTTAGACAAAGTATATGCTTGCTCTTTTGCAAGTCCGAAACTCTTTGTCATGCTATAAATGTTCGCCATAGCGTTCATGGCTTCTGACGGGTCGATTCCAAGCAATTGTTCCATCTTGTCAATGAAACCGCTTGCTTCGTTTGTCATGTCACCCATCGATACGCCAAACATATTAGCCGCTTCGTAGAAGTCATTGAACTTTGCAACAGCGTTGCCAAGATACTCAGCGATAGCTTTCAACGAAACCAGCTTTGCCATGTTTCGCATAAAGCCGTTCATCTGATTGGACAGACTGAGATAGCTCTTACGCTGCTTTTCGTTGGCAGCGGTCACGCGGTTTGCCTGTGTGACCACTTTGCTCAACTGCGGAGGGAGCTTTGCAAAAGCATTGCCCACCTTGTCGAGCTGAGATGCAAGGGGAGTAAGGGCGACGGAAATCTTCTGGCAAGAACTTGCAAAAGAATCGAGGTCGGTGGCTTTCAGCTTGTCGGTCAGGTCAGGAACCTTCCCGATCGCATTGAAAGCGCTGCCAAGAGCTTTAAGGTTCGATGCGTCCAGAATGGACAGAGGAGCCAAAGCATTAGTGAGCTGAGTGATGCTTCCAGACATGGAGTAGAAATCCACACCGTTCAAGCCGGAGACTGCCGAAGGAATCTTCTTGATTGCATTCACGACCGTGTTGATGCTCTTTGCGCTTGCGGTCGTGTTGACGTTGGAAAGTCCATTCAGAAAGCTGGTAATTTTGTCCAGCCCAGACATTCCGGCAGATGCCTGTTTCAGCGTTGCAATAGAACTAGCCAGCTTGTCAAGACTGTTTACAACCTTTGTAACATTGCCCTTTGTCCGCAAATTAGAAATGGCGGTAGCGAGCTTGTCGATATTAAGCTCTGCACCCTGCGATTCCGCAGAAATCTCTACGGATAAGCTCGTAATATCAACATCAGCCATCACTACCACCATCACTTTCCATCATAGAGAACATCATTCTCTTGATTCGCTCCTGCGCCTCAACTGCGCGTTGGTATTCATACTCGTCTTTCTCCTTTTGGGTAAGGGGAATCGGTCTATCCATGTACTTGATGGGGCTAGACCCTTTCTTTCGGAACATATTGCCAACCGTAGAGGAAAGCGCAGATGCCATGTAAAAGCCATTTCTCCACGCCTCAACATTGGCTCTGCGTTCTCGCAGCTCCTCTGCGTCACGGTAGACCTTTGCCAGCCAGACATCGCCGTGCCAGAACTGTTCGTAGGTCATGCCGATGGAGATGTAATAGGCTTCTACATCGTGGAACAGCTTGGAGAAGGAAAACG
>ERZ773170.1916-NODE-1916-length-14018-cov-16.205328_pt1 | contig 14018 bp, 15 predicted proteins | sample MGYA00581002_ERZ773170 | MGnify/ENA primary metagenome ERZ773170 (study PRJEB29015, sample SAMEA2737811) | human gut metagenome | biome: human gut; feature: human-associated habitat; material: faeces | place: China | collected 2012 ... | reverse complement strand
TTTCTCGAAGTCTTACAGCGTGTAGAAATTTGTAATTGGACTTTTTCTACACGCTGAACGAGCCGAATCAATTAAGATTCGGCTCGCTGTTGTTATGAAATGCTGTAAATATAAATCAAGATTAAAATCATTATTAAAGTGTAAATTACTATAAGAAATTTATTTGCCTTTTTGCTGATTATATAAAATCGACTGCTTGCTTTTTCGCTTTCGGAAAGTCTTTTTTGACTGTGTATAAACAAAAGTGCAAACACATAATAGGGAACGGATATTAAAATAAATTTTAAACCGTAGTCGCTGAGAAATTCAAATAAATTTATTGCTCCTGAATCTAAAGTAAATAAAGGTGCTGTTATTGCTGCGCTGAGCAAAAATCCAAAGCCGCATATAAAGCAAATTACAGTTAATACAAATAAAAATATGCTTATCTTTTTAAACTTGTTGTTCATAAGCTCACCCAAAAGTTTTGTCACCAAATAATGTTGTAAATTCTTGCACAACCGATTATAAAAAATAATAACCATATCAAAAACGTTTTTAAAGACATTTGCTTTGTTTCTTTTATAAATTTTTCAGCATTGTTTTTATCGTGCTTTTTTATGTCACGGCAGTTATTAATCATTAAAATTTGAGCAATTATATAAATCAAACTCGTAATAATTCTTAAAAATATGTAAAACAAAAAGTCGCTGAAACCTAAAGCTCCGTCAAGCGATGTTACGGCAAAAAGGGGATACAAAATGATTCCCAAAACAATTGATACTATTACGCCTGCAATTGAAATAATATAAAGCTTTGCCTGCCTATCGCTTATGTGATTGTAATAATCATCCATAATGTATCATCCTAAAAAGTAGTTATACTTAATATTATAATAACATGAATAAATGCTTTAAGCAATAAGGCGTTGAAACATAAATTTCAAAATGATATAATATATAATAACTGTTTTTGGAGTGCTTACATTGAAAAATTTGAACGATAAGCAGAAAAAGGTACTCGGCTGGGTAGTTTTAATTGTATCTTTTTTGTGGAATACAATTTATTCGTTTTTTATATTTATTTTTGTTTCATTAGGAGAGATTTTTAGATATTTCTATAACGATTCGTTTTTTGGTATGCTTGACAGCGCTACATATCTTTTCCCCGATTTGGAAGTTTGGGGTTGGTATTTTATTATTTCCACGATAGCATTTTTGATTGTATATATCACTTATATAGTGAAATCTGCAAAATATCTTAAGGAAAACGGATTGACGAAAAGTTTATGCCAAAAAGTCATTTTGTTTACGGTTTTGTATTCCGTTGTTCAAGCTTTACCGAAAATAATCACAATGCTCGAATGAATAAAAAGAAATAAATCAGATTGTGACGCACTATATAAAAAATATATGGGTTTAAACTTTCTGAGTTTTATCTATTGGCGCAACTTTTTTGCTTATGATATTGCAAGTAGTTTTTTATTGTGATATAATACGCAAAACGGAAAAAATTATACTTTTAGGAGTAGGGTTAATGTTTAACAGTCTTCACGAGGAATGCGGTGTATTCGGCATTTTTGAAAACAAAACAACTTATGTGGCTCATTCAGCTTATCTTGCGCTTTATGCACTTCAGCACAGGGGGCAGGAAAGTTGCGGTATTGCTGTAAATGATGACGGTGTGTTTAGGCATCACAGAGGCGACGGTCTTGTTCCGGATGTATTTACAAGTGATAAGCTTGATGCGCTCGGTATGGGCAATATGGCAATCGGTCACGTAAGATATTCAACCACAGGCGGTAAAAATGTTAATAATATTCAGCCTCTTGTTATTCGCCATATTAAGGGTAATCTCGCTGTTGCGCATAACGGCAATCTTGTTAATGCGCCTGATTTGAGAAAGACCTTTGAACTTAATGGCGGAATTTTTCACGGCACGTCAGATACCGAGTCTATTGCTTATTCTATTGTTTCAGCCCGTCTTACAAGTAAGAGCACTGAGGAGGCTATTGAAAAGATAATGCCTACTCTTAAAGGCGCTTATTCTTGCGTTGTAATGACTGCTACAAAGCTTATTGCTTTTCGTGACCCTAACGGGTTTCGTCCTCTTTGCCTCGGTAAAACAGAGGGTGGCGCCTGGATTGTATCGTCGGAAAGTTGTGCGCTTGATACCTTGGGCGCTGAGTTTGTTCGTGATATAAGACCCGGTGAAATTGTTGTAATCAGTACCGATGGTGTTAAGTCAATTGATACTCATTGCACCAAAAAAGGCCATATTTGCGTATTTGAATACATTTACTTTGCACGTCCTGATTCGGTTATTGAAGGCTCGTCTGTTCAGCACGCAAGAATGAGGGCAGGTAAGTTCCTTGCTGAGGAACATCCCGTTGATGCGGATATTGTTATCGGTGTTCCTGATTCAGGTCTTGATGCGGCACTCGGCTATGCAAATGCAAGCGGTATTCCTTACGGCATTGGTTTTATTAAAAACAGATATATCGGCAGAAGCTTTATTCAACCTACTCAAGGGCAGCGCCGTGACGCAGTAAGAATCAAGCTTAATGTTGTTAAGGAAAATATTAAGGGCAAGCGAGTAATTATGATTGACGACTCAATTGTTCGTGGCACAACCTGTGCAAGAATTGTAGGCCTTTTGAGAGAAGCCGGCGCTAAAGAGGTACATATGAGAATATCGTCGCCTCCTTTTAAACATCCTTGCTTCTTCGGTACCGATGTTGACAGTCAGGAAAATCTTATTGCATGTAAGTTTGATACTGTTGAGGAAATCGCTGAGGAAATCGGCGTTGATTCACTCGGCTATCTTTCTGTTGAGGCTACCCATAAGCTTGCCGAAAATACAGATTTTGATTATTGCGACGGTTGTTTTACAGGTAAATATCCTATCGAAGTTCCTAAGGAACAGCCTAAGGATAAATTTGAAGAAAAGCTGAATAAATTTTCAGCATATTATCAGGTTCTTGATTGATTTTAGAGAGGTTAATTATGAGTGACAGTTTAAATAAAGTTCTGTCAAAGCTTGTAACGTCCATTGAAGGTGTTAAGAACGAAAGGGAAATGCTGCTGAGACTCATTATAGGCTTGGCAGTATTTTTGTTGCTTGCTGTGTTCAAAAAGCAAATTTCAAAGGCTGTTGTTTGGCTTTGCACAAAAACTTTGGCAAGAAAAAGCGAACTTGCACAAAAAGCGCTTGTTGACGCTCTTTCAACTCCGCTTTCATTCTTTGTTTTAGTATTAGGAGTTTATATCGGTACAGAAATTATTGCCCCAAGCGGAGAAATTCGCAATCCTGTTTTGCTGATTTTTAAACTTGGAATTATTTTCTCAATCGCTTGGTTTTTGATTAATTTTATCAATAGCGATTTTTCGTTCGTTTTAAAGGATGATGACTCCAAAACAAAAAAGACCGCAGTTAATTTTATTTCAAATTTGATTAAAATTATTGTTGTTATTATTTCGGCGCTTCTTATGCTTGAACAGTTCGGTATCAGCGCTACAAGAGTTTTTGCAGCTTTGGGTATCGGCGGCGTTGCCGTTGCTTTTGCTTGCAAGGATGCTGTTGAAAATCTTCTTTCGGGCTTCATTATTATTTATGATAAGCCGTTTGAGGTAGATGATTTTATTAAGATTGACAATGAGGTCGGTCAAGTTGAGGAAATTAAAATCCGTACTACGAGGCTTAGAATGACTGACGGCAGCCAAAAGATTTATCCTAATACTACGGTTGCCAACAGTGCTATTATCAATCTTTCCCGTATGTCGCACCGCCTTGTAAACGAAACCTTGGGCATTGAATATAAACATTGTGCTAAGGAAATTGACGCTTTTTGTAACAAATTAAGAAGTCTTATCAATTCTTATAAAGAGGTCGATAAAACGGATGTCCGTGTTAATTTTGTAAATTATTCCGATTCATCGCTTGATATAGAGGTATTCTTTTATGCCGATATTGTACCTCTTGCTGAATTTTTCGATTTTAAAACGAAATTCAATTGCGACGTTAAGGCTCTTGCCGAGAGTATGAATATTGATTTTGCATTTGATTCACGCTCACTTTATTTTGCAAATGAACTTAAAATTAAAAATAATGAAAAATAAACATTGATTTTTTTGCTTTGATAAGTTATAATATCAAAGCATTAAATATGCAGATGTGTCCGAGCTGGCCGAAGGAGCACGATTGGAAATCGTGTAAGTCTTTAACGAGGCTTCTGGGGTTCGAATCCCCACATCTGCGCCAAAAATAAAGAGCCGCTTTTGCGGCTTTTTATTTTTGTTGTAAAGAACGGGATTCGAACAGGGCAATCCAAAGGATAGAAACAGTCCGGTGGACTGTTTCGGTGCCCGCGGGCGTGCCGAAGAAAGCTTTAGCTTTCAATGGGCGAAATCCCCACATCTGCGCCATCGTCGTCACGGACTTCATATCCTTCGTGACGACTTTTTTATTTACACGAAGTTGCCTTTAAAAATAAAAAAAGATACAGTTACGCAAGTATCAAATGACGTTGAAAACGTCCCTCAATCTTACATCCGAAACGAGCTTGCTTCTCCTGTATCTAATGACAATGTAACACAAAATAAAGCGTCTGTCAATAATACCGACACAAAGTTTTCACTTGACGTTGACAGATTCTTAAACGATTCAAGAAACGCTCAATTATGGCAATACGACGGTTATGAACATTTTTCAAAGCAAAGGAACTTTATCTACAGAAAAGGGATATTTTTCTTTGCCACGCAAAATAAAAACGAGACAGTCGCATTGAACGCAAAGGATAAAATATCCAGAGGTTATATTAACGACGAACTGTCTCGCACAGATAATATAGCAAATAATGCTTCAAATGTCAATAATACCAACACAAAATTTTCACTTGACGTTGACAGATTCTTAAACGATTTAAGAAACGCTCAATTATGGCAATACGACGGTTATGAACATTTTTTCAAAGCAAAGGAACTTTATCAACAGAAAAGCGATATTTTTCATTGCCACGCAAAATAAAAACGAGACAGTCTCACTAAACGCAAAGGATAAAGAATCCAGAGGTTATAATAGTTACGACTTGTCTCGCACAGATAATATAGCAAATAATGCTTCAAATGTCAATAATGCCATTTGTTGTTTCGTTTATAGTGAATAAACATACTAATGAAATACAGTCCATAGATGTACTATATGCAGTAAACACAAAAAAAGAAGTAGCCGCTCTTGACGAGCCAGAGTTTCGACCGATAAACGGCACAGCTCTTACTACTTCTACAATTAGTGTATCCAATTTACTCGATTATGTCAATAATTATTTTCCCGATATACTTCCCGAAAGTGTACTTAACCATTATGGCTACAGTAGCAGACCTGAGGGAAATATCGGCAAAAATGCATTGTTTTCTCATGACGTAGACTACGCCGAATATCCACAGCATATCGTAAGATTTTTAAAACAGATATGAGCAAATATTTGTGCAAAATAATATATAATCTTTAATTTCGAAAAAAGTTCTTGCATTTTTGATAATCGTTTGATATAATTAAATCATCGATTTAGCGTGGCAAAGCGCTAATGTGAAAAATCGTGAAAGTAGGAATTAAAAATGAAAAAATTTTTATCGGTATTTTTGGCACTTGCTATGATTGCTTGTGTAGTAGCAGGATTTGCAGGTTGCTCAAAATCAGGAAAAGATGATGAGGTTGTGCCTTATTCATCAAGTAAGAGTGATACGACTGTTAAAACAGTTGCAGACCTTGATAAAGTTAAGGATGCTAATAAAATCGTTGTTGGCATTACAGATTATGAGCCTATCGATTATAAGGTTAAAGGAAGCAACGAGTGGGTCGGCTTTGATGCAGACCTTGTAAGAGCAGTTGCAGACAAGATGGGCATTAAAGTTGAATTTGTTGTTATCAATTGGGATAATAAGTTTATTGAACTTAATTCAGGCACAATTGACTGTATTTGGAACGGTATGACTGTTTCTGATTCGGTTAAGAAAAATTGTGATATTTCAGATGCTTATGCAGGTAACAGCCAAGTTGTTGTTATGAAAAAGGATGCTCTTTCAAAGTATAAAGATAAAGATGCTGTCAAAGCTGCTAATTTAACAATTGCTGTTGAAAAAGGCTCTGCAGGTGAAACAGAGGCAAAGAAGCTTTCAAATAATATTGTTTCTCTTTCAGCCCAGTCAGATGCACTTAAAGAGGTTAAGTCAGGCACGGCAGACGCATGTATTATTGATTCAACAATGGCTAATTCAATGACTAAAGAGGGTACGGACTTTTCAAATCTCGGTTATTCAATTTCTCTTACAACTGAGGAATATGCCGCAGGCTTCAGAAAGGGTTCAGACCTTACTGCTGAGGTAAACAGAATTCTTGCAGAACTTAAAACAGACGGAACAATGGACAAGCTTTCTGAAAAGTACGGTGTTAACCTTGCTAAATAAGGAACTTATATTTTAAACATTATAATATTTATCAGGCAGAGAGCATCTAAAGTGCTCTCTGCCTAATTTGCTGAATAGACAGCTTTGGTTTTTATGATTATTGGAGGAAATATGTATGGACACATCGTTTTGGGCGATAACGCTTGAGCTTTTTAAGGGCTTTTGGATAAACTTTAAGCTTTTCGGTATCACTCTTCTTTGCGCTTTGCCTTTGGGGCTTATTTTGAGCTTTGGCTCTATGTCGAAATTTAAGCCTCTTAAATATCTTGTTAAGGTGCTCGTTTGGATTATTCGAGGTACTCCGCTTATGCTTCAAATTATTGTCGTTTTTTACGGCCCGGGGCTTCTTTTCGGAATGCAGGTCGGAAATGATTATCGTTTTAAAGCGGCGTTAATTGCGTTTATTATTAACTATTCTTGCTATTTTTCGGAAATTTATCGTGGCGGTATTGAAAGTATACCGAAGGGTCAGCAGGAGGCAGGTCTTGTACTCGGTATGACTAAATCGCAAATTTTCTTTAAGGTTACGCTTTTGCAGGTGGTTAAAAATATTGTTCCGCCTATGAGTAATGAAATTATTACTCTTGTTAAGGATACATCTCTTGCAAGAACTATTGCAATTATTGAGGTTATTCGTGTCGGTGAGGATTATATTACAGGTGCGGGTCTTTTCTGGCCACTCTTCTACACAGGCGCATTTTACCTTGTATTCTGCGGAATTCTTACTCTTCTTTTCGGTCAAATTGAAAAGAAACTCAGTTATTTTAATTCTTAAGGAGGTTGGGCTTTATGGCATTTTTAGAGGTTAATGATATTAAAAAAAGCTTTGGCAAAAACGAAATACTAAAGGGCATAAGCTTTGACCTTCAAAAGGGTGAGGTGCTTTCCATTATCGGCTCATCCGGCTCAGGCAAAACAACGCTTCTTCGTTGCATAAACTTTCTTGAATTTGCCGAATCGGGTACGATTACCGTAAACGGCGAACTGATTTATGACGGAGTTGTTGATAAAAAAATTAAGGAAAAGGATTTGAGAAAGAAAAGACTTCACTTTGGTCTTGTTTTTCAGGATTTTAATCTGTTTCCTCAATACGACGTTCTTCAAAATCTTACTCTTGCACCGTCCTTGCTTAAAATGGGAACTAAAGAGGAACTTGAAGTTGCGGCGAAAGAAATTATTAAAAAAGTAGGTCTTGAGGATAGAATTAATCATTATCCCTGTCAGCTTTCGGGCGGTCAAAAGCAACGTGTTGCAATTGCAAGAGCGCTTATGCTTAAGCCTGATATTCTTTGTTTTGATGAGCCTACGTCTGCACTTGACCCCGAACTTACAGGGGAGGTTCTTAAAGTTATCAAGAGCCTTAAAACCGGCAACAGCACTATGATTGTTGTTACTCACGAAATGGATTTTGCAAAGAATGTTTCCGATAAGGTAATATTTATGGCTGACGGCGTTATTGAGGAATACGGCGAGCCTAAACAGCTTTTTGAAAATCCAAAAAGCGATAAGCTTAAGGCATTTTTAAATAATGCACTTGATGTATGAATATTACAAAATAAATACAAAATTATGCAAATTTATGTTAATTGTTGACGAATGATTATATTTATGCTTTAATATAAATATGTTTTACTAAGCGTAATTAAAACATACACAGGAGGTATAAGGATGGATTTAAGAAATATTATTGACAAAAAAAGCGACTATGCCGATTATATGCTCGACGAGATTACCCATATTTGTAAAGATATGGATAAGCGTGACCCCGGCTCACCGGGCGAAAAGCAGGCTTGCGAGTATATGGCTGACGTATTAAAAAAAGATTGCGGCTGTGAAAGAGCAGACGTTGAAAGCTTTAAGGAAAATCCCGGCTCATTCTTCGGCTGGATTTATTTCACAATCACATTCGTTTTAGCAGCAATCGTTCTTTTCTTCTTCTGTCCGATTGTTTCAGCAATACTTATTGTAGCAGGTCTTACAATTGTTTTGCTTCAGTTTGGCTTTTATAAAAAATGCGTTGACAGATTTTTCCCTGAAAAAACAGGTCATAACGTAACCGCTGTAAAGAAGTGTTCAGGCGAAGTTAAGCGCCGTATATTCTTTAACGGTCACCCTGACGCTGCTTGGGAATGGCCGGTAAACTATGCTTTGGGCGGCGTTGGATTTGAAGGTCACGCTGTTATCTGTGGTATCGGCGCAGTTTATTATCTTGTTATTTCTATTATTTCAACTGTTAAATACGGCGCATTCGGTATGATCAGCCATGATGTAACACTTTTCAAAATGGCTCTTTGGGGTCTTATCTTTGTTCCTTTCCTTATCGGTCTTTACTGGATGTGGAATAAGAACAGAATTGTTGACGGCGCTAATGATAATCTTTCAGGATGTTATATGGGTATCGCTGTTCTTAAGGCTCTTCACGACCAAGGTATTACTCTTGAAAATACAGAGGTCGGCGTTATTCTTTCAGGTAGTGAGGAAGCAGGTCTCAGAGGTGCTAAAGCTTGGTGCGAAGCTCATAAGGGCGAGTTTGACGATGTTCCTACAATCATTCTTTCTTACGACACAATTCACGACCCTAAATATCTTATGACTAATTATCGTGATCTCAATGGTACTGTTAAAGCAGATAAGGCAGTTTCGGATTTATTTATGGAATCTGCCGCTGACCTTAATATTCCTTGTAAAAAGGGTTGGGTTCCACCTCTTGGAGGTGCTACCGACTCTGCCGCTTTTGCTCAGGCAGGCTTCCGTGCAACAGGTGTTACGGGCCTTAACCATAAGCTTGAAGATTATTATCATACAAGACGTGATACTTATGATAATATGAACCTTAAAGGTCTTGCGGATTGTTTTGCAATCAGCGTTAAGGCTCTTGAAAAGTTCGATAACGGCAAGGAAGTTTAATATTTACTTATATGCTGAAAGGGATACTGATAATTATTATCGGTATCCCTTGTTTTTTTGTAATGTTGTTGTTTAGATTTGTTAAAAATTAATTTTAAGTCGGCTTTATGCTACTGTTAATGTAACTGAAATTTATATTATTTTTAATGGGGTTTTTATGAGCTTTACGATTAAAGATATGACAATTCGTGATGAATATAACCGTCAACGAATTTTCAAAGGCGTAAATATTTGCTTTAAGGGCAGGGAAAATCAACACGAGATTTATGAGTTTTTTGATAAGTTTGAAAATGATAAAAACTTTCGTGATGAGCAGTACGATATGCTTACTTCAAACGGAGTGAATTTGATTAGACTCGGCTTTACTTGGGCAATGCTTGAGCCAAAGAAAAATCAATTTGATGAAAAAATAATTTCATATTTAAAACTTTTTGTCGATGAATGTCAAAAAAGAAATATTTATATTGTTTTAGACCTTCATCAGGACTTGTTTTACAGCAACGGTAAGCACGGCGACGGCGCACCGAAATGGATAACTCGTGATTATAAAGAAAAGCAACCGCTTGCAATTTGGGCTGAAGGTTATTTTTATATGCAAGACGTTCAAAGAGCTTTTAATGATTTTTGGCGAAACAAAAACGGTATGCAGGATGAATTTATCTCAATGTGGAAAAGGCTTGATGATGAATTTAAAGGCTTTGATAATGTTGTTGCGTACGATTATTTCAACGAGCCTATGATAAACGATAATTCAAATAAGATTTTTTGCCTTTTGATAAATAATGCTTTAAAGCAGGGCTTAAATGTTGATTTTGATGCACAAAAGTACTTTGGCACTAAATTTGAAAGATTAGGCTTTTTTAGAATGGCTTTGGCTGTGTTTTTTAAAATTAAAACTGTTGGGCGATTGAAGCTGCTTTTGAAAAATTTAGATGATTATAACGCATTTGATAATGTGATTGACGGCGCACAGAAATATGTTAAAGAATTTGACGAAAAATATTATCAGCCCTTTATTAATAAAATTACTTCTCAATGTTCGTGCAAAAACGGCTTTGACTTTTTTGAACATAGCTATTATTCAAACCTCGGTATTCCTTTTAGTATTGAGCCACCCGATAATTCGATTTATTCTCCCCACGTCTATGATTTGTTTATAGATTCGCCGCTTTATAACAAGTATTCAAGTAACGAGCGAATTCGGTATATTTTTGATAATGTAAGAAAAAATCAACTTAATATGAACGTGCCTGTAGTAATGGGTGAGTGGGGAGGATTATGCCCGAAGAAAACGGATTGGTTTTCTCATATTGATTTTGTTTATTCATTGATAGAGCAAAATCAATGGTCAAGCATTTATTGGAATTATTATTTTGAAAATGACGAATTTGTCCGCTTAATGAACAGACCGTATCCCATTGCTGTTTGCGGCGATATAATAAGCTATCGTACCGATTCTGAGGGAAGAAAATTCTTTATGGAATATAAGGTTTCTGATGATTATGTTCTTGTCGAAACGCAAATATATGTTCCGAATAAGGGCGTGCAAAAGTTTAAATCAAATTACGGCATAAATAAAATCGAAATTTCATATTGATATGTTGATGTGTTTTTAACTAAAAAACTTACTAAATTTCTGATTATCTTTTCATAAGTTGGTAAATGCCGATATATCCCGTATTTTAGGGCTTTATCGGTATTTTCTTTTTGGAAGATACCTTGCATAAGCTGGCATTTACCAGCATGAAAATGCAACCAAAAGTAGTAAATGAGTAGTAAATATAAGCTCCGATATTAACAAGCCAGTCTTTCCAGTTCTGCTTTTGCAGATTGAAATGTACCGTGTGCATAATAGCCAAGTGTCATGGTTATGTTAGCGTGTCCCATAAGATATTGCAGGGTGTTTGGGTTCATTCCTCTGTTTGCCATATTCGTACAGTAAGTATGTCGGAATGAATGTGGTGTGATGTTCGGTAACTTGTCCGTGTGATACTTGTTATACTTCTTAATTAGTCCTCGCACCATGCCCTCATAGTTTCCTGCAACTTTAGGTAAGCCCTCACGGTTCAAGAATAGGAAATTGCTATAACCACCTACAATCAACGGTTGTGCCTTTCCTCTGTTCTTTAGTATTCTTTGGATTGCTTGATAAGCCCGTTCTGTCAATGGAAGTTCTCGTTTTCCGTTTTTGGTCTTTGGCGTTTCAATATAGTAGCCGATTTCGCTGTCTTTCAATAACTGGTGGTCTATATTGAGTATTCTGTTCTGCATATCAATATGCGTCGTTAGTCCGCAAAATTCAGAAATACGAAGTCCCGTTTCCAGCAGAAGCACAACCTCATCATAATACTTGCTGTAAATCTTATCCTTTTCCATAAAGGCAAGCAGGCGTTCTTCCTGCTCTGGTGTAAGGATAACTTTCTGCTCCGTATCATCTTCCAGAACATCACTTAGCTTAAATTCAAACGGGTTCTTTCTGATACAGTCGTCTTGTATCGCCATGTAAAATGACGCTTTCAAGGAACGCTTGTAGTTATCAATCGTTTTATAGGCGTATCCTTTTTCGCTCATTCTGATAGCCCATTCTTTAGCGTCCGACTGCTTAACAGTATCAATCGCCCTCATACCCAATGGGTCATTTTTCAGAGCGTTCATAAGATACTGTCGTCCTTTTTCAGTAGCCCTCTTGATGTTCTTTCTTTGGCTGTTCTTCTTGTCGTAGAGCTGGCAGACTGTCATTTTACCGCCTGCTGTATCGATACCGTCGTTAAGGTCTTTTTTAATCTGTGTTTCTTTTTCCCTCAACGATATATCATCACGCTTTCCAGCAGGTGTCTTGTCTGTCGGTACAAGTTTCCAAGAATAGATAAATTGTGGCTTTCCGTATATATCGGTATATTTATAAACGTATCTTCCGTCTTTTCGCTGGCTCTCTCCATTACGCAAATTGCGATTTTTACTGTCTTTTCGTTTTACATTAGACATAGTGTAAAGCTCCTTTCCGTCATGGAACGAGCCGTGATACGCTATATTTATTATACCATATCTACGGCTCAATGACATTAGATTTCGTCCAATGTATCTATGATTTTTTCAAATTGTTTTCGCTTAATCTGAATACGGTTGCCGTTCACGATAACCCAGCCAGCGTCAAGATTTTCTTCGGCTAATTTACGCAATTTCTTTTCGCCAATGCGGAAGTATTTGGACGCTTCTTCAACCGTCAGCGTATATTTTTCCCAAATAGGCACATCAGTATTGTTCATAATCTATGCACCCCCCTTTACTGTGTGTCGTTTTTTACAAGCAGGCAGACGGCTTTGGAAAGCTCCATTAGTATCTCAACTATTCCCATTCTTGTGGGCAGAACCGCACCATGCGGACGTATCATTATTCTGTGAGGATAGGTCGTGGCAAAACAACTTTTCCAACAGTCGCTCTCGGATCACTGCGTGGGTCGCTCGCTTTCTTTTGAAAAGGTCGTGGCGTACAGTCCCCGTGGCTCGCCATCTCACAAACGTATCTGTCTGCTTTATTCAGTTGTCAAAGAGCTGTGGTGAAAGCGTGTTGCTTTCATATAAAAGCAGGTGGCAGAGCAGGAAAGAGGGGGATATTAAATCATGCTCCGCTAAAAACTGCTTATTCTTCTGGTTCTAAGTCCATATCTTCAATATCAAAACCTAAAATCATTTTGATAAGTGCTTCTCTGATACGTCCTTTTAATTCCATATCTACAACGATATAAACATTGCCGTATTCATCATAAAGTGAACGCAAACAGCACTTTGATATGTAAGGGTCATAAAATGCCAGTAATTTTTCAATCGCTTTTTCGTTTCCGTCCATAGCTGATGAAATCAAGTAATAAGACGGTTTCTTAAATAACTGTTTCATTTTCTAATGTTCCTCCTTGAGTATTTTTTTCATAGTTTCCAAAGCGTGATGTCGGTTTCTAAATACACCGCTTTGCGTGATTTTCTGCAAGTTGGCAATTTCACTTTCTGTCATTTCCAAGAAGTAATACATCAACAGAGTATTGCGTTTTCTTTCTGGAAGTTTCTTCAAGGCTTCTGCCAATTCATCATCAAGGACACGAATATCAATGCCACATACTGAAAAGATTGTATAATCTGTTTCGTAGTCGTCCCAAACAGCCATTTTATCAACAAGGACATCTGGCAATTCGCTGAAAGATATTTCTTTATTCTTACGACGGTTTAATTCCTTGTAATAATCTTTCACGACACTACGGACAACTTTCTTTAAACAACTTTCAAAACGACATTGAACTGTTTTCTGGAAGTCAGACGGTTTCATCAATCTCACCTCCTTTCCTTTATGATTTGAAAAGTGTTTATCCCTCTTTCCGCACCATATAAGGACAGCTAGGTGTGATTTAATGACCTCTTTTGAAAAATTTTTTAAATTTTTTCGGGTATGAAAAAAGCCCGCACAAAACATATAGTCTGTACGAGCCTTTAAAGCTAAAACATAGTAATATTGTATCATTAAGAATCACAAATCACAAGTGATTTGTGATTAATCACTTGTGATTTGTGATAAGTGATTTGTGATTAATATATAAAAGCCCTCTTTAAAGGGCTTTTATGTTTATTTTGAAAAAGAGATAAAATCAATATATCCCTTTTCCCCAATTTTTACAACGGC
>ERZ773170.1915-NODE-1915-length-14026-cov-2.945959_pt1 | contig 14026 bp, 6 predicted proteins | sample MGYA00581002_ERZ773170 | MGnify/ENA primary metagenome ERZ773170 (study PRJEB29015, sample SAMEA2737811) | human gut metagenome | biome: human gut; feature: human-associated habitat; material: faeces | place: China | collected 2012 ... | reverse complement strand
AGTATTGTGGTGGCCATTGCAAGGAAATAAATTTATGGGAGAATGCGAAACCCCACAGAGTGTTGTAAAGTTGGCAAATGAGATACTTCAAATTTCAAATGATAAGGCAGCAGATTTCTGTAGTGGAATTGGAACATTTCTAGTGAATGCTATAGAAAGAAATCCAGAATCACAGTTTTATGGTGTGGAGCTTGTAACTGAGGTCAAAGAGGTGGCAGAAATCAGAACGGAATTAATTTCTGATCGGGTGAAAATTGAGCAAAAATCAGTTCTGAACATTGATGACAATCTGATGTTTGATAAAATATTCTGTGATTATCCTTGGGGGATAAGGGCGAAAGAGAGTATTGGAAACAACGAGGAATTAGAGGTGATATATAATGTTATACCAGAAGTACAGAAAGTAGCTGCGGGAGACTGGGTATTTATTATAAATGTCATGAATCATCTCAACAAACATGGAAAAGCGGTTGTTTCGGTGAGTAATGGAGTGACTTGGAACGGAGGAATCAATACAGTAATCCGCGAAAAATTTGTAAAAAAAGGATTTGTCGAGGCGGTGATAGCACTTCCATCCAATTTGTATTCGAATACTGGAATTGCCTGTTCATTACTGGTATTAAGCAGAAATAATAAAAATATAAGAATGATAGATGCAACGGAGATGGTTTCAGTTGGACGAAGACAGAATGTTCTTAGTGATGAAAATATTTCTAAAATTATTGAATTGCTGAATACAGATGACGATAACTCAAAGCTAGTTTTGGGTGAAGAGGTGGCAAAAAATGAATACACTCTTAATCCGTCAAGATATCTTCAAAAAGAGATGCCCATAAAAAACGGTGTAGCATTTGAATCTGTGATAAAGAACATAACAAGAGGAGCACAGATTAAAGCAACGATTTTAGATGAAATTGTATCTGATGAACCAACGAACATGCAGTATTTGATGCTGGCAAATATAAAGGATGGTATTATTAGTGATGATCTTCCTTATTTGAAAGAAATGAATCCTAAATACGAGAAATATTGTATTAAAAATGGAAGTCTCGTAATTTCCAAAAATGTATCTCCGGTAAAAATGGCAATTGCATCCGTAAAAGAAGGAAATAAGATTTTAGCAAATGGTAATCTTTATGTTATTGAGTTAGATGAAGATAAGATAAATCCTTACTTTTTGAAAGCATATTTGGAAAGTGAAAATGGAAAAGCAGCCTTATCTAGAGTAGCAGTAGGGGCTACTTTATTAAATCTGCCGGTTGAAGGATTGAAAAAAATAACAATTCCATTGCCTGACTTAAAAAGTCAGAAGATAATTGCAGATAAATATTACGCCAAGATAAATGAAATAAAAGAATTGAAATACAAATTAGAAAAGGCAACAGCAGAATTAGAACATATTTATACGGAGGAAAAATAAATGGATGAAAATAATAAATTTGATGTAGTTGGAACTAATATAGCAGAGAAAGCGACAATGATCTGGAATGTAGCAGATATGCTCCGCGGCCCATTTAAACCGCATGAATATGGATTGGTAATTTTGCCAATGACAGTAGTAAAAAGATTTCATGATTGTTTATTACCGACACATAAAGCAGTATTGGAACAGTATGAAAAGGTGAAGAATTTTGCTGTAATTGATGGATTTCTGACGAAGGCTTCCGGTTATCAATTTTATAACATCAGCAAATATACATTTGAATCTTTATTAGCTGATCCGGAAAATGTCGAAGCAAATTTTCGAGATTATCTGAATGGATTCTCAGCAAATGTTCAGGATGTGCTGGCAAAGTTTGATTTTGATAACATTATCCGCAGAATGGTAGAAAGTAATACCTTGTATCTTGTCATAAAAGAATTTAATTCACAAAAAGGATATCTGGGACCAGATAAAATCAGTGCAGTAGACTGTGGATATATTTTTGAAGATTTAGTAAAACGATTCTCCGAATCTTTTGGTGAAGAGGCCGGGGCACATTTTACCAGTAGAGATATTATCTATTTAATGACGGATTTACTTTTATCAGATGCAGATCTGAGTAAGGGTGGAAATGTAACAGTGTATGATATGGCGATGGGAACATCTCAGATGCTTAGCTGCATGGAAGAAAGAATTCAGGAGCTAAACACGGAGATTGGAGTTACCTGCTTTGGTCAGGAGTTTAATCCCTCTACATTTGCGATTGCAAAAGCGGATATGATGATTCGTGGGGGTGATCCAAATAATATGAGATTTGGAGATACCTTGTCAGAAGATCAGTTTAGCGGCTATCAGTTTCAGTATATTATTTCAAATCCACCGTTCGGAATTGACTGGAAAAGAGAAAAAACAGCAGTAGAGGCAGAAGCAAAAAAAGGTGAATTGGGAAGATTTGCACCCGGACTTCCGAAGATATCAGATGGACAGCAGTTGTTTGTATTGAACGGACTTTCTAAGCTAGCTCCAAATGGGAAAATGGCTATCATTCAGAATGGATCACCATTATTTTCAGGAGATGCAGGAAGTGGACCGTCAGAGATTAGAAGATATATTCTGGAAAATGATTGGTTGGATGCGATTGTGCAGTTAGGGACAGATATGTTTATGAATACCGGTATCAGCACTTATATTTGGATTTGTTCTAAAGATAAACCAGTGCACAGAGCTGGAAAAGTGCAGTTGATTGATGCTTCGCATTGTTTTGAAGCAAGAAGAAAAAGTATCGGAACAAAAAGAAATGACATTACTGATAAATGCCGTGATCTGATTGTAAAGGCATATGGTGCATTTGAAAATGGAACTGTATATGGTGAGAAAGACGGTATTTACTGTCAGAGCAAGATTTTTGACACAGAGGAATTTGGATATCAGAAGATTGTAGTAGAACAGCCACAGAAAGATGAAAATGGTGAAACTATATTAAAGAAGGGAAAGCCAGTGGCTGATGTGTCTCTGCGTGATACGGAAAATGTACCGATGACAGAAGAAATTGAGGAATATTTCAAGAGAGAAGTATTACCATATGCACCAGAAGCATGGATAGATGAAAAGAAAACGAAAAAAGGATACGAGATTCCAATGACAAGGTACTTTTATGAATATCAGGCACCGGAACCAGTGGAAGAAATTGCCGTACGTTTACATGAACTGGAGTTGGATATTCAGAATAGTTTAAATGCTTTGTTTGGGGAGATATGATATGAGTAGAGAGATGAAAGATTCTGGGGTTGAATGGATTGGAGAGATACCAAAGAAATGGAAAATATCAAAAGTTAAATATTTTGTTAAGTGCTTTGATGGAAAAAGAATTCCAATTGATATAGGAGAAAGAAAGCCAGGTCCCTATCCGTATTGGGGAGCGGGAAGTATAACGGATTATGTTGAAAATTATATATTTGATGAAGAATTAATTTTATTAGGGGAAGATGGAGCGCCTTTTTTTGATTATACAAGACCTGTTGCTTTTTTAGTTAATGAGAAGATATGGGTAAATAATCATATTCATGTTTTAAAACCCTCAAAAACGATATCATCTTTATTTTTAACATTTTTTCTGAATGCAGTTGATTATAAAACATATATTAATGGAAGTATATTGAATAAATTAACACAGAATAATATGAAAAATATTACTATTGTATTACCGACATTTGAAGAGCAATATAAAATAGCTAGATTATTAAATGAAAAGTGTGAAAAAATAGATTCCATCATAAAAAAATCTTTAGTATTAATAGATGAATATAGACTAATGAAACAATCAGTTATTACCAAAGCAGTTACTCAAGGAATTAGATCTAGTCGATTAATGAAAAAATGTAATATTACATGGTTAAGAGAAATTCCCGATGAATGGACTACACAGAGAGGAAAACATTTATTTGTTGAAACCAATGAACGTTCAGTGACAGGAGAGGAAGAATTGTTAACTGTGTCCCATATTACAGGTGTGACACCAAGAAAAAATAAAAATGTAAATATGTTTATGTCGGAATCTTTAGTTGATTACAAAATATGCCATGAAGGAGATATTGCTGCTAACACGATGTGGATGTGGCAAGGTGCGATAGGTGTATCAAAATATTATGGAGTAATAAGTCCTTCATATAACACATACAGACAAAAAACAGATACGTATGATGCAGATTATCTTGAGTATTTGTTACGTATCTCGCCATTAGTAGCTACATATGCAGCATATTCTACTGGAATAACTGCGTCAAGACTTAGATTATATCCACAGGGATTTTTTTCAATATTATTTCCAGTTCCACCTAGAAAAGAACAACAGGAAATTGCAGTATATTTAAATAAAAAAATACCGCAAATTGATCAGTTGATTATAAAAAAAGAGAAATTTGTTGATGAATTAAAAAGTTATAAAAGATCCCTGATTTACGAATATGTAACAGGGAAAAAGGAGGTGCCAGAATCTTGAGTATAGATGTTACAACAGAAAAACGCTTCGAGGCAGACATTGAAGAATTCTTTTTATCACCGGCAGGTGGATATACACATAATAACGATGTGTATGATCCTCAGCTAGGTGTTTATAAAGATACGCTGTTGAGATTTATTCAGAGAACGCAACCGAAAGAGTGGAAACGCTTTTTATTGCAGAATAAAGTAGATCCAGAACGAAAATTCTGCCTTGCTTTCAACAATGCATGTGATATGGACGGACTTATTTCTGTACTGCGACATGGATTTAAACATAGAGGTATTCCGTTCAAAGTATGTTATTTTAAACCAGAATCTGGCTTAAATCAAACAGCGGAAGCACTGTACGAAAAGAATGAAATTACTTGCAACAGACAATGGTTTTATTCCAGTGATACACATAATTCTGTTGATATGGTTCTGTCGGTAAATGGGATTCCGATATTTGCCCTTGAATTAAAGAATCAGTATACAGGACAAAACGTTGATAATGCTAAGCGTCAGTGGATGTATGATCGTGACCCAAGAGAAATATGTTTTCAGTTCAATAAAAGAATCTTAGGATATTTTTGTATTGATCAGTTGGAAGTTTGGATGACAACACGGTTGGAAGGAAAAAATACATATTTTCTTCCGTTCAATCAGGGATCGAACGGTGCAGGAAATGATGGCGGCAAGGGAAATCCTGCGAATCCAGACGGATATCCGACATCATATTTCTGGGAGTATGTATTCCAGAAAGATAGTATGATGGATATTATCCAAAAGTTTATTCATCTGCAGGTAAAGGAAGAAAAGAAACAAATGCCTGACGAATCAGAGCAGGTCACGAAGAAGAAAAGATTGATTTTCCCAAGATATCATCAATTGGATGTTGTACGTAAATTAATTGCAGATGTGAAAAAAGAAGGCGCAGGTCGTAATTATCTGATTCAACATAGTGCAGGTTCTGGAAAATCCAATTCTATTGCCTGGACAGCGTATAGACTGGCTTCCTTACATGATTCGAATGATGAATCTGTTTTCAGCAGTGTGGTTGTAGTTACAGACCGAACCGTGTTAGATGAACAGTTACAGGAAACCATTTCAGGGTTTGATCACACGATAGGGTCGGTAGAGACGATTGATGATAAAAAGAACTCAAAAGATTTAAGAGACGCCATCAATAACGGAGCAAGAATTATTGTAACTACATTGCAGAAATTCCCGGTGATTTATCAGGAAGTGGATAAGGTTGCCGGAAGAAATTTTGCGATTATTGTCGATGAAGCTCATTCTTCACAGACAGGAAGTTCTGCAATGAAACTGAAAGCGGCGTTGGCTGATACAGAAGCAGCATTGCGAGAATATGCGGAAATAGAAGGAAAAGCAGAAGATGAAATAGATAGAAATGACAAACTTGTGCAGGAGATGCTGACACATGGAAAACATCCAAATCTATCCTTTTTTGCATTTACTGCAACTCCAAAACCAGCAACACTGGAGATGTTTGGAAGTCAATGGACAGATGGAAGTTTCCATCCATTTCATATTTATAGTATGAGACAGGCAATAGAGGAAGGATTCATTCTGGATGTTTTGCAGAATTATATGACTTACAGTACTTGCTTCAAAATTGCAAAAGACACACCGGAAAATCCAGAGCTTCCAGAAAGCAGAGCAACAAAAATTATAAAGAAATATGAAAAATTACATCCATATAATATCAGCCAGAAATCACAGATTATCGTAGAAACATTCAGAGAGACTACGAAACAAAAAATCGGTGGAAAAGGAAAAATGATGGTTGTCACAGACTCGAGACTGGCAGCAGTTCGATATTTCCATGAAATCAAAAGATATATAAGAGAACAACATTATGTAGATATGGATATTTTGGCTGCATTTTCCGGAACGGTGCAGGATGGAGATGAAGAGTATACAGAATCCGGGTTGAATGTAAGAAAAGATGGAAGCCATATATCAGAAAGTCAGACAAAGGAAGAATTTCATGATAATTTCAACGTTCTGGTAGTAGCGGAAAAATATCAGACTGGTTTTGATGAACCATTGTTACATACAATGATTGTTGACAAGAAATTGAAAAATGTGAAAGCTGTGCAGACATTATCTCGTTTGAATCGAACATGCCCTGGAAAGGTGGACACATTTGTGTTGGATTTTGCAAACAAAAAAGAGGATATTCTGGAAGCATTTCAGCCATTTTATCAGGAGACAAGCCTTGAGCAGGAAGTAAATGTAGATTTGATTTATCAGACAGAAAAAGAACTTCTGGATTATGCAATTTATAATGAGAGTGATATCAAGGCATTTATTGATATATGGAATCATCCTGGTAAGCAGGATGCAACTGCAATGGGAAAAATGACAAGTGTATTAAAACCGGTAGCAGACAGATATAATTTGAAAAACCCAGAAGAACGGTATCAATTCAGAAGACAGGTAAGAAAATTATTACGATGGTATAGTTATATAACACAAGTAGTTCGTATGTTTGACGCTGATATGCATAAGGAATATCTCTTCCTTAGCTATTTAATTGGACTCTTGCCGGAAGAAAAGGAAGAACCGATTGATTTAGATGGAAAGCTGAAATTGGAATACTATAAATTGCAGAAGACTTTTGAGGGTGCAATAAAACTGGAAAAAGTTGACGGGCAGTATATTCCATCTAAAAAGCAGGGGGCACAGGGGATCCGACAGAAAAGCACATTGGATGAAATTTTGGATAAGATTAACGAGAAGTATAAAGGACAGTTTACAGATGGAGATCGGGTGATGCTTGGTGCGTTACACGATAAGCTGATTGCTGATGATAAACTGGCAAGTTCTGCACGTACTTCAGATCCAAGAATTTTTACGGAAAGCATTTTTCCTTCTGCTTTTGGAAATGCAGCAATGGAAAGTTATATGGAAGCGCAGGACAGCTATGGTTCTCTATTTGAGGACAAAAGTAAGTATGATGCTGTAATGAGTGCACTGGCGGGAGTGATTTACAGGGAAATGCGTTCTAAAAAGACCGTGGATTACAGGAAAATTGAGAGAGACGAGCAAGTGCAAATGGTAGCGGAAGAACCGGTTAAATATGGGGAATAAGAATTAGAATATGTTAAGAAACTAAGGGAGGAGGAAATGTATGTATTTAAAAAGATTAGATATTAAAAATTTTAGAGTTTTTGATGAAGAAGGAGTATCATTAATATTTAACCAAGGTGTAAATGCAATTATTGGTGAAAATAATTCTGGAAAATCTTCAGTGATAGATGCAATCAGAATTGCTTATTCCACAGTAACATACAAAAAAGATATATTTTTTTCAAAATCAGATTTTCATGTTAATGAAGACGGAACAACGGCTGATTATGCCCAATTTGATGTATTTCTGGAAGATGTTCCAAAGAGGTTAGTTGAAATTTGGAATCCGCAGAGCGAAAGTGGAAAGGGGGGAGATTTTCATATCAAATTCGAAAAATATATTGCTCCTAGTGGAATGGAAAAGGTACGATCTGTTTATTGGGGATTTGGAACGGAAGGGAATTCTTTAACTACAGATACATTCGAAGCAACAGATGTAGTTTTTCTTGGTGCATTACGTGATTCGGAAAACGAGATGAAACCTTCTAAAAACAGCAAACTGGCACAACTACTTAGAAATATGGTTCCAGAAGAGGAAATTAGAAAAGAATTAGTACAGATTTTGACAGATGCGAATAATAGTCTTTTGGAAAAAGATCAATTGATAAAGACAAAGACCACTATAAATAAAAATCTTGCGAAGATTGAACAAGAATTTTTAAATCAACAGATCGATATTGGATTGGTAGAACCGAGGTTTGATTCAATTGCGTCTTCATTACGTGCATGGCTTAAGCCAAAGTGGTTATTGATAAATAAATCAGATTCTGTGTATGAAAAAGCTACGGAATATTATCAAAATCATAAAGAAATTAAAAAAATGCAGGCAGATACTAGGGGAATATATTTTGAAAGCTCTATTTTAGAAGACCAGATGGATATTGATGCTGAAGTAAGCAGTAGGATTAAAGAACTTGCCAATAGTTCTTTTGAATTGTATCAAAATGGTTTGGGATATAATAATCTATTATTTATGTCTGCTGTGCTTGGAGATATGGCAATTGAAAAAGGTGGAATTTATCATAATCTTTTGTTGATTGAAGAACCAGAAGCTCATTTACATCCACAGTTACAGGAGCTAGTTCATAGTTTTTTAGAAGATGCAAATAGAAATGACAGTAATATTCAGATTATTTATACATCGCATTCTCCAACATTAGCATCTAAAATTGATATAGAAAATATTAATTTAATATATGAATGTGGACACGAAAAATTCTGTCTGCCTTTTTCAGAAGCAAAGTTAAATGAGGACAATAAAAAATATTTACAGAGATATTTGGATGTTACGAAATCTCAGATGTTTTTTGCAAGGGGAATTTTATTTGTAGAGGGAATTAGCGAAGCAATTTTAATTCCAGAAATGGCAAAAGCTTTAGATAGACCGTTGGAGAAATATGCGGTAGAGTTAGTCAACGTGGATAGTGTTGCATTTAAGCCTTTTGTTAATCTTTTTTCATCAGAACAAGTGAAGACTTGTTTTAAAAAAGTTTCTATTATTACCGATGATGATAGATGTTCTAAAAAGAATGAAAAAGACTACATTAGTAAAGATTTTGATTTTGATAATGTTAGTTCGGAAATCGTTGCAAATTTAGAAAATGGACAGCCATCAGATAGATATAAGGAATTAGAAACATTGTGTTCAGGAACAGAAATTAATATATTTTCTGCTTATAAAACATTAGAGTATGCATTATGCTGTAGTGAAAATAATATTTATCATATGGTAGAAGCTATTAAAAATTGTTACGTAGATCTCGGGCCTAAATTAGAAGAAAAGATTGCAACTTTATCTGAATTGAGTGAAAAAGCAGCGTGTGTGTGGTTGTTTATAAGAACCAGGGATAAATGTAAAGGTACAGTTGCCCAATATATAAGTCAAGTTATTAGTGACCAGAAAAAACAAAAGGATAATAAAGAAACAATTGAAAAGGAATTTATTATTCCAGAGTACTTGAAAGATGCGATTTATAGTGTAAATGACAAAAAGAAAATCATCAAAATTTTTACTTGTAAAAAAAGATGACTTTATTCATATGGAACAAAACGGAGGAACAGAAAAAATTTTTAACAGCTGAGGGAAAAGTTGTTGTAAAAGCATGTCCTGGAAGTGGAAAAACTTATTCGGTTGCACATAAATTATTGTCTTATATAGACAATTGGAAAGATTATCATAGCGGTGTGGCAGTACTGTCATTTACGAATGTGGCAAGTAATGAGATACAAGAAAAAGCACAAACAATTCATGGCAGTTTGGGTGAACTAGGATATCCGCATTTTATAGGAACAGTAGATAGTTTTATTGATGAGTTTATTGTGTTACGGTATGGACATCTTGATACAGTTAGCAATGTACGTCCAAGGATCACAATTACTGATACATGGAAAATGCCATATGGCTTTTGGAGAAAAGAGTGCCATAGTAAAGGCTGCATAGATAACATAGAACAATTTTATTATGGCATTGATAAGAAGTTTTATAAGGGAAATGAACCGGTCAAGTGTGAAAAAAGAAATGCCAGATCGCTACCATGTCAACAATATAAGAAAATGTTGCAGGATAAGGGGATTATCTTTCAAAATGAAACTGCATTATTTGCATATCAATTACTAAAAAAATATCCTATGGTTGCATCTGCTATAGCAGAAAGATTCCCAGTAATTATTATAGATGAAGCACAGGATACGTCAGTGAATCAAATGGCAGTTTTTGATCTACTAAGTAAGTCTGGGGTAAAATCAATGTTTTTGGTGGGAGATGCAGATCAGTCAATATATGAATGGAGAAATGCTAGTCCGGAGTGTTTTTTACAAAAAGTAGAAGATACAAGTTGGCAGACAATAGAATTGACTGGGAATTTTAGAAGTTCACAAAATATCTGTAATGTTACATCCTATTTTTCTGCTAGCTTAAGAGGGACAAAGAGTAATAGTGCAATAGGATATTGGAAGGATGAAGTACAAAAACCCATTCTTTTGCTAACAAAGAATAATTCAGAAAACGATACTATTGAGTATTTTATCAAAAAATGTATGGAAATGCAGATTGGGATATCGCCTAAAAATGTTGCTGTTTTAACGAGAGGAAGAATATATTCTGATACAGATATTAAGGGATTGTGGAAAAGTGCAGAGATAGAACTATATGCCAAGGCTGCATATGAATGGAAGTATGGATCGAGAAAAAAAGCATATGAGAATACAGAAAAAGCAACATATTGTATGATTTTTAATGAGGATACAGACAAATACATGATGCAACAGAAAATACGAGAGCATACTACCGAAGAAAGTTGGAAAGATTTTATTATCAACATTTTGATTAATATACCTGATGTAGATATGGAAATCGCAGAATGGGTAAAAGAATTTTCTACAATTTTTGTAGATGTCTGTAAAAATTGTGAGTATAAAATATCGCCTGACAAAGAGATAAAAGATACATTTAAAATAAAACGTAATGATAACAAATCACCGGATTTCAAAAAAATATCGTTGAAAAAATTTTTTGAGAAGAAAAATGAGGAGAAGTATACTAGATCTTCAATTCATGGTGTCAAAGGAGAATCTTATGAGGCTGTGTTGTTACATGTAAAAAGTCGAACAGGAAGTACAATTACTCCTAAACTTTTAATGGAGGGGGAACTAGAACAAGAATTAATGCGATTAGCATATGTTGCAATGACAAGACCGAGAAGATTACTTATGTTGGCTATGCCTGATACAAAAGGAATTAAAACATGTGGTAGATTTTCAGAAGAATTATGGACATATGAAAACTTATAGGTAATTTAGATAAGATGATTATATAAAAAGATTATTCAAATAATAAAGTAAAAAAGGGGCAATGTTATGGCAATACGATCAGTAGAGTATCTGCAGAGTCTTGTTCGGGAGCTTGCAAAGCTTCCAGACGAGACGGAGTGGGTAGAATTTAAATGTAATAACAAGCAACCGCAGATGATTGGCGAATATATTTCTGCTCTCAGTAATTCAGCTGCGTTGTGCGAACGACCGAAAGCATATTTAGTTTGGGGCGTGGATGACACAACACATAAAATTGTTGGAACTGAATTTCGGTATCGTAAAATGAAAAAGGGAAATGAGGAATTGGAAGCATGGCTTTCCAGAATGCTTTCACCAAGAATTAATTTCCGATTTTTTGAGGTTCCGATGGATGAAGGAATGGTTGTGCTGATGGAGATTCCTTGTGCGGAAAAACAGCCGGTACAGTTCGCTGGTGGGGAATTTATAAGAATTGGAACGAACAAAAAGAATTTAAAAGAGTATCCAGATAAAGAAAGAGAATTATGGAGAACATTCGATTCTACACCATATGAACTTCGAATTGCAATAGGAAACTTAGATGAAGATGAGATGGTGTCTTTATTAGATTATTCTAAATATTATGATAAACTTGAAATGCCGATTCCAAGAAATCGAGATAAAGTACTAGAAGACCTGCAACATGAAAAATTTATTAAGAAAAATGATGCCGGTACATGGGATATCACGAATATGGGTGCATTGATGATAGCAAAGGATTTGAAAAAATTTGAATCTTTGCATAGAAGAACTGTAAGAGTGATTTGGTATAAGGAAAACTCTAGGTTGGAGGCTATCAGAGAAAAAGAATTCTGCGCAGGTTATGCATTTTCGCATGAAGAAATCGTGCAGTATATTATGACGATTATTCCACAGGAAGAGGTAATTGTAGAAACTACAAGGAAATCTGTTGTCAGTTTCCCGGAAATCGCTATCCGTGAGTTGTTGGCAAATGCTATGATACATCAGGATCTGCAGCAAAGAGGTACAAATCCGATGGTAGAAGTGTTTAAAAATCGAATTGAATTTTCGAATGCTGGTGCACCACTGGTAGCAATTGAAAGAATTGTAGATTCGGTGCCGGTGTCCAGAAATGAAAATATTGCCGGATTTATGCATAAATGTGGTATCTGTGAGGAACGTGGCAGTGGATATGATAAGATTGTTGAAGCAACCGGCAAAAATGAATTACTTGCACCGAGGATTGAAAATCAAAACAATCAATTTACAAAAGCAATATTGTTTGCAAAAGTACCGTTTGAATTAACCACGAAAGAAGATCGGATGCGTACTTGTTATATGCAAGCATGTCTGGCATATGTCAATTTTGAGGGGATTTCTAACTCAGATATTCGAAAAATATTTGGATTGGGAGAAAAAGAGAAAGCGAAAGCCTCTCGACTTCTTACCAGTGCTGTTGACGGAGGCTATATTAAAGTAATGGATCCGGATACTGCGCCAAGGTATAAAAAGTATATTCCATATTGGGCGTAATTTAAGTTTCGCTAAGTTTCACTTATATAGGTGTCTGAGGAAAATTTAATAGGAAAAACATGAAAAAAGCACTGAAAACCGTCGGATTATTGGTTTTACAGTGCTTTTCCTTTTGCCAAAGAGGAAAAATGCAGTGAATTTAAGTTTTGCTAAGTTTCACTGAGTTCTGATTTTACAGATGCAAATTCCGGCTCATCTGACTACGCATTCCGCTAAGAGCTGATCAGTCTTTCCGGATGTAACTGAACGCGTTTCCGCTTCAGCTGATCAATAAGTTTTCAACGTGTTATAGTTCTTTCGTAGTCATCAAATGATTGCGAAAGGAGGCATAACTATGCAAGACTACAACACGATTATCGGCTCCATCCAGATGCGTTTGAATGGATGCCAGACCAGGTCCGTTATGGACCGTTACAAGATTGGCTCAGGTACATTAAATCTGATCATGAGCCGATACCATGACAACGGAATCCCAATCGAGGAACTCCGAATGATGGCACCTAAGAAAGTTGAGAACCTTTTCTATCCGCAGAAAAATCTACAGAGGAAAGATGTCCCACTTCCAGATTTCCAGTATTACTATGACAGAATCCATGCACCAGGGAGCCGCATGAACATTTCGTTCTGTTGGCTGGATTATAAAGAAAAGAATCCTGATGGTTATGAGAAGTCACAGTTTTACGAATACTTCAACCGATTCATAGCAGAAAACTATGGTGGACAGAAGGTATCAATGGCCGTAAACCGAATCCCGGGTGAAAAGATGTATATCGATTGGGTCGGTGATCAGCCGGAACTGTTAACAGATACCGAAACGGGCGAGATCAAAAAAGTCCATATCTTTGCGACCACTCTTGGAGTCAGCAGTCTGATCTATGCAGAAGCTTTTCCAAATGAGAAGCTCCCATGTTTTATAGAAGGCTGTGCCCATGCTGTTTCATTTTATGGTGCTGTTACGAAATACTTTGTGCCCGATAACCTGCGAACTGCTGTAACCAAGCACACAAAGGATGAACTTATCCTGCAGTCTACATTTGCAGATCTGGAAGATTTCTATGAAACTATAGTTCTTCCACCACCCGCTAGAAAGCCGAAAGGCAAGCCTACAGTTGAAAATCATGTACGTTATCTTGAAATACCCCTGGT
>ERZ773170.1910-NODE-1910-length-14052-cov-5.562049_pt1 | contig 14052 bp, 9 predicted proteins | sample MGYA00581002_ERZ773170 | MGnify/ENA primary metagenome ERZ773170 (study PRJEB29015, sample SAMEA2737811) | human gut metagenome | biome: human gut; feature: human-associated habitat; material: faeces | place: China | collected 2012 ... | reverse complement strand
CGAACAGCTTCATGGCCTGTGCCCGCAGGTGCTCGTTCTGGGGGAAGAAGAACATGCCGACACCGTATTCCCGCTCGTTGCCCAGGCTGATGTTCAGCTCATCGGCCACCTTGGAAAAGAACTTGTGGCTGATCTGCAGCATGATGCCCACGCCGTCGCCGGTCTTGCCTTCGGCATCCTTGCCGGCGCGGTGCTCCAGCCGTTCCACGATGCTCAGGGCATCGCTGACCGTCTGATGGCTCTTGCGGCCCTTGATGTCCACCACCGCGCCGATGCCGCAGGCATCGTGCTCGAACTGAGGGTCATACAGGCCAAGAGGCGTGGCGTTTTCCGTAAATTGATCCATTGCCTTTCCCATCCTTATCTCTCAAAATATCCTCTGGGCCGCGGCACATTCCGCAGCCGATCTTACACAGAAAACAAAAAAGCGCCCCAGAAGGGCAGACTTCACCCTTCTGGAACGCCTTTGTTCCGTTAGCTTTATTATAATGATTCGTGAAGATTGTTCAAGTGGGAGGTGCAACAAACTTTAGTACACCAAAGCCCGCACTTCTTGTGCGCTTTGATGGAATGATGAACGCATTTCATCAAAACCTTGAAAAAACCGCCGCATCCGGCTGCCGGTCTGGGGCAGGGGATGCGGCGGTTTGCGTATGATTGCGGGGCGTTTCTGTCCTTAGTGCTTTGCGGCGCGCTGTTTGCGGTCGAAGAACCACCCGCATACCAACAGACCGATGCCAAAGATCAGAAGCACGGCAGCCAGCCAATCGGTGGTACCGGTCTGGATCAGGGTCACGGTCGTGGTGTTCTGCGTGGGCGTTTCCTCCGGCTGGGCCAACGACGCGGACGTGTCAGTCTGAGCCGGTTCCTCCGCAGGCAGCTCGCCGGGGGCCTCTGTTTCCTCGGTTTCCTCGGTTTCCTCGGGGATCTCGGGTTCCTCAGGCTCCTCGGGGGTCTCCGGCCCCTCAGGCTCCTCGGGGATCTCGGGGGTCTCCGGGTCTACGGGAACGACCGGAACATAGGGGTCGTCCGGGCTGTTCTTCAGGTTGGTAAAGACGACCTTGGCGGTGTCGTTCTGGGGCACAACGCCGGTCTCTGCAGGGTTGAGATTCAGCAGGGTCCAGCCGTCCTGAGCGGTTTCGGTGATGGTATAGCCGATGCCTGCGGGCAGGTTCGAGAGCGTGATGCTCTCGCCGCTTTTCAGGGTGAAGGATGCCTTGCCGTTTTTGAACGGGACACCGCACCATTTGTCGTTGATCGTGGTGATGGCATCATCGTCCAGCGTGAGCTCAAAGGTGAACACGGTGTCATAGTCGCTCGGCAGCAGTTCCCCGAGCGTCTCTTTGCAGACGGTCAGGCTGCCGGTGCTGCCGTGTGCGGCCTTGAGGGACAGGGGGCCGGTGTAAGAATTGACGGGTGCGACGAGAACCATGTGCAGATCCGCTTCGTCCCCGTGGGCGTTCCAGCGGGTGGTTTCAGAGTCGTCATACCAGCCGGTAATGAAATCATAGCAGTCCGGGGCACCATCCAGCGCCCAGCCGCGGCCGGTGGGGCCAAAGGTAATGGTGGCAGTCGCACCGTTCTCGATGTCGTCACCGCCTTTTGCTGCATGGTTGTTGTACAGCTGCACGTCATCCGAAAGAGTTGCTTCGCCATAGTTTCGGAGACCGCCGCCGTAGCCATACAAATCGTTAGTGGTGTTATAACGGACACAGCCGGAGAGCAGAGTCAACTTTGAATTCTCAACATTGACAACGCCACTCTCTTTGTTGTACTCGACCTGCAGGTCGACGCCGTTTTCTACAGTAAACGTTCCCTTGTTGTTAAAAATACCGTAGTAGCCATTATTGCAGGCAGAAACGATTGCGCCGGTTTCAACGGTGAAAATACCGCCGTCATTGTAAATACCGTGTCCTCCGTTACCGTCGGCAGAAATAACCGCACCGCTCTGAATTGTAAAGTAGTCATCCGCAGGGGTGTCGAAGTTGTCGTAGACGGTGTTGAAGATGCCGCAGGACCTATTATTGTTTGCAGTGACATGTGCGCCGCCCTCAATGAGGAAAAAGCCTGTTGCTACTGACAGATCGCCACCGCCTGCATAGTTGTAGATGCCATACAGATTGTTGTTTGCGGAGACATTGGCACCGCTTTTAATGGTAGTACGAGCATCAAAACTATTTGCAAAGCCAAGCTGGCTGTTGCCATCAACGATGACGGTTGCACCGCTTTCAATGTTCAGAATCCATTCGTTTAAAAGACCGGCCAGACCAACATTGTTGCAGGCATAGACGTATGCACCAGATTCAATGGTCAGTTTGCCTTCGTAGGTGGAATCATCGTAATGTTCAGCGTGCACAACTAATCCGCCAGCACAGCCGGGGTCACTTGCACCGTTGCGCTCACAGAAGACCTTCGCACCGCCGCAGATCACACTTTCTGCGCCGACGCCGAGACCACCGACACCGTTGTCAGAAGCAATCAAAGTGGAATCGCCATCTACTTCAAGTTCACCGGCAAAAACACCAAAGCCATAGGAACCACCGGTGTTGTTTTCGGTTGCTTTGATCGTAGAAGAAAGCAGCGTCACTTTGCCGTCATAGCAGGCAAGACCAAAACCGTAACCATGACAACCGTTCTTCTCCAGCACGACTTCGGAAGAAGTCAATGTTAAGTCCAGCGGGTCGATCAACAGACCAGCGTGGTAGCAACCGGTAACTTCCAAATAAGAACTATTGATCTCGATTTTGCCTTCGTTAGGATCATAATTGGTTTGCTCAGCATAAATGCCACTCGCATCATAACCGTTGAAATCGCGGATCACAGCGTATGTGCCGTTATCCAGATACAGGTTACTTCCGCGCTCCATGTAGAGACCGGCACCGTTGGCATTAGGCGTATCCGAAATCAATTCGAAGTTGACGTCATCCAAACGCAAGTTTGTGCTGGTGATCAGGTTGGCCGCGCCGCCATTCTGATTGGGATGGATATGCGCATAAATGTGCAGCGTGAGATTCTCAAACGTAATGTTACTGCCGCTTGCATAGATGCCAATCCCTTTCAGCGTCAGCTTGTGGGTACCGCCGCCGGAAATGGTCAGGGTCTTGTTATCGAACGTAAGACCTTCATCCAGCTCAATGTCCGTCAGCAGGTCGATCTGGTCGCCAGGCATCGCCGCGCTGATCGCCTCGTCCAGTGTAGAGTAGTAAATATCGCCGATCTTGCACACAGGCGGGGTTGTGGTGCTGCCGTCGTCGTCCGCAGGGTCATCGCCACCCGATTCCTCGTCAGGAGTTTTGGGGGTGGGATTCCCTGCGGGCAGGTCATCCGTTGCTTCATCGCGGTCCGCATCCGCAAGGTCATCGTCACCCGGTCCCTTGTCAAGAGTTTTTTTTGGGGGGGGGGGGGGGGATTCCCTGCGGACCGGTCATCCGCTGCTTCTTCATCGTTGTCCGCATCCACGACAGCAGAGTTCTGTTCCTGCGAATCATCAAGGGAGTAGGGGACGGTGGAAAGGTCACTCCAGTCCAGAATGGTGCCGTCCGAATCCGTGATGGTGGGGTCGGGGCTCAGTGCAAGTACACTCAGCGGCAGAACATGAAGCAGCAATCCGATGGTAAGTATCACTACGAACCATCTCTTTTTCATAATTTTTTCTCCTCCTCTTTCTAAAATATAGTACATTTTGTGTACTGCTAATATAGTAGCATCGGATGTTCGGAAATACAAGAGGTTCAAACGAATTTGAAACCGAAAGATCCAAATTTTTGAAGCGGCGGGGAACCGCGCCGGAGTTTCTCCGGAAAATGATTCCTGCACAGGAGTGAAAGCTTATCCATGCGCCGGAAATTCCCAGAAATTATGAAAAAGTTTCGACACAAGAAAAACTCCCGGGAAATCCCGGGAGCATAGCAGAAACGAAGCAAGAAATTCCCTGCGGCGGCAGTCAGCGTCCCAGAATGGCCCGCAGGTCCTCTTCCGGGGTCGTAATGGCTTTCAGGTCATAGCGGCGCTGCAATTCCTGCACGACCCCCGGAGAGAGAAAGGCCGGGAGGGTGGGGCCGAGGCGGATGTTCCGGATGCCCAAAGCCAGCAGGGCGATCAGGATGCAGACTGCCTTCTGCTCGAACCAGCAGAGCACCAGCGAGAGCGGCAGGTCGTTGACGGTGCAGCCGAAGGCATCGGCCAGAGCCAGTGCGATCCGGATGGCGCTGTATGCGTCGTTGCACTGGCCCACATCGAGGATGCGGGGCAGGCCAGTGCCGGGCACTGTGCCCAGAGGCAGATCGTTCAGCCGGAATTTTCCGCAGGCAAGGGTCAGAATGACCGTATCCGGCGGTGTCAGCTTGGCAAACTCGGTGTAATAACGGCGGGTGGGCCGGGTACCGTCGCAGCCGCCCACCAGGAAGAAATGGCGGATCTGCCCGCTTTTCACGGCCTCCACGATCTCATTGGCGTGGGAGAGCACAGCGCTCCGCGCAAAGCCGGTGGTGACCGTTTTGCCGCCGTTCATGCCCGGGATGATGGTATCCTCCGGGTAGCCGCCCAGTTCCAGCGCTTTCCGGATGACGGGGGTGAAGTCCCGGTCCTCCCCGATGTGCGGCACCCCGGGATAAGAGACCACCGAGGTGGTAAAGACCCGGTCGGCGTAGCTGGGGCGCAGCGGCATGATACAGTTTGTGGTGAAGAGGATGGGGGCGGGGATGTCCTCAAACTCCGACTGCTGGTTCTGCCAGGCGGTGCCGAAATTTCCCTTGAGGTGCGAATAGCGCTTTTTCAGCTCCGGATAACCGTGGGCGGGCAGGAGTTCCGAGTGGGTATAAACGTTGATGCCCTTGCCCTCGGTCTGGGCCAAAAGCTGCTGGGTGTCGTAAAGGTCGTGGCCGGAAATGACGATGAAAGGCCCTTTCTCGATGGTCAGAGGGACTTCTGTCGGTTCCGGTTCGCCAAAGGCACCGGTGTTGGCATGATCCAGCAGTTCCATGGTGCGGAAGCTGGCTTCTCCGGTCCTTTGCACCAGGAGCCAAAGCTCCTCCATGGATAGCCCCGAGGTGCCCACTGCCTTCAGGGCGGTACAGTAAAATTTGTCCAGCTCCGGGTCGATGCGGCCCAGCACCCGAGCATGATAGTTATAAGCGGCCATGCCCCGCAGGCTGAACAGCACAAAGCATTTCAGGCTTCGCACATCCGGGTCAGGCTCCTGCCAGAGCTGCTGCATATCATAGTCCTCGGCAATGCCCGGACAGGCGGCGTGGATCTTCTCAATCAGCTGCCCGACGGTGTGCTCGTCAAAATTTACATTAGTGATGGTGGTGAACAGCCCCTGCATCAGCAGCAAAGCCTGCTCCGGAGCCGGAGCACGGCCTTCGCCAATGAGCTGTTCCGCATACCGGATCAGGGCACCGGTCAGCCGGTCCTGCGCCGCTGCGGTCGGAGCCGATTTCCCGCACACACCTGCCCGACCGGTACAGGCAGTCCCGTTGGCCGCCTGCTCACATTGGAAACAAAACATCTGCTCATCCATAAAAATACTCCCTTCGCTTTCTGGCAAAGGGAGTATGGACAACGGACGGAGGAAATATGCAGGAAAAAAAAGGGCCGCACCCCTTCGGATGCGGCCCTCAGAAAAGGAATGCTTAGTAGGTGATGCCCTGAGCCATCATGGCGGTGGCCACCTTCAGGAAACCGGCGCAGTTTGCACCGACCATCAGGTTGCCCTCGGAACCAGCAGCAACGGAAGCATCGTAGGAAGCGTGGAAGATGCCCTCCATGATGCCCTTCAGCTTTGCATCGACCTCTTCGAAGGTCCAGCTCAGGCGCTCGGAGTTCTGGCTCATCTCCAGGCCGGAGGTGGCCACGCCGCCGGCGTTGGCTGCCTTTGCGGGTCCGTACAGGACACCGTTGGACAGGTAGACCTCGATGGCCTCGGGCGTGCTGGGCATGTTTGCGCCCTCGCAGACAACGGTGCAGCCGTTCTTGACCAGAGCCTCAGCGGACTCCTTGTTGATCTCGTTCTGGGTCGCGCAGGGCAGGGCGATGTCGCAGGGGACAGTCCAGACCTTGGAGCAGTCGGCAACGTAGGTTACACCGGCGTGGGTCTCGGCATACTCCTTGATGCGGCCGCGGCGGACTTCCTTCAGCTCCTTGACGTAAGCCAGGTCAATGCCGTTGGGGTCGTAGACGTAGCCGTTGGAATCGGACATGGTAACGACCTTTGCGCCCAGAGACTGGGCCTTCTGGCAGGCATAGATGGCAACATTGCCGGAGCCGGAGATAACCACGGTCTTGCCCTCAAAGCTGTCGTTGCGCATACACTTCAGAGCCTCGGCGGTGAAGTAGCACAGGCCGTAGCCGGTGGCCTCGGTACGGGCCAGAGAGCCGCCGAAGGTCAGGCCCTTGCCGGTGAGCATACCGCCCTGGAAGCTGTTGGTCAGGCGCTTGTACTGGCCGAACATATAGCCGACCTCGCGGCCGCCGACACCGATATCACCGGCAGGGCAGTCCACGAACTGGCCGATGTGGCGGTACAGCTCGGTCATAAAGCTCTGGCAGAAGCGCATCACTTCCATGTCGCTCTTGCCGTGGGGGTCAAAGTCAGAGCCGCCCTTGCCGCCGCCCATGGGCAGGGTGGTCAGGCTGTTCTTGAAGGTCTGCTCGAAGCCCAAGAACTTCAGGATGCCCTGATTGACAGAGGGATGGAAGCGCAGGCCACCCTTGTAGGGGCCGATGGCGCTGTTGAACTGCACGCGGTAGCCGCGGTTCACCTGCACCTTACCGGCATCGTCCACCCAAGGCACACGGAAGGTGATGATGCGCTCCGGCTCCACCAGGCGCTCGATCAGACCGGCCTTCTCGTACTCGGGGTGCTTTTCCACAACGGGCTGGATGCTCTCCAGCACCTCGCGCACAGCCTGCAGAAACTCGGGCTCGTTGGCGTTGCGCTTTTCCAGACCCTCGTAAACACGCTTCAGGTATTCATTCGTCAGCATAATAGAATACTCCTTTTCCCAATTACTCTATAAATTTGAAAAAGCGGAAATGCCCCTGCCCGCCGCACAGCGGGGATATCCTTGCAGATGCCGGGCGCTTCCGGTTCTCCATGCTTGCACGGCACGCCCGCAATGGCGGGCAATGCTTACTTTATTATTATAAAGCTTTGCGGTGGGTTTTACAATAGCAAAAAGCAGAATTTGTTTAAAAAAACAGATAAAAAGTCACAGCTGCTTCACAAAACGAAAATTAAAAGCCGGAATGCGCCGCGAACCTTGTTTTTTAAAGTGCGCTGCCGCCCCAAAGCCGCACGGAAAAGAATGTCTTTTCCGCAGCAGCGGGCTTTGGTAAGCAAAAAGCCCTGTGTCACAACGGGCACAGGGCGGGGTGCATTACTTCTTCAGCAGCTTTTCGCAGGCGTCTGCGGCGCCTTCCAAAAATTCGCCGCCATAGGTCTCGATCATGCCGGCGTCGGAAAGTTCTGCCAGTTTGGGGTCGATGGGGCACTTGGCCAGCACAGGCAGATGATGCTTTGCGGCCACCTCGTCCACATGGCTGTTGCCAAACACATTGATGTGCTTGCCGCAGTCCGGGCAGACGATGTAGCTCATGTTCTCCACGATGCCCAGCATGGGCACCTTCATCATCTCGGCCATGTTCACGGCCTTTGCCACGATCATGCTTACCAGCTCCTGCGGGCTTGCCACCACAACGATGCCATCCACCGGCAGGCTCTGGAACACGGTCAGGGGCACATCACCGGTGCCCGGGGGCATATCCACGAACAGGAAATCTACGTCCTTCCAGACCACATCGGTCCAGAACTGCTTGACCGCGCCGGCAATGACCGGGCCGCGCCACACAACGGGGTCTTCCTCGTTCTCCACCAACAGGTTGATGCTCATTACATCAATGCCCATGCGGCTCTGGATAGGCCAGCAGCCCTTGTCGTCCGCCATGGCACGGCCATGAATGCCGAACAGCTTGGGGATGGACGGGCCGGTGATATCGGCATCCAGAATACCGCAGTGGTAGCCGCGGCGGGCCATGGCACAGGCCAGCAGGGCGCTGGTCATGCTTTTGCCCACGCCGCCCTTACCGGAAACAACGCCGATGACCTTTTTCACACTGCTGTTAGGGTTGGGGGCATCGTGCTGCGGAGCGGCATCGCGGGAAGAACAGGCTGCACTGCAATTAGAGCAGTCATGGGTACATTCTTCGCTCATTCTCTTTGTCGCGCACGGCAGGGGCAGGACCCGGGCGGTGCGCTTCCTCCTTGCTCAAAATACAGGCAGGGAGCTTGCGCCCTGCCTGACCACTGTTAACTATACCATAAAAAGTGCGCAGAAACAACCCATAGCGCCGCTCATGTTTTGCAATGCTGCCGCATAGGCTGAACCGTGAACGCCCGTTCCGGGGCAGGGGGAGGTGCAGGGTGCGGCAGAACTACTTTAAAAATGCGGCGCTGCTTACCGGTTCGGACGTGGTGCTGCGGCTGGCAGGCATGGGGCTGCGCATCTGGCTGGCCAACGCCTTGGGCGGGGCGGGTATGGGGCTGTACCAGCTGGTGCTGGCGGTTTACGGGCTGTTCGTCACGCTGGCTACGGCGGGCATCTCGGTGGCGGCTACCCGGCTGCTGACCGAAGAACTCAGCCGGGACAAGGCCGCTGCGCGCGGGATGCTGGTGCGGCTGGTGCTGGCAGGACTGGGGCTGGGCGGGTTTGCCATGCTTGTCCAGCTTGCCACCGCAGGCCTTGCGGCAAAATGGTGGCTGGGGGATATCCGCGCCGCTGCCGCGCTGCGCACCTCGGCGCTGGGGCTGCCGTGGATGGCTGTTTCTGCGGTGCTGCGCGGCTTTTTTCTGGCACGGCGGCGGGTAGAGCCCAATGTGCTCAGCCAGCTGGCAGAACAGACGGTGCGCATTGCCGCCGTGGTGTGGGCGCTTACCCGCACGCAGGGCTGGCCGGACGGCAGCCGCTGTGCGCTGGTGCTGGCCGCCACCGCCCTGAGCGAGGCTGTATCCACCGTCCTGATGGGCCTGTTTTACCGGCGGGAGGCGGCACGCTGCTTCGGCAGCACAGCGCCGTGCCCGCCAAGGGAGGTGTCCCGGCGGCTGTGGGAGATATTATGGCCGGTGGAGGGCGGCAGGGCGCTTTCCAGCGCGCTGCATACCGCCGAGAATATGCTGGTGCCCGCCTGCCTTGCGGTGTATCTGGCGGCTTCTGGCGGGCGCACCGCTGCGCTGGAGCAGTACGGCACCTTAAAGGGCATGGCGCTGCCGCTGCTCAATTTCCCCTTCGGGCTGCTGGGCAGTCTGGCGGTTTTGCTGATGCCGGAGATCACGCAGGCGCATATCGAGGGGCAGACCGCCCGGCTGAACGCGTTGCTGGACCGGATGCTGCGGCTTACGGGGTACTTCTCCGCGCTGGCGGGTACGCTGTTTTGGGTGTGGGGCAGGCCGCTGGCGCAGCTGCTCTACCATAGCCCGGAGGCGGGGTTCTATCTGGAGACCCTTGCCCCGGCTATGCCGCTGATGTATCTGGAAAGCATGGTGGACGGTGCCATGAAGGGCATCGGGGAGCAGAAAGCTGCTTTCCGATACAGCGTGTGGGACGCTGTGCTGCGCATTGGCGGGGTGGCGGTGCTGCTGCCCCGGTACGGGATGCGGGGCTTTCTGGCGGTGATATTGCTTTCCAGTTTTTACACCTGCGCAGCCAACACCGGGCGGCTGCTGCTTTCCAGCGGTACAGGGCATGCTTTCCGGCGGTGGCTGGGTGCGCCGCTGCTGGCGGCGGCTGCCGCTGGTGCGGCAGGGCGAGGTGTGCGCCGGGCGCTGGCGGGCTTTCCGGCTCAAGGGTTGTCGGGGCAGCTGGCCGTGCTGACGGCGGGAGGCACGATGACGACCATCGTGTTTTTACTGGCGGCGCTGCCGCTGGGGCTTTGGGAGGAAGTGCGGGCGCTGCTGCGGCAGGCAAAGACCGGGAAAAACAGGGGAAAGTGATAAAAACGTAATTTTTCTGGACACAGGCGGGGATTGTGAGTATAATACAAACGTGTAGTTGTATCCTTCCGGCATTGCCGGGGGAGAACACTGCCGAAAAAGCAGCGCAGGGCAAACCCTTGGCGCTGAGAGGAAAAAAGAGGATCGTAAGTGAAAGATAAAACCAAGAATACCCCGCAGGTGCTGCTGCGCCGTGCGCTGCTGGTGCTGATGGATGCAGCCATTGTGGCATTCAGCTTTTATTTTGCTCTGCTGCTGCGGGCAGACGGTGCCGTGGAGGCCGTGTGGTGGCCGCACAACCGCGCACTGCTGTACGAAAATCTGCCGTGGATCGTGGCGGTGTATATCGTCTGCTTTCTGGCGGGCGGGCTGTACTCGGTGCTGTGGAAGTACGCCGGCGAGCGGGATCTGATCCGCCTTGCCGGGATGATCGTCGTGCCCACCGCCGTGGTGTATGTGGTGAACCGCTGCCTTATCCACGGTGTGCTGTTCAATTCCGCAAACTGCATGGCCTCGGTGCTCATCTTTTTGTTTATCGGCGGCAGCCGTCTGGCTTGGCGGCTGTTTTTGAACCACCCGCTGGGTGAGCAGCTGCGCAAGGTGCCCGCCAAGGACCCCAACCGCCCGGTGATGATCGTGGGCGCGGGCGAAGCCGGTGCATGGGCCATCAACGTGTGCAAATCCAACAAGGAATACGGTCACGCCGTGGTGGCGGTGGACGATGACCCCGCAAAGCTGAACCAGACCATCCACGGCGTGCCGGTCAAGGGCACGCTGGAGGACATCCCGGAGCTGTGCACGCGCTACGGCATCCACAGCATCATCATTGCCATCCCTACCTTAAAGGGCAGCAAGCTGAGCCACGTCATCGACCTGTGCGTCAGCACCCACTGCGCGGTGCAGGTGCTCAGCGACCCGCAGCTGGTGGGCAGCGGTGCGCCCCAGCAGGAGGTGTTCCGTGAACTGAACCCCGCCGACTTCCTCTCCCGCGAGGAGGTCACGCTGGATACCGACAAAATCTCCGGCTACCTTACCGGCAAAACGGTGCTGGTAACGGGCGGCGGCGGCTCCATCGGCAGCGAGCTGTGCCGTCAGGTCATGCGCTTCAAGCCCGGCAAGCTGCTGATCTTTGATATCTACGAAAACTGCGCCTACGAGCTGCTGATGGAATTGCAGCAGAAGTATGGCCGCGATATCCCGGTCACGGTGCTCATTGGCTCTATCCGGGATAAAAAGCGTCTGGACGAGGTTTTTGATACCTATCACCCCACGGTGGTGTTCCATGCTGCGGCACACAAGCACGTCCCGCTGATGGAGGTGAGCCCTGCCGAGGCGGTAAAGAACAACGTGCTGGGTACCAAAAACCTGCTGGTCAGCGCCAGCGAGCACGGGGTAGAGCGCTTTGTGCAGCTTTCCACCGATAAGGCTGTGAACCCCACCAGCGTTATGGGCTGCACCAAGCGCATCTGCGAGATGCTCATCCAGACTTTTGCGGGCAACACGGATATGAAGTGCGTGGCGGTGCGGTTCGGCAACGTGCTGGGCAGCCACGGCAGCGTTATCCCGCTGTTTGAAGCCCAGATCAAAAAGGGCGGGCCGGTCACCCTGACCGACCCCAACATCGTGCGCTACTTTATGACCATCCCGGAAGCAGCCCAGCTGGTGCTGCAGGCGGGTGCATTGGCCGAGAGCGGCAACATCTATGTGCTGGATATGGGCGAGCCGGTGCGTATTATGGACTTGGCCAAGCAGCTCATCCGCTTTTACGGCTATGAGCCGGGCGTGAATATGGAGATCAAGATCGTGGGTCTGCGCCCCGGTGAAAAGCTTTACGAAGAGCTGATGATGGACGAGGAGCAGAACAAGATGCGCCGCACCCAGCACAACAAGATCTTTGTGGCAAGCCCCCGCACCATTGATCTGGCCGAGTTCTACGGGCAGCTGCAGGCGCTGGAAGCCGCCGCCGCCCACAACGACGAGGGCGTGGTGCGCCAGCTGGCGGCCATGATCCCCACCTTTACCCCCACCCGGGAGAACCTGAAACTGTAACAGCTTGAATTGCGGCACTGGGCCGCATGGGATAGACCGCAGGCCGGAACATGCCGGGCTGCGCAAAACGAGAGGGATGTTATTATGGAAAAAAAACCGTTTCTGACCGAGGCGATGGCACAGCAGATCATCGAAGATGTGCCCACGCCGTTCCACGTTTACGACGAAAAGGGCATCCGGGAGAATGTCCGCCGCATCAACAAGGCCTTCAGCTGGAACAAGGGATTCAAGGAATATTTTGCGGTCAAGGCACTGCCGAACCCTGTCATCCTGCAGATCCTCAAGGAGGAGGGCTGCGGCGTGGATTGCTCCTCCCTGACCGAGCTGATGCTCAGCGAGGTCTGCGGCTTTACCGGCCACGATATCATGTTCTCCTCCAACCAGACCCCCGTGGAGGATATGAAGAAGGCCTACGAGCTGGGCGCCTACATCAATCTGGACGACGCCACCATGGTGGAGTTTCTGGAGCGGGTGGCCGGTGTGCCGCAGGAGATCTTCTGCCGCTATAACCCCGGCGGAACCTTCCAGCTGGGCGAGAGCGAAGAGGGCTTTCAGGTTATGGACAAGCCCGGCGATGCCAAGTACGGTATGACCGAGCAGCAGATGATCGACAGCTACAAAAAGCTGATGCAGAAGGGCGCAAAGCAGTTCGGCATCCATGCCTTCTTGGCCTCCAACACCATCTCGGACGCCTACTACCCGGAGCTGGCAGCCATCCTGTTCCAGCTGGCTGTCCGTGTGCAGCAGGCTACCGGTGCGCACATCAGCTACATCAACCTGTCCGGCGGCGTGGGCATCCCTTACCGCCCGGAGCAGACCGAGAACGACATCATGGCCATCGGCGAGGGCGTGCGCAAAAAGTTTGAGGAGATCCTTGTGCCCGCTGGTATGGGCGATGTGGCCATCTTCACCGAGATGGGCCGCTTTACCACCGGCCCCTACGGTGCGCTGGTGTCCACCGTCATCCACGAAAAGCACATTTATAAGGAGTACATTGGTCTGGACGCCTGCGCCGCAAACCTGATGCGCCCCGCTATGTACGGCGCTTACCACCACATCACCGTGCTGGGCAAGGAGAACGAGCCCTGCGACCACAAGTACGACGTGGTGGGCGGCCTGTGCGAGAACAACGACAAGTTTGCCGTTGACCGGATGCTGCCCAAGATCGACATCGGGGATATCCTTTACATCCACGATACTGGTGCCCACGGCTCTGCTATGGGCTACAACTACAACGGTAAGCTGCACTGCGCTGAGGTGCTGCTGTGCGAGGACGGCTCTCACCGGCTGATCCGCCGCGCCCAGACCCCCCGCGATTACTTTGCAACGCTGGACTTTTTGCCCTTTATGAAGCCCCTGTTTGAGGACTGATTCTGATAAAAACGAGGTGTGACCCATGTTTTTTGGCTTTCAGCTTACCCTTGGCCTGATGATGGCCTTTTACGGTTTTTCGGTGATGAAAAATCCCCGCGTGTGGGGCGATCAGGGGCGCAGGGCGGTCAAGGCCGAAAACTTTGAGGAATACTGCCGCCAGAACGGCCAGTTCTTTTTAAAGGCAGGCTGCGTTGTGGCGGTGATCGGTGCACTGGATGCTCTGGTCACGCTGGATGCGCTGCTGTACGCTCTGCTGTACATTTTTGGCTTGGCCTTTGCCTTCTACCCCCTTACCCGCTGGTGCAAGCAGAACGAGGGCTTTTCCTGGCCGTGGCCCCACGTCCAGAGCGAGAAAAAGCGCATCAAAGAGCTGCGCCGCGAGCAGGAAGAACAGCAGAATGAGGAAAAAGGGGAGAAGTGATCTCCCTGAATAGATAGCAAAAGAACAGCTCCCGGTCACGCCGCTGACGTGACCGGGAGCTGTTTTACTGTTTGTGGATAAGCGGGTGCTTACTCGGCATCCTTCGGGTCGGTCATCAATTCCTTGATGCTGGGCACAACGCCGCCCAGATTCTGCAGCTCAGAGGGGATGATGATCTTGGTGGCCTTGCCGTTGGCGACCTTGGCCAGTGCTTCCAGGC